>ERZ772779.202-NODE-202-length-28997-cov-40.764045_pt1 | contig 28997 bp, 25 predicted proteins | sample MGYA00511360_ERZ772779 | MGnify/ENA primary metagenome ERZ772779 (study PRJEB29015, sample SAMEA2738112) | human oral metagenome | biome: human oral; feature: human-associated habitat; material: saliva | place: China | collected 2231 ...
TTGACAACCTCCTTTAAGAGTCCCATTTTTTCGTACCAAACAACACTTGTACCAATTGGAATCAATTCTTAGATTCATTATCAAATCAATTAATCTATTGTCCATCAATTTTTTTTTTTTTAACTTTTTCTCTAATTGTTTTAAGACTACTAAAATTTCGCTTTTATAATCCATTGTTTCATCTACAAATCTTCTTGCTAAACTAAAAAAACTAATGTTATCGATATTTTCTCCTCTTCCTATACGCTTAGTTAAGTTATATATGTCCTGTATAATTCCAGGATATAACTTCTGACTTGGATATTCTAAGTCAATTAAATCTTGTAATTTGTCTGTATACTTCATATATTTATTTTTCATAGTTCAAAACCTCAATTTGGTACAGCTCGTATTCCACTATCCAGTCTAATGGCCATGGATTTGGTAATAAAACTTGATCAGCTTCTCTGTAAATTTTCTAATCATCTGCTACCGTATTCTATTAAATGGTTGATAGTGATCTTCAATAAACCAAATTGAACCATCATCACCAATGACTATTCGTTCAGAGCCCCGAGATTTATCTTTTTGATAAAGATTATGTTACCTTAAAGCAACTCCATAAAAATTTGTACCATTTTTTAATTTTCCACCATGTAAACTTGAAAACTCTTGACCTTTCCGCCAACAACATGTTTTTCAACATCGCTTTCCCACCAAGGAAGAACATCTTCTTCCAAAATTTCTAAAAATAAGTCTTTAGAAGATAAGTCATCTTTTAAGAAACTATCATAATTTTCAAAGATAAAGCTGTATTCTTCAGCTTTTATCCATGAGAGGTCCGTTAGCCAATCCGTAATAGACGACCAATTATTCGCATCGGGAAGGCCGACAATTTTTTCAAGAAAATGAAATAACTCTTCTTTGTTTTGGATCTGCTTCCCATCAAAAATTGCCACAAAGCCACTAAAAGGCAATCGATCTTGCATTTCAATCTTTGTAATGTAATGAATTCTAGTTTTCACGATTTCATACCTCTCACTATCTCTTTCTCGGAATGGTAGTTTTTTTTAACATCGAATTCATTTATGGTCACTGGAAAAATATCTGCTCCACTGTGCATTTTATCTTCCATCTCTTTCCACTCTAAAACTAATTTATACAGTTCTTCAGTTGAAATAAAACAAGAGTTTTCTATTACTTTTCTATCAAATTGGAAGTAAACTGCATTCTCTTATTCCGTTACATGACATAGAAAAAAGTAACTATCACAATCAATAATATATAGAGAGTACCAAAAATAATGATATGTAATCGTAAGATTCTGTCATGACCTGGATACCTTTCAACGAAGCCTTGTTTAGGTTTTTGGGGATTGCACCATACCGTCATTTTAGAACCAATTGGAAACATATTTTTTAAATCTAATACATGATAGGGACTTCTGATAAATTTTGTATCAAATACGTCAGCTTTCGCTTTTTTCGATGTTGTTGTTTCAAAAGTTGAATAAGAGAAACGTTTTTGATATCTTTCTCCATCTACCACATATTCAACGACTGGTAAGGCAGCTAAATCCGAACCATTTAAATAACTATGTTTAACCACTTCTCCAATAACTTGCATAGTTGCATATTTCTGGATATTCTTCTCCCTTTTGTAGAACAAAAAATATATTAAAAGAAGGAAGCTAAAAAAAGCTGTGAAGAGCAATATTATTTGAATATATAGGGCTTTCGTCATTTTACAACCGCCTTACTATTTAAAATATATGAATAGAAATTAGTTTAAGGATTTTCTTCATTCCTTTGCCAATCATTCTTTAAACTCACTTTTCCTTAAATCCTATTCTACCAAAATATACCCATGAATTCATACTAAAACAAAAAAAGAGCAGCAAACTGAGCTGCTCTCCATTTTGTTTATTTTTCGACCATTCCGCCCTTGATAAGACTGTCTTTCGTTACTGAATAACTGACTGTTTTGTCATCTAGGGGATTAAAGCCTGGTACGATTTCTTTTAATTTATTAAAATCGATTTTTGTGTAATCAATGGTATTGCGGATATAAAAGATTCCATCTTTGTATTCTGATGTCAGTTCAAATCCTTGTCCCATCAGATCTTTGAATCTTTCTTGGCTCTTGGCAACGGCTTCTTTCATGGATTCAAGAGGGTTTTCACCAGGAACTTTTGAGATGACGTAATCATCAACTTTTTCTTGTACTAACAAGGTATCTCCCTTGTAATACAAGGTTACAGTGGACTTACCTACTTCATCACTCGTTTCAAGAACGGTTTTTTGTGCACCTGCTAGTGCATCTTCTTTTTTGCTTTCATCAGTTGATGACTCTTTTGTCTTCTCTTTAGCGGATGATTTGGTTGTTGCTTTACTGGTTGCTTTAGTGGACGATTGAGTAGTAGATTTTGTAGTCTCTTTTTGTGCGCAACCAGCTAAAAGAAGACCCGCTGTCAAGAAAACGGCTAACATTTTTGTGGTTTTATTCATTTTGAATACCTCACGATGTATGATATATAAGAGAATGACTGACGTCTGAAACGAGTCATTTAGCAAGATCAACTGTCGTTTTAGATGCTATTAAAAAAGTCTCAAAAATGATGTTCGCAGTCCCTCCTTATCGATCATTGTAGCCATCTGGGTGGCTGGAATGCCAAGCCCAGGCTGTTTGGATAATGGTTTCGATATTGTCAAATTTAGGTTGCCAACCAAGGATGGCACGCACCTTCTCAGAGGATGCGATCAGGGTATCAGGATCTCCTGGTCTACGATCTGCAATCTCAAGTGGGATCGGATGTCCCGTCACCTTGCGGGCTGCTTCAACGATTTGAAGATTGGAGAATCCAGTCGATGAGCCCAGATTAAAGGCGGTCGATTCATTCCCTTTTCGGAGATACTCCACTGCTAAAAGATGGGCATCTGCCAAGTCAAATGGATGGACATAGTCCCGAACATTGGTGCCATCTGGTGTCTGGTAGTCATCTCCAAAAATAGAGATCTTTTCGCGTTTGCCTTGGGCCACTTGCAAGACGATCGGCAAGAGATGGGTCTCTGGTCCATGGTCTTCTCCGATGGATCCATCTGGCTTAGCACCCGCTACATTAAAGTAACGAAGGGGCACGTACTTGATGCCGTAAGCTTGATCGGCCCAGCGCATAATGGTTTCCATCATGAGCTTGCTTTCTCCATAAGGATTGATCGGTTTTTGTGGAGTGGTTTCAAGAATCGGAATTTCTTCTGGAATGCCGTAGGTGGCAGCAGTTGAAGAAAAGACGATGTAGTGGACCCCACATTCATGCATGACTTCCAAGAGTTTGACCATGCCAGCTGTATTGTTGTCAAAATATTTCAATGGATCGGCCATGGACTCAGCGACCAGTGAGTAGGCCGCAAAGTGGATGACCGCATCGATATCTGCGTGTTCCTTAAAAACAGTGCGCATAAAGTCTTGATCCGCCAGGTCTCCTTGGTAAAAGACGGCATCTGGATGCACCGCTGCACGGTGGCCTGTGACCAGGCTATCGACCACGACGACTTTTTCCTGTCCTTCATTGACCAAGCGGTCCACCATGTGGGAACCGATATAGCCAGCTCCTCCGAGTACGAGTATTGCCATTTGTTTTCCTTTCGCTTCCTGTCTTCTCTCTTATTGTACCAAATTTCTGCCGCTTCTCCACACTTAAAGTGTCGCAACAAAGCGTCTAAAGGCGGCTTGTCCTTCTGCTGTTCTCTTGTAGACTCCAGCATCTTCCAGCACACGCGCAAAGATCTGGCCAACCGATTCACGGACAAGGGCCTCTGCCTCTGCTTCGTCTGTGAGGGATGGGTGAGTGGCTTTCAAATCATCTGCCCAAGCCTGGTGATAGGTCGCTACAGTGTTTTCACGTCCAAGTAGATAGTCTTGAACCCGCTTGAGCTCTTCCTTGAGTCGAGGTGGCAAAATGGCCAAGCCCATGACTTCGATCAGGCCGATATTTTCTTTTTTGATGTGTTGCACATCTGCATGTGGGTGATAGATACCATCTGGATGCTCTGGTGAGGTTTGGTTGTCACGGAGCACCAAGTCCAGTTCATAATGCCCATCACGAATCCGTGCAATGGGGGTAATGGTATGGTGGGGCTGACCATCGGATACCGCTAAAACTTGAACGGCTGGATCCGAGTAGCCTCGCCAGGCTGTTAGGATATGGTCTGCCAAGTCAATCAATTGCGCCTTGTCATCTGATTGCAAGCGGAGAACCGACATGGGCCAGTTAACAATTCCTACCGATACAGCCTCAAAGCCCTCAACTCTAAAGCTTTCCTCCACAGGAGCCAGCTCCATAGGGAAGGTGTGGCGTCCGCCTTGGTAATGGTCATGAGTCAGGATAGATCCCCCTACAATGGGCAAGTCTGCATTGGACCCTGCAAAATAGCCTGGAAAAGTCTCGACAATGGTCAAGAGTCGCTCAAAGGTCTTGCGGCTAATGGCCATGGGAACATGCTGGCTATCGAGGAAAATGCAGTGTTCATTGAAGTAGGCATAAGGGGAATACTGAAAGCCCCAATCATGACCGTCCATATCAAAGCGAATAATCCTGTGATTGGCCCGAGCTGGATGGTCTAGGCGACCTTGATAGCCTTCATTTTCAAAGCACAATTGGCAGGCTGGATAATGACTGGTTTTCGCAAGTTTGGCCGCTGCAATGTCTTTAGGATCTTTTTCAGGTTTTGACAGATTGATGGTGATTTCAAGAGAACCGTAGGGAGTTTCTGCCTCAAAGGCAATGTTTTGTGCAATGGCTTTGACCTTGATGTAATCATTGCGCTTCGAGAGGGCATAGAAATCCGCAATCGCGTTTTCCTTGGACTGACGGTAGGTCTCCCAGAAACGATGGTTGACCTGACTAGGGCTAGGGGTGATCCAATCCATCAGCTCCGCACCCAAACTGTCCTTAGTGGCCATGCTGTCTTGGATCTTGCTATTTGCAACAGCGATCTCTACCAGCTGATCTTTGAGTGCGATCAAGTCTTCTTTTTGAGCTGGGGCGTCTAGCCCTTCTTCTCCAACGCGACTCATGATGCGATTTTTTAGATAAATCCGATCCATCTCTTCGTAGTCACTCGCCGCAATGACGACTGTGACAAATGCATCCAAAATTCCCTGATTCATTGATTCTCCTTCTTACGTTTTAAATAGTCTCTGACAGCATCCAAATCCTGGAAAACTTGTTCTGCTTTCGTTAAGAAAGACTGTGCTGGTACTTTTAAATCTGGAACACATATGACTGGGATTCCAGCCCGATAGGCTGCTTCAATCCCTGCTTCACTATCCTCTAGTACTAAGCAATTTTCTGGTAAAGCATTCAAATCACTACAAGCCTTTAAAAATATATCTGGGTAAGGTTTACTTCGTTTGACATCTTTTGCAAAAACTAAATGGTCAAATAGGGACAGTACCCCATTGCTATCCAAGATCATTCTAGCCCGAGATTCAACACTTGAAGTTGCTAAGGCGATTGGAATGCCCTCTGTTTTCAAAAAAGTAAGCAAATTTTTAGCACCTTTTTTTAAATGAACACCTTGGACTAAGATTCGACCTTCTAGTTCATAAACTTTAGCCAAGGTTTGGTCAAAATTCCATGGTAAATCATAGGTATCCAAAAATCGTTGAACATTCTCCTCTTCCCTATGTCCACTGTAGTCTCTAGAATAAGTTTCTTCTGTGAAAGGAATTCCAAAATCTCTAAGCAATTCTTGATAAACTTTTAGAGAAATGATTTCAGTATCGGCTAATAAGCCATCTAAATCAAATATTACAGCTTCCATTATTATCACCTAGTCTAAAACTCGTGTCCCTGTCGCAACTTCTGCAATATAAAAGCTTGGCGCATAGCCAACGACTTCTTCATAGCGTTTGCCGACAGCTTCTTTAAATGCTTCAACCTTATCTTTGTTTACGAGGGCAATGGCGCAACCACCAAAGCCTGCTCCTGTCATACGAGCGCCCAAGACGCCTTCTTGTTCCCAGGCTGTATGCACCAAGGTATCCAATTCTAGACCTGTCACTTCGTAGTCATGCTCCAAGGATACGTGGGAAGCATTCATGAGACGACCAAAACCTTCCAAATCACCTGCTTCAAGTGCCTTACGAGCTTGGAGAGTCCGTTGGTTTTCAAGTACAGCATGACGAGCTCGTTTGATGCGATTTTCATCCTTGATCAAGTAGCTGTAGGCATCAAAAGACCAGAGATCCAATTCCCCTAAGGTTTGGATATCCAATTTTTCTTGGAGTTCAGAAACGGCAGTTTCGCATTCTGAACGACGTTCATTGTATTTTGAATCCGCTAATTCCCGGCGTTTGTTGGTATTCATGATGACTACGACATTGTCTTTGAGGTCCAGCGGTACCAAATCATACTCTAGGGTGTTGGTATCGAGATAAATAGCTCGTTGGTCAGCTCCCATACCGATGGCAAATTGGTCCATGATCCCAGAGTTGACTCCGATGAAGTGATTTTCGGTTTGTTTCCCGATCTTGACCAGATCTAGACGATCTAAGTGAAGATCATATAGTTTCTCAGCAATGACGCCAATCAAGAGCTCAAGCGATGCTGAAGAAGAAAGACCGGATCCATTTGGAATATTGCCGTAGACATAGACATCCATACCGCTATCAATGACATGACCCGCTTCTTGCAAGAAGTGGAGCACGCCTTTTGGATAGTTGGTCCAGTTGTGTTCTTTTTCAAAGTGGAGGTTTTCAAGCGGAACTTCAATGATCCCCTTGTCTTCAAAGTTTCCTGAGAAGAAACGCAAGACCTTATCCTCACGCTTTCTTGCAGCCCCGTAGGTACCAAGTGTAATGGCAGCTGGGAAGACATGCCCACCATTATAGTCAGTGTGTTCACCGATCAGATTAATCCGTCCTGGTGAAAAGAAAGTGTGGTCAGCCTTTTCCCCAAAGACAGCCTGGAATTTTGCTTGTAAATCTTGAGATGTGATTGTTGTCGTCATGAGAAACTCCTTTAGTTTTGTAAACGTTTTTATACTTGTATTATATCTGATCGCAAGTAAAACTTCAAGTGTTTTTAGTAAAATTTTATTTAATTTTTATTTTGTGTCCAAAAAGGCTATAACAAAGGGTTTTTCTCCGATTTCAACTTCTATCCTATTATTGCTATTTCGAGTTAATTTTAGTAAACTTTTATCAAAAAAATCTCAATTGGGAGATTACCCAATTGAGATTCTTCATTTCTTAGTGTTTCTTTCTTGGATAGACAAAAGATCCAAGGAAGGTTAAGAGGCTGACACCCATGAGGGCTAGGAGATTCTCTGTTTGACCAGTTTTTGGCAATACCGATGATGCAGGACTGGCTGACACGCTGACAGGAGCCTGATCAGTGGCTTGTTTCACAGCGATCGGAGTAACTTGTGGACGATCAAGAGGGCTAGCTTTTTCTTGCTTGCTAACAAGGATCTGTGTTCCTGTGTTACCAACCTCTACTGGTTGTGTCTGATGGGTTGGATCTTGGACTGGTGAAGTTGGATCTTGGGTTTCTGGTGTTGGCAATGGTGCAGGTGCTGGATAGAAGAGACCATGACCAATGCGGTAGGCGTACTCTGTTTCCGACATTTTTCCGTCTACAATTTTTGGAATATCCACCGGTAAGGTCCCTAGATGTTCCTTGCCATTGAAAATGACTTCCACTCCTGCAGGAATATTAGGACCAAATGCATTGTCTGGTTTGAGAGATTCCGTTGGATCCATTCCCTTATTTCCATAGACTGCCAAAATGGCTTTGGCTGCTGGATAGTTGGCTACATCATAAGGTTTAGAGATAGAAAGGACAGCTGCCTTCTTATGGTTGGTATTGGCATAATTGATGATCTCTGTTGGGATCTTGGTCCGCCAGAAATCTTTATCCAGTTGCCCTTCATAACCGATCTCTGAAATCACTACGATGTGAGTGGCTTTCTCTAGGTCTTCTTTTAGACTATCAAGGGTAGATTCTTTAGTGAAGTTCTTGGCCACAAAGGAGGTATCTTTTGGAAGCACTCCGTCAGCAATTAAGCGACGCATGCCTAAATCGAGTCCAGGAACTTCGTTTTCAAAAGCTCCTAAGAGTAAGACATGGTCCCCTGTTTGCACCTTAAATGGCAAGGTATTGTCTTCATTTTTTACAACCGTCACCGCTGCCGCTGCAATCTTGCGTTCCAAGTCACGATTGAGGGTAGATCCAACTGCTTCCTCTGCTTTTTCAGCTGTTCGAGCACTTGGATCAAAATTCAGGACCCCACGTTTTTCTTTGAGGGTCAGAATCCGGCGAACCGACTCATTTAAGCGTTCTTCTGAGATGTCACCGGTTTGGACCGCATCTACCACTGCATTGACAATGGTATCAATCTTGGTCAAATCGGCTTTGCTGCGAAGGGTCGTTGGCATCAAGACCAGGTCAACTCCGGCTTTGATGGCCATCTTCACAGCTTCCACCTCACCGAAGTTCTTAGCGATAGCATCCATTCCCATGGCATCGGAGACAATCACGCCCTTATAGCCGTATTTCTTCCGTACCAAGCCCGTTAAAATATCATCAGAGAGAGTCGCTGGAACATAGATTTTCTCACCTGTTTCTTTTGAAACGACCTGATCTTTTTCAATCTGCGGGTATTGGATATGAGCCGTCATTAAGAGGTCGACCCCTTCATCCATAGCTTTTTTGAATGGAAGGAGTTCCAATTTTTCAAGCTCAGCAAGAGATTTATCCACCAATGGGAGACCCGTATGGGAATCGACCGCTGTATCTCCATGACCTGGGAAATGCTTGGCTGCTACAGCCACATTGTAGTCCTGAATGCCTTTCATCATCGGAATACCCAAGTAGGCAACCCGGTTTGGATCAGATGAGAAGGAACGAAGCCCAATCACAGGGTTTTGAGGATTATTATTGGTATCTAGAACCGGAGCGAAGTCCACATTCAAACCTAGTGCAGAAAGTTCACGTCCGATGATTTGACCGGCTTCTTTCGCTAGTTTGGGATCATTGGTAGCCCCAATGGCCATATTACCAGGAAGGGCTGTACCCGTACCCAAGCGGTAGACGATCCCCCCTTCTTGGTCGATGGCTAACAATAGCGGAATCTTCCCATTGTTGGCTTTGTTTTCAATCGCTGCCTTTTGCATATCTTGCGTCAGAGCCAGAGTTTGCTTGGTCTCTTTGACGTTTTCAGCAAAAAGAATGACGCCTCCAAAATCATATTTATCAATTGCATCTGCTACTTCAGCATTGACCTTGGTGAGATCCTGTGGCGATTCCTGATTAGCCTCCTGCCACTTACGGAAGTCCGGCATGATCATTTGAGTCACTTTTTGTTTGAGTGGCATGTTTTCAATCAGTTTTTCCACTTCAGGAGAGGCCGTCTCTGTCGATGTTACCGTTGGGGAGGTAGCAGGGACAGCTGCACGGTCTGTTGAAGTCGGCGTTTCGGCCACTTCTCCCTGATTTTCTGTAGTGCTTTCTGGCGTTGGAGAAGCCACCACCTCTTCTACTGTTGCTGCCGGTTCATTGGCTTGATCCGACGCTTGAGCTGTGTCTGCTTTTGCTGTTTGAACGGATAATAGAGCAAAAGCCGTTAATAGGGCCGCAGATGGATAAATGATTTTTTTCATAAAGCGACCTCCTTTCTTTCAATAGATATTGTACCATTGTTTTATAGTTTTGTAAACGGTTGCAATTATTCGTCATAAAAAGACCTCTTAAGTAGATTTTGGTCATTTACCATGTCTACTTAAGAGGCATCCTATTAATAGCTATTCGCTTTTTCTGATTATTTTACTTCTTCAAAAACCCAAATGTGAGAGTCAAAATCACAACTCAATTTCCCTTGATCTAAAGGCTGGCCACAGGAAGCGTCTGAAAGACTAAAGCCTGCTAACATCAGTTCTGCACCACTATACTGTTTCCCATCCACTTCATAGAGAGCGTCTGCATTCAGTCCTTGAAGATACACACGATCATAGGCACGGTTCACTTCGTTCAATAGCTTATACTGAGCCAGAATCACTCGGGAACGATTTTGACTGACAACCGACCATACGACTTGATTTGAGTCAAAAGGAGAGCGCAAACGGTAAAAATTTCCTTGATGAATCAGGGATCGTTCTTTTTTGTAAAAGTCAATTTGTTCTTTTACGATTTCCTTCTCAGCCTGCGTCAGCTCAGCTAGATCCAACTCGTAACCAAAGACCCCAAAATAAGCGACATTTCCCCTTGTCGTAAGCGGTGTGATCCGATTAGTTTGGTGGTTAGGGACAATGGACACATGTGCTCCCATCGTCGAGAGTGGATAAACTAGACTAGTTCCGTATTGGATCTTAAGCCGTTCAACGGCATCTGTATCATCACTGGTCCAAGTTTGAGGTGCATAATAAAGCAAACCTGGATCAAATCTACCGCCTCCCGAAGCGCAAGATTCAAAGAGAATAGAAGGGAATGCTGTCGTTAAACGATCATATAAGTGGTATAATCCAAGAACATAACGATGAAACACTTCTCCTTGCTGGTCTGGAGCCAAGGATTTAGAAAAGACATCCGTAAGCGGACGGTTCATATCCCACTTAATATAGTCCAATTTCGTCTCTTCAATCACACGTGCCATTTGTTCATAAATGGCATCTACTACTTCTTCACGACTAAAATCTAAGACAAATTGATTTCGTCCATGACGTGGTGAATGACCTGCTACTTCTAGGATCCAGTCTGGATGTGTACGATAAAGATCGCTATCTTTGTTGACCATTTCAGGTTCAAACCAAAGGCCGAATTTCAAGCCCATATCATGAATTTTCTCTGATAAAGCCCCGATTGTATCTGGAAATCGCTCGCGATTGGCAACCCAATCTCCAAGACCCGTTCGATCATTGGTTCGTTTTCCAAACCAGCCGTCATCCAACACAAATAGTTCGACGCCAACTTCTTTGGCATTTTGCGCAATCCTGAGCAGTTTTTCCTGATCAAAATCAAAGTAAGTTGCTTCCCAATTATTGAGTAGAATCGGCCGCTCCTTATCTCGCCATTCTCCCCTAGCTAGACGGGTACGATAAAGACGATGGAAAGTTTGACTCATATCGTTTAAACCATTTCTACTGTATACTAGAACTGCTTCTGGACTTGTAAAGCTAGCACCAGGGTCTAATTTCCAACAAAATTGGAAGGGATTGATTCCCACTTGAAGGCGGGTGACATTGAAGGTATCCACTTCTGCTTGAAGAAGGAAATTTCCTGAGTAAATCAGGCTGAGTCCAATAACTTCCCCCTGATTCTCGGTGGTTTCAGGCCGTTTTAGAGCAATGAATGGATTGTGCAGATGGCTAGAGATTCCACGGGTTGATTCAATCGATTGGATTCCTTGACGTAACAAGGTGGAATGAATGTGCCTTTCACGAGCCCACGCTCCAGAAAGCTGTATCATCTCATAGTTTCGATCAGGTAGGTCTAAAGAAAGACTGGTGACTCCTTCAATGGAAAGGTGCCTTGAGCCTTGATTGTTGATCAGGTGACTTCTCGTTATCACAGGGAAATCTCGGAAAATACTATACTGAATACTCACCTCCACACCCGATACCGAATCGATCAGATTCACTTGCAAGGTCTGGCATTCATCCTCGTTTTCAACATAAGTTGCTGGTAAACCTTCTAATCTTGGTTTTCCCTTTAAAATCACATGATCTCTATAGATAAAATCTGTCAGCCGAGAACCATTTTCAAAAGACAGTTCTAAGGCAGGATGGCGAAAATCTGTCGCCCCATACTCTGGAAATTCTTGCTGCAAGTGTTCGAGTGAATACAGAAGATCCCCTTCTTGCCGGTAAGTGGTCATCGGGCGGTGCTTCATTTCCACCAAATGACGATAATCCCCTTCTGGCAAGGTCGGTCCATAATAAAGATGGAGCAACTTCCCATCATGGGAAATCATAAAGATATAAGAAATAAAATCATTTCGCAGATGAAACTGCTTGTATGTTTCCTGGTAGAGAATGAGGTCCCTCATATTTATCCTTTCTTGTATCAGAGTTCCTAGTATCATACGAGGCTAATAAGACAGAATGAGACAGAATTTGCGCAGATCAAAGTAGATCTTGAATGATCAGCCCCTGACAAGGTCAAAGTTGCAAAAGGATTACTTGCAGGGTAGATAGGCTACTAGAAAGGTCTGCCAAATCCTTTGTTTTAAAAATATTGGAGAAAAACTGTCTCGCCCTGACTTCAATCGTTTTTAAAACACCATTTCTTGACCGTTTTCTGTCACTTGGTAAGTGCCCTCAGCAAGATCGATTCGGGCTACTGCTGTGACAGTTTGGTCTTTATTTTGGCGCGTGATGACAATGGTATGATCATCTGGTGTTTCCACTTCAATGCTTCCTTCTAGGTCAAAAGCTTGCGAGTTGTTCCGGAAACTAAAGAGCTTGAGAAGGGATTGCACGACTGGTCGCTCTACTTCTTGAGCGATTTCTTCATTGCTGTAGTAATGACGGTTGATATTGCGGCCTTCTTTGGTGTTTTCTAAGAGTTCCAAATCATTCTTCCCAGCTAGGAATCCAACATAATAAACTTGTGGAATGCCTGGTGCAAAGGCTTGAATTAAGCGGGCTAGGAAGTACTTACGATCGTCATCTCCAAGCGCTGAATAGTAGGTCGAATTGATTTGGTAGATGTCCAAGTTGTTGTATTCTGCTGTGGAATATTTGCGTTTAACATTTGCTCCTACCTTATAGAGCTCATTTGAAGCATAGTCAATCTCTTCATCCGTCAAGATATCCTTGACATCGACCACCCCAATCCCATCATGGGTATCGAGCGTCGTGAATTGCTTCATCGGACTCATCTTCAACCACTTGGCAAGGCGCTCCACTTTTGAACTATAGAGGGTATAGAGGGTTACCATTGGAAGGGCGAAGTCATAGACATAATAGTCGTGATCGGCAATCTTAAATTGGATGGAATAGTGCTCATGAATCTCTGGAAGAAGCTCAGCACCGTAGCCTGCCGCCATATCGCGCACCTTATCCAACAAATCCCAAATGTCTGGCTCCACGAAGAAATCATTGGTGTCCAATTTCTTGACTGCATAGGCAAAGGCGTCCAAACGAATGAGGTCACAGCCATTGCTTGCCAGGTGTTCGATGGTCTTGCGAATAAAGTCCATGGTCACTTCCTTGGTCACGTCTAGGTCAATCTGCTCTTCCCCAAAGGTATTCCAGAGATGCTCGGTCGTCCCATCCGCAAAAGTGATAGCTTGTTTTGGAGCCCGGTCTTTGCGCTTATAAATCAAATCTACATCTGCTTGAGTTGGGCGATTCTCTGGCCAGAACTTGTCCCAGTTGAGGAAGAGATCTTTGTAGGCACTTTGGTCGTGCTTTTCTTGGTAGTCCTTGTAGTATTTAGATTGACGGGAAATGTGATTGATCATAAAGTCAAACATAAGATAGTACTTGTCGCCCAAGCGTTTGACATCTTCCCAATCTCCAAAGGCTGGATCCACTTGGTCATAGTCTACAGGCGCAAAGCCACGGTCACCAGTTGATGGGAAAAATGGCAAGAGGTGAACCCCACCTACTGCATCCCCAAAGTGCTTCTCCAGATTTTCATAGAGATGCTTAAGGTTATTTCCTAAGCTATCTGAGTAAGTAATTAACATGGTTTTGTTTTGAATTGGCATAATGGTTTCCTTTTCTTTTTTGAAAGCCAAGTCTTAAGAGACCTGGCTTTCTTGAGTTTTTCTATTTTAGAATTGCTTCCTAGGATACGATTGAAATCAGCAAGCTGAATCGTCCCTTTGTATACGGAATTGAACACGGGACTAATTTCTTAGGAAAAAAGATAAATCTCCTTGTGTGCAAGCACACTACGTCGATTTCCTATTTTTCTACAGAAATTTTCAGCAAGCTGAATCGTCCCTTTGTATCTTATTCTTATTTCACTGCGCCGTTGCTCATTCCTGCGATGATATGGCGTTGGAAGAAGAGATAGACAATGGTGATACTGATAATACCGACCACGTAAGAGGCAAAGCTTGGTCCGTAGTCGTTGAAATATTGGCCTGCGTAGTTGTATTGGAACAAAGGCAAGGTCCACATTTTTGAATCGCGGTTCAAGACAAGGAGTGGCAACATGAAGTCATTCCAGAACCAAAGGGCATTGATAATCATGGTTGTCGCATGCATGGGTTTCATCATTGGGAAGATGATGCGGAAATAAGTTGTAAACTTATTAGCCCCATCGATCTCTGCTGCTTCATCCAGACTTTCTGGGATAGAGATTTTGATATACCCTACATAGAGGAAGAGGGTCTGTGGAATCGCATAGGTCAAGTAGAGCAAAATCAAACCAAAGGTATTAGCCAAACCAAGTTTACTCATCATAACCGTAATCGGAATCATGATGACTTGGAAAGGTACGAAAATCCCAAGGATCAAGAGGGTGTACATGATAGTAAAGGCTTTTCTCTTACTCATATTACGTGCAATGGAGTAGGCTGCCATGGGGATAAAGATCATTACTGCAAGTAAAGACAAGACAGTGATGACGACAGAGTTCCAATAATAGCCTCCAATTCCATCAGCCAAGAGACGGCTAAAGTTGTCCCATGTGAAATTCGTTGGGAATCCAAAGAAATTGTCTACGATATCCTTGGTGGGTTTGAAGGAACTAAAGAGGGTGGCAAGGAGCGGCACTAAAATCAGAACCGATCCTAGAATCAATAGAATATATTTGCCAATCAAGGCTTTTCTTTCATCTTGTTTCATCGTGCTTCTCCTCTTAAATTTCAAATTTCTTAGATACTCTCAATTGGATGATCGAAATCACTACAATCAAGAAGAACAAGATTACGGCAATGGCATTGGCATAACCGAATTGGTTGTTTTTAAAGGCGTAATTATAAACCAAGAGCCCAAGTGAGGTTGTGGCATTGTTTGGACCACCACCGGTCATGGCAAAGACTTGGTCAAAGGCAGTCAGCCCACCTTTTAGGGCTAAGATAAAGACCATAGAGACACTTGGTAGCAAGTAAGGCAATTCAACATTCCAGAAGACTTGCTTGCTCGTCGCTCCATCGATTCTTGCTGCTTCTGTAATCTCAGTTGGAATGGATTGCAGACCAGCTAAGAAGACAATGATGGGCATAGCTACTCCTTGCCAAAGAAGGACAAAGACAGCTGCGAAGATCGCTCCCCACTTAGTCCCTAAAAGACTGGTTTGGAGAAACTCGATATGAAGGGCATTCCCAATCGCTGGTAGACCGTAGTTGAAGACTTGTTTGAAGATCAGAGCAACTGTCAAACCAGACAAAACTGCTGGGAAGAAGAACCAAGCACGGAAGAAGGTTTGGCCTTTGATTTTAGAGTTCAAGACACGCGCAATGAAGATCCCAAGGGCAATCTCACCAACTACCATAGCAATCGTGATGATCGCAGTAAAGCCAATAGCATTCATGAATTTTGGATCTATAAAGAGGAGCTTAAAGTTGTTCAAGCCGACAAACTTGTAGTTATAGGTCAAACCTGTCCAGTTGGTAAAACTGTAAAAGGCTCCTTGAAACATTGGCACATAGAAGAAAATTGCTTGTAATAAGAGGGGAATGACCACAAAAGCCCATGCCCAATATTTTTGTAATACTTTTTTCATTGTCTCTCTACTCCTAATCCACATCCGCTTTCATCGGGTTAAAGAAGGCATTCAAATCATTGACCATTCCTTGTTTATCACCTGTCAAGACATAGTTCATCGTCAAGGTATGGAAGTCTGCTTCACTGGTCCAGTATTGTTGCAACCACACCAAGTGACGATCCGTAAAGGCATATTTGGTCATCCCAGCAAGCGGTGAATCCTCTCCTGCTTGTTTGACCCCTTCGATCGCTGTTGGAGATCCGTCCACATCATAGTATTTTTGCATGACTTCTGGACGGGTCATGTATTCCACAAAGGCATTGGCTTCTTTTGGATGTTTGGTAGTAGCTGAGATAGACCATGCTAAGTCTCCCGCACCAACGGTTAAGCTTTGTCCTTTTTCTTTCCCTGGAATCATGAAGGTCCCAATCTTAAATTTCGGTTTTTGTTCATTGATCGCGGTAATGGCCCAAGACCCATTTGGTGTCATGAGGACATCCCCACGTGCGAAGGCTCCGATAACGTCTGTATAACCTGCACCTTCCCAGTTCTTTTGCTTCGAACCTTTAATGCGAAGGATATCCATGACCTTGATGTCATCCTTCATAATCGGATCAGACAATTTAATGGAATTTGGCTTAGAATAACGAAGGTATTGGTTGGCTTCTTTTCCTCCACCGGCTGCTGTCGCAAAGGCCAATTGATTGTAACCATTGAGGGTCCAAGCTTCTGCTCCTGCAATCCCAAATGGAGTTTGTCCCTTGGCAACGATGTCTTTGACTAACTGTTCAAATTCGTCCCAGGTTTCAGGAACCTTCAAACCCAACTCTTCGAATTTATCTTTGTTGTAGTAGATTCCGTAAGCATTGGCTGTGAAAGGAACGTTGTAGACTTTTCCGTTGACAGCATATTTTTCAGCGTAGCCGTTTTTCACGCGTTTGAGATAGTCTTTATTGCTCAAATCTTCGAAGACACCCGCTTTTGCCCATTCTTGCAATTCGATGGACTGTGGGTAAATATTGACTACATCTGGCACATCTCCTGCGAGGACACGTGTCTTCAACACCTCACCAGCGTTTGGTACATTGACAACTTTGACCTTGACCTTTGGATTTTCCTTTTCAAAATCACGAGCGATTTCTTCCAAGGTTTTGGTCATTTCTTTTTTCTGGTTGAAATACTCGATGGTCACTGTGCCATCCGCAGATTTTCCATCGTTGGAGCAAGCACCGAGCCCAAACAAGGCTAGGCCTGTAGTCGCAAGAAGTCCGATTTTTTTATACCATTTCATTTGGCTGTCTCCTTTTATTTTTTGACAAAAACATATTGTTTGCTGAGGAAATCTCCCTGAGGAAGAACGACGGTTAAGCCGGCATACATGAGCTCAGCTCCTGAATAGACATGGTCCGTCCCTTCTAAGCGATAGAGCGCATCTTCTTCCAACCCTTTGAGTTTCAGGGTCGGCTCGATCTCTTCAACTGTTGATAAGACCCGTACATAGGTTACAACCGTGCGATCTTGATAAGTGAACTGGACGGCTGCTTGATTGCTACCTTGGCTTGGATTGATCAAGCGGTAGTGTTTTCCGAATTGAACAAGTGGTCGAATCGTTTTGTAATGAGCGACTTGTGCTGCGATCCGATCCAACTCTTCTTGCGGAAGACTGGTTAAATCCAATTCATAGCCCAGATTTCCCATCATGGCTACATGACCTCGCGTTTCAAGCGGTGTCATCCGTCCCATCTGGTGATTTGGAACCGCTGAAACGTGAGCCCCCATAGAAATGGTAGGATAGAGAAAACTCGATCCGTACTGGATCGGAAGTCTGGCAATGGCATCCGTATTGTCACTTGCCCAGACCTGAGGGAAGTACCGCATCATACCAAGGTCGTTGCGACCACCACCACCGGAGCAAGACTCAAAGAGGATGTTCTCGTACTTCTCTGTCAAGTAAGAAACCACTTCATAGAGGCCCAAGATATAAGCATGGGATTGCATCTTGGTTTCAAGGTAGGTTTTACCATTTCCAAGTTTAGTGATATTGCGGTTCATATCCCATTTGATATAGTCGATCTCATGCTTTCCAAGTAAGTAATCCAAGACCTGCTTGATATAAGCCACTACTTCTTTATTGGAGAAATCGAGCACCAGTTGATTCCGTGAATAGGTGTGTTCATAGCCTGGGACTTGAATAGCCCAGTCCGGATGAGCCCGATAGAGGTCGCTATCAACAGAAATCATTTCTGGCTCCACCCAAAGGCCAAATTGAAGCCCCTTGTCGTGGATGCCTTGGATCAATTCTGCTAGACTTCCTCCTAATTTCTCTTCATTGACAGTCCAATCACCGAGAGCCCGATTGTCATCATAGCGATTGCCAAACCAGCCATCATCAAGAACAAAGAGCTCGATTCCCACTTTTTGAGCCTCATCTGCCAGCTCCAATAATTTTTCTTTCTTAAAATCAAAGTAGGTGGCTTCCCAGTTGTTGATAAGAATTGGACGTTCTTTATGGGCAAAGGGACTAGGAATGATATGGTCTTGGACAAATGCTTGACTCTCTTGACTGAGACCGGTCAATCCCTTATGGGAGTAGCTGATCATGGCCACTGGTGTATCAAAGCTCTGATTTGGCGCTAACTCCCAGGAGAAGTTTTCTGGATTGATTCCCAATCCAACGCGAACTTCATTGAGTTGATTCTTTTGAACAAATCCTTCAAAATTCCCACTATAGAGCAGTTGGAAGGCAAGGGCAGAGCCGGCATCTTCGGTCACTTCATGCTCAGCAAGAATGAGGGCTGGGGTCTGCGCGTGTCCAGAAGCACCACGGTTGGAGCTGATGGAGAAGATTCCTTGCTCTACTTGCTGGCGGCGGACTGTTTTTTCTCTCGCATAGGCCCCTTGAAGGGTGATGACATCGTAGTCACCAGCTGGGACATCGGCCATCACACTGAGGGCCTTATGGATCACGACGGTTTCATCACTGCAGTTTTCAATCTTTGAAAAGCTGGTGATGGTTGCCCGATCTTCGTAGGCTGTGTAATAGAGGGTCAAACGCAGGGCCGCTTGATCATCTTCAAAGACCAAAGCCAAGGTTTCAGCCTGATCTACTGTATGTGGATTGGGAAGACCAGTTGCCTCGACACTGCCAGAGTAGATATTGGCTCCGACATAGAGGAAATCCGTCACCTCTGTAACGCCGTGCTGGATTTGAATCGACGGCTTTCGGAAATCTCCAAGCCCGTGTTGTCCCAAGACCTGACGCTGGGTATCTAGACTAAAGATGCGATTGTCAGGTGTTGGATTCCCAGAGAAGGCATGATCTTTTTCATGCACAGTATTGGAAAAATGATAAGACGGGATCGGACGTCCCAGATGCTTGAGCATCAGGTAGCCATCTCGATTTTCAAGGATCAGGCTCAGTCCCTTACTTTCTACATAGAACAAATTTTGTTCAATACGAATTGCCATATCTTCCTCCATTGGACCCGAAAAATATCACTATGTATTTTTAATTTCAGTTCCAATAACTTTCTTTTTTAGCATGTCTTTATTTTACTTGATGTAAACGCTTTCGAAAATAGAATTTTGTTGGACTTATATGGTAAAATGTTAGGTAGGAGGTTTCCCTATGTTAGTCTTTTCTGAATACCAAACCGATACCATTGACCTAGCCCTTGATTTTTATGGCTATGAAGATTGTCCAAAAAACTATGAATTTGGCCCTAGCGTCCGAGATAATTTTGTCTTGCATTTTATTACAGAAGGAAAGGGAGTCTTCCACTTCAATAAAAAAGAAATCCACCTAGAGGCCGGGGATCTCTTTCTTCTTCCAAAAAATAAGGTGACCTACTACAAGGCCGATGCAGAAGAACCTTGGTCCTACTACTGGATTGGCATCAGTGGCACCAAGGTGAGTGATTTCATGCGTTTTTCAACCCTGCATGAAAAAGGCTTTTTAAAGAAAACAGAGGTGGAAACAGAAAAGATCGGCCAGTTTATGGAGCGACTCGTCCACAAAGCAGAGGCTTCAAAAATGACTTCTCACTACCAACTCCACCTTCTCTCGCAGATCTATGAACTGCTATTTCTTATCAGTGAAGTGGCTCCCGATATCCATCGGAGCCATCCATCTCCAACCTATCAACTCTACCTGACCTGCAAGCATGTGATTGAGACGCATTACAATAAAGAACACTTGAGTATTCAAGAGATCGCTGATGACCTCAATGTCCATCGCTCCTATCTGACAACTGTCTTTAAGGAGTTTCACCAGATCTCTCCCAAGGAATTCTTGCACTCGGTCCGCATGCAGCGTGCCCAGCAGTTACTGACCAACACAGACGAGAGCATCAAGATTGTAGCTTACTCAGTGGGCTTTTCAGATCCCCTCTATTTTTCAAAGGCTTTTAAGGCCTATAGCCAGCTGACTCCTAGCCAATATCGCAATAAACATAAAATTTAGTAAAATTTTATTTCTTTTTACTAGTTTTTAGAGTATACTGGAAGTAGAAATCAATAAAGGATGAACTATGGCAACGATTAAAGACATTGCGGAAAAAGCAGGCGTTTCTCAGGCAACGGTCTCTCGCGTCCTCAACCAGGATGCGACCTTATCTGTTGGGGAAGACACGCGCAGTCGGATTCTTCGCATCGCTGAGGACCTGCATTACCAAAAGAAGAGCCGCAAAACAGCGCCTCAACCAGTTGAGGATTTTCATAAAATCGTCATCTTTGAATGGTACACGCGCGAAGAAGAATTAGATGACCTCTACTACTATGCCATTCGGATGGGGTTGGAAAAACAAGCCCAGGAATTAGGCTATGAGATCTTTCGTATCTTCAATAATGACGATTGGTCCTTGATTCAAGAGGCAGACGGCATTATCGCTCTTGGGAAATTTAGTCCCAAGACCATTCGAGATCTAGAAAGCTACGGCAAACCCCTGATCTTTGTCGATAGCAATACCCTCTATTTAGGGCATTCCTGTGTGACGACCGATCTAGAAGATTCTGTCATCACCGCTCTCGAGTATTTCCTTGAGCATGGCCACAAGGAGATCGGGCTCTTGGTCGGGCAGGAAGAGACGGCAGATGCGACACCGTTACAGATGGATCCCCGTCAACGGACCTTTCAACAGTTTCTCACGGAAAAAGGACTTTATGAGGAGCGCTTTGTCTCTGTTGGGCAATTCTCGACCGAGTCGGGTTATCAGATGATGGAGCAACTGATTCAAGCATTGGGCGACGAATTGCCAACTGCCTTTTTCATGGCCAGTGATGCCTTAGCTGTCGGAGCTCTTCGGTCCCTTCAGGAGCATCAAATCGCAGTTCCTGAGCGCGTCAGCCTCATTTCCTTCAATGATACTTCCATCGCCAAGTACGTCTTTCCTGCCCTTTCCACAGTGACCGTCTACACAGAAGAAATGGGCAAGCAAGCTATTCAAATGTTGCGGCAGACCTTTCAGGGGGCTCAACCAAGTGTTCCCTATATGGTCAAATTAGCCACCAAACTCACGATTCGAGACAGCAGTCGTTAGGAGGTCTTATGAAAACACACGAAATCCTCTTTCAAACCCTTTCTCAGGCAGATGATTATGTCAACGGGGAGCAGCTGGCAAAAGAACTAGGTGTTTCCCGTACCTCTATCTGGAAGGCCATCCAACGGCTAGAAAAAGATGGGGTCGTCATCGAATCCCTCAAAAAGAAGGGATACAAACTGGTCTCAGGCGATATTCTGCTTCCCGAAGTGATCGCAAAAAATACCCAATTGACTGTTTCCTTAAACGAACAATGTAGCTCCACCCAATTGGATGCCAAATTAGGCATAGAAAGCCATCAAGAAGGCAAGGCGCTCTATCTGGCCAATTCGCAGTCCGCTGGAAAAGGCCGCTTTGGTCGTGACTACTACTGTCCCGATCAAGGGGGCATCTACATGTCCCTTCATCTCAAGCCTCAACTGCCCCCTGCAGAGCTCCCTCCTTATACCCTCATGGTCGCTGGAGCCATCTACAAGGCTATTAAAAACCTGACCCTGATCGATATCGATATCAAATGGGTCAATGATATTTACTACCGCCATAAAAAAATTGGGGGAATCCTTACCGAAGCTATCACGTCCATCGAGACTGGTCTCGTCACGGATATCATTATCGGAGTCGGTCTCAATTTAGCCATCCCTACTTTCCCAGAAGAGCTAGAAAGTAAGGCTGGTTCATTATTTGAAGGGCCTTGTCCCATTACCCGCAATGACCTCATCAGTGAGATCTGGAAGGAATTCTTCCAAACGGATGTTGATGAACTGGTCTACCTCTACAAAGAGCGCTCTCTGGTCCTAGGCCGAACCGTCACCTTTGAGCAGAACCAACAGACCTTTCAGGGTCTCGCCAAAGATATCTCTGATACCGGCCAACTCTTGGTCCAATTAGACAACCAAGAAGAAATCTGGCTCAATAGCGGAGAAGTCTCCCTCAAGCAGTGGAATCTATAAAACAGAGCTCACAACTCAAAAAAGAGTCTGGGACAAAACGCTGTCTCAGACTCTTTTGTTTGAAGAGTTATCAATAATCTTTAAAACATTTCTTGATATACTTTAAACATATATCCAGTAAGAATTTGATAAATAATAATACAATTCCAATCTTCACAAACATGTAATATTTAAATGTGGTGTCATCAAATTCACTCACAAAAATCGGAAAGGTGAGAATATTAGACGGATTGATAAGAAAATAAAGTGAGATACAAATGGATAAAACCAGCGCTACTATAAAAATTTTTTTATGTATTTGCATTTTTTACCTTTTCCTTTCTTGTTTTACAACATTAAATACCAATCACCAATTTTATATAGCCTGATTAATTCTTTCATTACCCTTTCTAACAGGCTATTTTATAGTTCTTACAACTTAATCATATACAAATCTCAAAATAATACAAGTCTATTTTTCTAATTATTTTCATGAAATAATAATAAAGTTTGAATATTAAACAAACAACTCAGTAACTTTTCCAACAAACTCTATAAAATTAACTTTTTAGATAGCGCCATGATATATTTAAGCTACTAAACAGTTCACTTCAGTATGTTTTTTGCCCTACTTTTAAATCATGATATTGAAAATACCTAAAAGCGCCTTCCGAAATTCAATTAAATTTCAACATTATTAATTACTCTCAATATGAAAGTTCTTTCCAAATCCATGCAGGGAGCATTTAAATCAACAGGAAAAGCCTTGAAATCAAGGCTTTTCCTGTTGTCTATAGCAGATTTATTTTTGTATTCATTAACATTTAATAATTGAGAATCAAATTGAACACAGTAAACAAATCCGATTCCTTCATACTCCCCAAACACCATCCCCCTATTATCCCCCCACTTGTGGTATGATGGTAGAGTATGTTTAGGTGCCGTCAACCCTGCTCGAGCACCTCCGTGCTAAAAGGAGAACGAATATGAAAATCGCATGGAATGAAATTAAATACCAACCCAAGAAGTTTATCCTGATTGAACTCCTCATTACCATCCTTATGTTTATGGTGGTATTCTTGTCCGGTCTGACAAATGGACTGGGCCGGTCGGTATCAGCCCAAATCGATAACTATGGGTCGCTGCACTACATCCTTTCGACGGATTCAGAAGGGATTATCCCCTTTTCAACTATTAAGGTGAAGGATTTAGATGAGGTCCAAAAGATAGAGGGGATGGACTATTCGGGCTTGTCCATCCAGCGGGCGACCGTCTCAAAAACAGAGGATTCCAATACTCTGGATATCACCTACTTCGCGACCGATCACAATGAAGAAGAAATCCTCAACCCAATCATAGAAGATACAGACCTCAAGATCTCCGACTTAAAGAAAAACGAGATCATTTTGGACAGTTCTTTCAAAGAGGATGAAGGGATCCAAGTCGGCGATCACGTGATCGATAAAACCTCTAAGCAAAAACTCAAGGTCGTGGCCTTCGCGAAAAATGCCAAATACGGCTATAGCGAGATTGGTTTTATCAGCTCGGATACCTACACAGGCATGCGACAAAAAACAGATCCAAGCTATCAATGGCAAGCCCAAACCCTTGTGACCAATAAAAGCATCACTTCTAGCGATCTAGCCAGCAACTTGATGGTGGCGGATAAGAAGCAAGTGATCGATAAAATCCCTGGCTACAAGGCTCAAAACCTGACGCTACGGATGATTACGTGGGTGCTCTTACTCGCTTCTTCTGCTATCCTTGGGGTTTTCTTCTATATCCTCACCCTGCAGAAGTTGAAACAGTTCGGTGTCTTGAAGACTATTGGCATGTCCATGAGCCAGATTACCTATGTCCAACTATCCCAGCTCACCATCATCTCCCTCATCGGAGTGCTATTGGGGCTTGGCTTGGCAACTATAATGGCGCCATTTTTACCCAATAGCGTCCCTTCCTTTATGACCCTGAAGGACAATCTCACCATCTCAGTTAGCTTTATCCTGACCTCTATTTTGTGTGGTGCCTTGTCCCTTGTCAAAATCAAAAAAGTAGATCCAATCGAAGTCATTGGTGGAAATGGAGAATAAGATGGCCATTATTGCATTAGAAAATATCAGAAAATCCTACGCCGATGGTAGCCAGATGCACCATGTCCTCAACCAGCTGAATTTAAGCGTCGAACCCAACGAATTCGTCGCCATCTTGGGCCCTTCAGGATCTGGTAAGTCCACGCTTTTAGCCATCGCCGGCTTGCTTTTATCAGCGGACGAGGGGCGGATTCGCATCGCCGGCCAAGACTTGACCGGTCTCAACCAAGGCCAGTGGACGCAAAAACGGCTGGAATTACTCGGCTTTATCTTTCAAGATCACCAGCTCCTCTCCTATATGAAAATCGGTGACCAGTTAGAACTGGTGGCCAAATTAAAAGGGGAGAAGGACAAGAAAAAACGCCAAGAGGAAGTCAAAGACTTGCTGGCAGATCTTGGCATCGAAGCTTGTTACCACCAATATCCGAATCAGATGTCCGGTGGACAAAAGCAACGGGCAGCCATTGCTCGCGCCTTCATCGGAAATCCACAGGTCATCTTAGCCGATGAACCAACGGCTAGTCTAGACCCAGATCGAGGGCAAGAAATCGCCCAATTGATCCAAAAAGAAGTCAAATCCAAAAACAAGAGCGCCATCATGGTGACCCATGACCGCTCCATCCTGACCTATGTGGATACCATTTATGAATTAAAACACGGCCAACTGCTAAAGCTAGAAAAGGTTGATTAAATACAAAAAGAGGCTGGGACAAAAGTCCTAGCCTCTCAATTGTTTTTGGATTGTCGAGCAAGACGCAGTGGTTGAGTGGGCTCTACTACGCTGATTTCATCAGCTTTTACAGCCCTACTCAACTGTGCGGAGGTGGGACGACGAAATCGAATTCTAACGAATTACCGATTTCTGTCCCACTCTCTATTTTTTATTTGTTTCAAAAAAATGTACTTAAAATACAAAAAGCATATATATTAGCTTGTCTTCTCAAAGTAAATCGATTATAATGAAAAAAGATAGGTTGTGTATAAATTCACAATATGTAGTGATAATTTTTCGACTCACATACCTTATCTAGTAAACGTAGAAAAAGGAGAAAAATCGTTTATGAAAAAGTGGCTCTATTCTGTTGTGACAACAGTTGCCCTATTTTTACTAGCGGCTTTAGGATTTGCCAAACCCAATAGTCCAGCTAAAGTCCATGCAGATACGATCAATGATGTTGTGACATCTGTAAACATCTCGAAATCAACTGGTGGAGCGATTACAGATCCACTCGGTGTTTGGGAGAGTTTTCAAGTTGAAGCAAACTTTGTGTTGCCGAATGGACGTGTAAAAAAGGGAGATCAGACCGTTATCCAACTTGGAGATGACTTTAAGGTCTTTGAAACGGACACCATTGACCTGCTGGATCCAAGCGGTCAAAAAGTTGCGACAGCAACAGTAGATGATCAAAGAAAAGTCATCACAGTAACCTATACGGACTATCCTGAAAGAATGGCCAATGTGACAGGGAAACTGCGTTTCTTTGCGCGTGTAGACCACCAAGTTGTCAAAGGACAAAAGACACTTGATTTTACTCTTACGATCGATAAGAAAGTGATTTCAGGTGGGAATATCGATTACAAAGGGGTGAATCCGGGTGAAAATCCTCCTACTCCAGAAGTCTTTAGCAAATGGGGCTGGACCAACTCAGATAATAAATTAAAATTGACCTATACCTTGAACATTAATCAAGGTCACACAGCTCTTCATAATATTGATATTAAGGACCAATTGGCCTTTACAGATGGAAAAATCAAAGCAGATTCTGTCAACATCCATACAGGAACTTGGCAGGTCAGTGACGAAGATGGGGCTTATCATTTAAAAGATACCACAAACGTCACTAAAAATTATTCCCCTGTTGTCAGCGCTGATGGTCAATCTCTGACGGTTCATATTGGAGATCTAGCTCCTGAACAAGGGATGACGATTCGCTATGATGTCTATCTGGACAAGGTCCCAGCCATCAATACATCCTTTAAAAACAATGCTAGCATGACAGCTACAGAAATCAAGGAGCAAAATAAGGTTGCAGACGTTCTGTATCAGTTCCTTGATGGAAAATTCAATGGTGAGAAATACTCCTTCACGATTCACAAAAAAGGTGAAAATGGTCAAGCACTTGCCGGTGCCGTCTTTGCTGTGACAGCAGATGATACTGGTGAGCAAGTGGGAACCATTACGACAGATGAGAATGGTGTTGGCACCATTACGGGCTTGATCAAACAAGCTTATACGGTTCAAGAAATTCAAGCTCCAACAGGCTATGTTCTCTCAGAAGAACCTATCAAGATCAGCAAGGATGATTTTGGAAATGACCTTGCAATTTCTCGTGATGTTGTGAACCAAAAAGAAAAAACAAGTGTCTCTGGTCAAAAGACATGGAATGATAATGACAACCAAGATGGCAAGCGTCCATCAAAAATCACAGTCAATCTCCTAGCAAATGGTGTCAAAGTCGCTTCTAAAGAAGTGAAACCAGATGCAACAGGGAATTGGACCTATCATTTTGATAATCTCGATGTGGTCGATGATGCTGGAAATGTCATTGCCTACACTGTTTCAGAAGAACCTGTTGCAGGGTACGAAACAACTGTTGAAGGAACGAATATTACTAACAATCGTATACCAGACATGACAGAAGTAGCGGTTAAGAAAGTCTGGGATGATAAGGAAAATAAAGACGGTCTTCGTCCAGAAAAAATCACTATCCGCCTTCTTGCAGATGGTCAAGAAGTGGCTGTGAAAGAAATCACAACGACTGATAATTGGCAGGCAAGCTTTACGGATCTACCTGAATACAAGGACGGTAAGAAGATTGTCTACACCATTACAGAGGATCCAGTAGCTGGTTATACAAGCAACATTGATGGTTTCACGGTAACGAATCGTCATATCCCACCGACGACACCACCGACAACCCCACCAAGCACTCCGCCAACGACTCCACCTACAACCCCTCCTACAACGCCATCGACGACACCACCAACCACCCCGCCAAGCACACCGGAGAAACCAGAAACTCCAACTACACCAAGAGAAGGAAAGAAAAAAATTCTTCCATCAACTGGTGAAGTTATTGCTTACGGGTTGACCATACTCGGTGCCCTCTTAGCAATTTTTGCTTTGGCTTTGCTCTTGCGTGGTAAACGGAAAGAGAAATAAGCTTCATACCGATAAAGAGAGTGGGACAGAAATCGGTAATTCGTTAGAATTCGATTTCGTCGTCCCACCTCCGCACAGTTGAGTAGGGCTGTAAAAGCTGATGAAATCAGCGTAGTAGAGCCCACTCAACCACTGCGTCTTGCTTGACAATCCAAAAATAATTGAGAGGCTAGGACTTTTGTCCCAGCCTCTTATTTGACTTTTATCCTCTTAGCCCTTTGTATCTTACTACAATGGCCGCTTATTGGGCATACCTGCTTTTCTTGGGTATTTATTGGGGGTTTCTTTTTTCTTTTCGACAACAGTGATATAGCGTGGATCCCCGTTTGGCAATTCATACTGTAGATTGTCTTCAACCTTGCTAAAGAGCAGGTTAAGGGCATTTTTGGCTTCTTCCAACTCTTCTGGAGCATTGCTGGCCTTGAGAGCAAGAAGTTGTCCTCCTACTTTCAGGTAAGGAATGGTCAGTTCAGAGAGGACCTGCATGCGGGCAACAGCGCGGGCAGTTACGATATCAAATTGGGCACGAAAAGCCTTATCTTGTGCAAAGTCCTCCGCACGTCCATGGTAGAAATGAACTCCGCTCAAACCTAACTCTTCAGCCAGCAAGTGGAGAAAATTGATCCGCTTATTAAGGGAATCAATGATGGTCACATCCAGCTCAGGGAAAAGGATCTTCATGGGTAGGCTTGGAAAGCCGGCGCCAGCTCCGATATCCAAGAGACGGATGGGTTGGTTTTCGATCAAACCTTGTAAAATGGGTGCGATCGAATCATAAAAATGCTTGAGATAGACTTCGTCTTTTTCGGTGATGGCAGTGAGATTAATCTTTTCATTCCATTCCACGAGGAGCTCGAAATAGCGTTCGTATTGCTCTTTTTGACGATCAGTTAATGGAAAGCCGAGATCGGCTAAACGGACATAAAATTCTTCTGGTTTCATGCTTTTATTTTACCACAAAATAAGGGAAATTTGATATACTGGTAGAAAGAAATGAAAGGAATTCAATAAAATGATTTGGATTATTCTTGGGATCATTGTGGTCCTTGTGTTGATTGTAGTAGGAGTTTACAACGGTTTGGTGAAAAGCCGGATGCAAACTCGTGAAGCATGGAGTCAAATTGATGTGCAATTGAAACGTCGGAATGACTTGATTCCAAACTTGATCGAAACCGTTAAAGGCTATGCCAAGTACGAAGGAGATACACTAGCAAAAGTGACTCAACTTCGCCAACAAGTAGCGCAAGCTTCTTCACCTGCAGAAGCAATGGCAGCCAGTGATGCTCTTTCACGCCAAGTAGCAGGCATCTTTGCGGTGGCTGAAAATTACCCAGACTTGAAAGCCAACACCAACTTCATGCAATTGCAAGAAGAATTGACCAACACAGAAAACAAAATTTCTTATGCTCGTCAATTGTACAATAGTGTCACAAGCAATTACAATGTCAAGTTGGAAACTTTCCCAACAAACGTAATTGCTGGAATGTTCGGCTTCAGACAAGCTGAATTTCTTCAAGTGCCTGAAGAAGAAAAAGCAGTACCAAAGGTGGACTTTAGCTGATTAGGAGACTAATATGCTCTTTGACCAAATTGCAAGCAATAAAAGGAGAACCTGGATTCTCCTTATTGCTTTTT
>ERZ772779.204-NODE-204-length-28839-cov-6.680343_pt1 | contig 28839 bp, 30 predicted proteins | sample MGYA00511360_ERZ772779 | MGnify/ENA primary metagenome ERZ772779 (study PRJEB29015, sample SAMEA2738112) | human oral metagenome | biome: human oral; feature: human-associated habitat; material: saliva | place: China | collected 2231 ...
ACTTTTTGCGTGTTTTTTATATGTCCGGGCTGTCTTTTTGTTTTTAGCTGTGTAAATTCCCCAGCCGTGTACCATATCTCCGGCACCGATAAGAGCTTTTTCCCGGATTAAACTCGTTAAAGTCCATACCGCTTCCATGCCATGCACGTTGGTTGAAAGTTTGCCGGTTTTCATTGTTGACGCTTTTTAATTTTTCCGCTATAGTGTTGATATCAATAGAGGAAGTGTCACGACCCGGTAGTCCCTGCGTATTATGCGAAAGGCTCCGGGCGGTCCCTTCCTCTATTTTTTGTTTTTATGATATTTCGAGCGGAGCTTTTATCGGTTGCTTGCCCGGATTTAACCCAATTTTGCCATTTTTATCGAATTCAATGCTAACGTAATAATTGCTTAGTTCCCCTTTTATTTCGGCCAATACCGGTCCGTCGTTAAAGTTACTTAAGTGTAAATGCCTTTACTATGAGCATTGTCAAAGGTTGTATTATTTTGCAAGGTGTTTAAGCCCTTTCCTTCTTTGGCATTGCATAAATCGGTTTCGTCTGCTATATTTTAGTCAAAATAATCACTGATTCGGTATTGCCCCGATGGCGATTGGAGCCGGTTGGTTGCGTACCACTCGGTGATTTTTTTATGTTTAAATACAATGCTTTGGCCGGAATTTTCTGATTTTCCCTTAAAATTGCTTGTTAAACCAATATTGGAGCGACAACAGCGGCCTTATTTCCATCATTTTTCAAATGGTTTAGCATTACTAAGCCCCCTGCTATGTACATACGACAAATAAAATCGGTTGTAGTTCCCTATTATCTCTCAAACGTATAATATCTACCCTAAAGGACCGTAGAGCTATTCACTCTACGGTCCTTTGTAATACTAAAAAGCGAATAAAAAAACGCTCAAACCCGATATAAATAATGAACATGTGTTGCACACGTTCAAAATAATACCAAGAATGAGCTTAGTTCCCGACAGTCGGAGCGTCCCCCGCAGGCAACCGGTGCCAGTGCCGCTTCGTCTGACGCTAGACCCGACACATCCGGTGACCCGATTATATCAAAACATAAGGACAAACGTCAATTAAGGAAAAACAAAAACCGGCGTGCATACGCCGGTAAGAATTAAATTTAGCCCGTCCGACGGAGTACCCCCGACAGGCGTCCCGAGACGGTGTTGCAACGCCGGATACTCAGCCCAACACCACGGGCAAGATCAGTATAACCACTCTCATAAGAATCCGTCAAGAGAAAATCATGTTTTCGTTCCAAAATAAAAAGGTGCTACTGCTGCGGTCGATGCTCGTAAGAACCCCGGCCATACGTCCGAATGCAACAGCAGAAATACACCTTTTCACGGCAAGTGTAGCAGATCGAATGGGAACTTGGCAAGAGGAGCAATATCATTTAACATTACGCTTTTTCAAGAACCTCGCCTTTAACCTTGCTCAAATCATTTTTATCTGATATACTCTGTTCGATTAGAGGACTTAGCGTTACGCGCTTGGGCGATTGGAGCCCGACGGCAGTTAAAAACGCAAGTCCTTTCTTATTTAGCTATGCTCCGCATCTCTCAAGGGTATAATTGGCTAAGAGTTGCCGTACTTTCTCGTCTGGTTGTAGTTCCCTATTATCTCTCTCAAGGGTATAATGCGGCCATATTGACCGCCCCGACCTGTAAAGTTGTAGTTCCCTATTATCTCTCTCAAGGGTATAATCAGTCATCATCGATATATATATCGGTCTTCGTTGTAGTTCCCTATTATCTCTCTCAAGGGTATAATTGGCTGCCAAAAATACAGTAGACTTGAAACGTTGTAGTTCCCTATTATCTCTCTCAAGGGTATAATGCAACCATTTTACTAACGATATAGCTAGTAGTTGTAGTTCCCTATTATCTCTCTCAAGGGTATAATATTGAGCCATGTCTGTACCCGTCCACTCTTGTTGTAGTTCCCTATTATCTCTCTCAAGGGTATAATCCGACCGGAACGCTCTCTTGAGTGAATTGAGTTGTAGTTCCCTATTATCTCTCTCAAGGGTATAATAAGCCGGGGGAACGTATATCGACGGCAAGCGTTGTAGTTCCCTATTATCTCTCTCAAGGGTATAATATATGTCTCGCTGAAGCTGTGATATCTGTGGTTGTAGTTCCCTATTATCTCTCTCAAGGGTATAATTCCATCTGTGATAAGACGGCGGCCGCCTTCGTTGTAGTTCCCTATTATCTCTCTCAAGGGTATAATCTTATTCCCGAACTTATCTTTGAACGCACGGTTGTAGTTCCCTATTATCTCTCTCAAGGGTATAATATGTTCGCCCAACTGAACACGTCATCGGCGGTTGTAGTTCCCTATTATCTCTCTCAAGGGTATAATCTGAATAATTCGAATAAGACAGTAGCGGAGGTTGTAGTTCCCTATTATCTCTCTCAAGGGTATAATTAAAGCATGGAGCAAGCGGACAACACTGAAGTTGTAGTTCCCTATTATCTCTCTCAAGGGTATAATCTTGCGATTCGTCTATCTGTGATAATTCGTGTTGTAGTTCCCTATTATCTCTCTCAAGGGTATAATTATCAGAGATAGCACCCTTGCCTTCGAACGGTTGTAGTTCCCTATTATCTCTCTCAAGGGTATAATCGAATACATAATACATAGCCGTCATATTATGTTGTAGTTCCCTATTATCTCTCTCAAGGGTATAATAGCTCCCACGCTTCATCCGGGAAGTATTTGGTTGTAGTTCCCTATTATCTCTCTCAAGGGTATAATCCGCTCTATACGCGGCGTACTGCGCCTATAGTTGTAGTTCCCTATTATCTCTCTCAAGGGTATAATCGAATTCACCGTTACCCGACATAGCCGCTTGTTGTAGTTCCCTATTATCTCTCTCAAGGGTATAATCTTGTCGGTACAGTCTGGCGTTCGCCTGTAGTTGTAGTTCCCTATTATCTCTCTCAAGGGTATAATAGTTATAATCCTTGGGAAACATTTAAACTCGTTGTAGTTCCCTATTATCTCTCTCAAGGGTATAATCTTAGTAGGGTTCGAAGGAGCGGGGACAATGTTGTAGTTCCCTATTATCTCTCTCAAGGGTATAATCCGTTAAGAGTCGCCCCGTCTGTAAATAAAGTTGTAGTTCCCTATTATCTCTCTCAAGGGTATAATTCGTCGTTAATGTTCGTTAGGTACAGGCGGGTTGTAGTTCCCTATTATCTCTCTCAAGGGTATAATTAAAATAAAAAATTCCCGCATTGAAATTCCGTTGTAGTTCCCTATTATCTCTCTCAAGGGTATAATCGTTTTCTACCGCAAGCCGCGTTGCTTTCTGTTGTAGTTCCCTATTATCTCTCTCAAGGGTATAATACTGAATACGCACCGTGTCGCCTTTGGTTAGTTGTAGTTCCCTATTATCTCTCTCAAGGGTATAATTTCTTGTACTTCTTCATCGTCATGTCTCGGGTTGTAGTTCCCTATTATCTCTCTCAAGGGTATAATATATTCATTTGTTAATTTAAACATAATTGCGTTGTAGTTCCCTATTATCTCTCTCAAGGGTATAATTCAACATAACCGCTGTAGCTCTTCGGAATGGTTGTAGTTCCCTATTATCTCTCTCAAGGGTATAATCCGAACGCAGAACGCACGGGGCGACATGTTGTTGTAGTTCCCTATTATCTCTCTCAAGGGTATAATGCCTACCCGAAAAGGCCGCAGAACCACTCACTCTGCGGCCTTTTCAAATGTCAAAAAACGAACAAAAAGAAAAACCGGAACGCCTATGGCATTCCGGTTTTTCTTCACAATATAGTCAATGTGTCATCCCCATATTTTGTATCAACATCTGCAAGCTTCTCTCCGCAAAGTACCTCCATCATGGCGAATTGTCGTTCCGTAATAACCAGAACTCGCACCGATCCTGTATGCGGCAAATTTTGAACCAACCGTATGCGATGCTTTTCTACGGCCTCATAGCTGTTACAAATACGCACGTAAATGGAAAACTGCATCATGTAATAGCCGTCTTTTAGTAAAAACTGTCGAAATTGTGAGGCTAAACGGCGTTCTAAAGGCGATTGGACAGGTAGGTCGAACATAACAAATAGTCTCATATATTTACTCATATGAATGTCGCTCAATGGGAAGTAAGGACGGCAATAATAATGCATTCTCTTTATCGGCATAGGAAGCCGACAAACTTTGAACACTTCGTTCTATAGCATAGTTCATAACATGTTTCTCCTCTCCCGACATAATATGACAATTCAACAACCTTACCAAATCATGCTTCATGGCAACGGAAAACTTTGCGGCATCCAAGCACTCCGTCGCTGCCCACAAATCGACAACAGGGCGAAATGGTTCAATCAAATCATCGGCTAAGTTAAAGTTATTCAGTTCGCTGTGATGAAAAATCCCAAGAACCGGCTCAAAGCCGTATACGGCCAAGAAGCGAGCAATAGAACTTCGCAAAATAGCATAGCCGTAATTGAGGACTCCGTTAATAACCGTATCATCTCGCCGAATGAAGTCTTCACCGAATAAGGCCTTGAAATACAAGCTCGCCGCATAGCCCTCTACATTATCCGTATCTCCCGAAGTCACCTTGGAAGCCAAATGGCTTACACAGTCCTCCTTTCCGGCATATTGTAAGCATAGCCCTTGGTTGCGAATCTTCTGCCGTACGATCTGCTGCCATAGCCGTTTCAACCGAGGCCTTGTCTGCTCAATTTGCAATTTCAACACCTTCAATCGTCTCGAATGGGATGCAAAAGGCAAGAGCGTTCCACACGGCGAATATTTATTATCGCAGACAATGACATCTGTTCCCGCTGTAACCAATGCATCCAAAGCCCGGCTCGTAATCGTAATTTGGGGAGAAGCCAAAAGAACGGTGGCAATATCCTCTATAGGAATCTTATGTTCACTCCCATCGCCTCGCACATACAATTGGTTGTCCTTATGATATACATAAGCCCCTTGTTCAATAATCACATGCCTATACATTACTTGGCCCTTTGTGCTTTATGCTTAAATGTTTCTCTAGGGCTATACATAGCTTTAACAAGGTCACCCAATACACTTACTTCATATTTCTCTATAATCGGTAGCTGCTTTATTCCCAAACTTTTTTGCTTATAAGTCCCGTCATGATTGACTACTCGTATTGTCCCCGTAGCAATATCTAAACCTTTAAAATATAAGACTTCATCACGCATACTTTTTTCTGATTCCAATGTACATCCGGGCATAACATTCATCTTTATCTCTTTTCCGCCAATATATACAACATCATTAGGATAAAGAGAAAAAGCAAAATCTGCTTCTTTCATTTCCGGCCATTCATCATAAGGTCGCCGGTATACCGCCTTCTTAGGCAACTCTGCCTTCACTGTATCCGCCACATAAATCGGTACCGCATAATAAGAGCTCTTATCATTCTTTTCTTTTACTTTAAAGATGTCAACCCGTATCATACTGCCGTTGGCATTTGATGTCGCACCCTTCCCGCCATGGACTTGAACAGCCAAGTTGATCTTATCAAGGACCTTGCACTTCTTGACGATAGGTCCGGGACTTCCGTCCGACTTAGGCTTGTGGAAGGGTTCTTTAAAGGCATCCTTACCCTTACCGCCAAATTGTTCCAGTCGTTTTTTCAAGGCTTCGTACAAAAGACGATCGCTGGACGGATTATAATACCCTTCAATTTCTCCGTCCTTTAATTTTAATTCCGTAAGAGCCACTTTTTTAACATACACATTGTCGGCTACATTACTCTTCCCCCGAACCGTATCTTCATGAGCCTGCCCCGTAGTCTTATGCCGCACCATACGGGATACGAAGGGTGTCTTTATTTTTTCATCAGGACTGTATGTCGGTAAGTTCAGAATCCGAATAGCTTCTGCCGCATTCTCACTGACTCTTGCTTCTAATTCGGCTCTGAATTGAGGCCACGGTTCGGGAAAGCCTTTTATTTTATGATTTTCTTTAAAGGCATCTCCCATTAATTCTCCCGTTACCAGATCAACACAATTACCGTGCTCATCCACATGATACTGAAGTTCATGTCGTTTACTGTACTTCGATACGGAATTTACAACGCCTTGCGTGACGGCAGCAATAACCGCCGCATCGACAGCATGATGCAAATCACCGTTTTCTCTTATTTTGGAAATCCCGAGCCGCTTACGTACATACGCCGTTACAGCACCGTTTACAGGAATAATCCGCCGTTTTCTGTCCGTATTTCCCGGTGTTAATTCATAGTTATTTTGTAAGTAGTTGAGCATAAACCGGCTGATATACTGTGTATCTTGCAAATGCCGTGCCTTCCAGTCATTTTCCGCATCGGACGTAAACTTTTCACGCAAAAGATTTTCCCGTTTCCGCGGCTTCTTAACATCGCTCTTTACCCAGGCAACAAACTGCTTCTTACGGGCTTCATCACCGCTTAAGTATTCCATGGGCGTACGATTTCCCTTCTGCCGGTTCTCCGCCGTCAGTACGAGGACCTTATTGTTATACGTATCATCAAAGCTACGGCTATAGGGAATGATATGGTCTACTTCCGCATAGTTATTTTCGTGGAATAATCTATGCGCATCCATGTGCTTTTGTGAATAAGCGCAAGTTTCATTTTGTTCTTCATAGAGTTTTAATTTGACAATATCCTGGCCGGACGGATAAGGAACGTTGAATTCCTTCTGCAGTCTTTCCTTTATGCGCTCGTTATGACTTTGATTTTCTTCTATGGATTTCGTCATTTTTTGACGTTCATCAAAGCTTTTTGCCAATTCTCTGGCCATTTCAATATGAATCTCTACAGGCGGGCATCCGTATTTTTGCTTAATGGCTTTTAATACCTTCATGGTCTGGCTGATAGCCCGTTTTACAACGGGGTTGGGGATATCGGCAATACTGCCTTGCGCAGATTTTCTGAAATCATATCCGGCTACCGTGCAGGCATCGGAATAGACCATTCCCTGTTCCAAGTAAGGTAAAATCTTATAACACGCCTTAAGAGAAAGATGGCCGAATTTGCTGAATGTACCCAGGTTCTCAATAAGCACATCAATATCTTTGCTGTCTAAATCAGTTCCTTCCAAGGCTTCCCGTATCTTATCATCATTTTTATAAACGCTGAAGATATAGGCAATATTATCAATATCATCATGAGATAACTGTAAAATCCGGTTTTTTTCGACTTTATCCAAAACTTTCCGTAACGTGTGATATTCTTTCACCCACGAGAATTTAGCCTTACTTTCTGTTTCCTCTTTATCCGTTTCCGTCCACTTATAAGGCAATCCTTTAAAAGATGCCTCATCACCAAGGCTTATTTCGGAACGGATATCCTTGTATGTCATGGCCTCTTTTTTCCAAGCCTTTTCATCTATCTTACCCGCCTCTTCCGCTGTTAAAGGGCGTTCCGTTCCTTTTTCAATAATTCGAATTTGATTGATTTTCTGCCATAGATTCGTAGCCATGAAGGCGTAACTTGCCTTCGGAGCCCGTTTTTCTCCATTCTTCCCTTCAAAGGTACATAGTCCGATCATCTTTTCGATCTGGTTTCCCCCGTAAGGGCTGTCACCGCCGGGACCTTCATCAAAGTTTCTCTGAGCTGAAAATAAGTCGATATACTCTTCTTCCGCATCTTTTTCTGCAAAGGCTGATCCGAAGTCCCGTTGTTTTTCAAAGAGTAATTTTATTTCATCGACCAACATGGAACGAGCTACTGTAAACTCATATGAACCGCCCTTATTGCGTTTATGATCCGAGAATTTCTCATCCTTGTCAAACATTTCACCTACAGAGCGATACTTGCTGAGAACCTCCTTATTCTGTTGTATGGCTTTAAGCATGACTCCGTCGTCACCGCCGGCAACGGCTGTCGACTTACGATTAGATTTAAAACCGCGATGCTTGGCCATATATAAAAGAATACGAGCCCATTCTTCAGGTTCCAACAGTCTGTCCAGTCCGGCCGTACGGAGGGCAAAGATATTAATGTCCGTTTTAGGCTTATATAAGCATTCCAAACCGGCTTTATCGAGAATATGATGACGCAAAATGTACTGACGAACACGATGGAGCCTGAATTTCCGCCTCCGCAGACGACGTCTCACACCGCGAGCCATACGGCGCGGGGCAGCTAAAGAGGCTCCTGTTTTAGGTACTTCCGCCTTATCAAAAATGCGGGAATTTAAATCAAGAATTCGGACAGGCTCATCCTGAGAGTCCAGCAGCAAGGTAGCCCAACCCACCGAGGTAATACCGATATCCAATCCGACTACGTACTTCAATTCTTTCGGGTCCATACATATCCTCCGCTTCCGTAAGAGGTGACAGGTATATATAAAGATAACGGCGTACCTAATAATAGGCACGCCGTTAGAGCTTTACGGTACCGGCACTCCTGCCGGACCTTATTGTAACAACCTATCATCTCTCTCAAAGATATAAGCTTTACACTGTCACTATATCACCATTGCATTTTTGTGTCAATTATATATCAGTTTGATGTAATTTTAATATTCTCAGACAATTTTCTATTTATTTTTAGAATAACTATCAAAATATCGAGTTGAGTACCCTATATTTCTCTAAACTCATCAAAAAAGCTCTCGCACTAGGCGAGAGCTTTTCACATATTAATATTATTACCTACTACATCCCCAAGCGTCTACCGATTGTCCACCTTTTCCGGATACATGTCGTGTTCGGCCAGGCGTTTAAAGGCCACGTCTTCCCACTTAGTTCCTTTTTTTCCGTAGTTGCAGTACGGGTCGATGGAGAGGCCGCCGCGAGGCAGGAATTTCCCCCACACTTCAATGTATTTAGGTTCCATAAGTGTTATCAGGTCTTCCATGATGATGTTGACGCAGTCTTCATGGAAGGCACCGTGGTTTCTGAAGGAGAAGAGGTAGAGTTTGAGGCTTTTGCTTTCCACCATTTTTACATCCGGTACGTAGGAAATGGTGACGGTCGCAAAGTCCGGTTGTCCCGTTATGGGGCAAAGGCTCGTAAATTCGGGGCAGTTAAATTTAACGAAGTAGTCGTGGTCTTGGTGCTTGTTTTCAAAGACTTCCAAAATCTTCGGGTTGTATTCGTTGGCATAAGCCACGTTCTGATTGCCTAAGAGTGTCAGTTTTTCCATCTTATTTTCCTTTCAATAAGGGATCGATCGTGCCGTTGGCGGCAAAGGCCGCTTCTCTGTCTCTACAGGTACCGCATAAGCCGCAGGGCTTGTCGCCCCCTTCATAACACGACCAGGTCAGTTCGTACGGTACATGCAGGCGCAGGCCTTCAGCCACAATATCCGCTTTATTCATATGAATGAACGGCGCTTCCAGGGTAATACCGCCGCCCGTACCTTCGTAGACAGCCGTTTTCATGGCGTCGAAGAAGGCCGGCGAGCAATCGGGATAGGCCGCTCCTGCCGCATCATCCGCATGTGCGCCGTAAACGACGCGTTCGCAATCGAGGCTGAGAGCCACGCCGGCGGCGGCGGAAAGAAAGATGCCGTTTCTGAAGGGTACATAAGTGCTTACGGGCGACTGCCCCTTTGTTTCTTCAATTTGTTCGGCATAGCTCGTTTTCGGCACGGCCTTCTCCGAATGTTCCATCAGGCTGTTGTGACTATATGAAAATAAGGGAGTCACATCAAAGGATATGCACTGCACGCCATAGTAGTTGGCAATTTTTTCAGCACAATTCAGTTCTTTTTTATGTTTTTGTCCGTAGAGCACGGAAAGAGCTATGACATTTTCAGCCCCGTATGTATCTACGGCCTGTGCCAGAGCTGTCGTCGAGTCGATTCCGCCGCTCAGTAATACTGCTGTTTTCATATAATCGTCCTTTATTGTAAATAGACTTGAAGGGTTGCATCCGTTTTAAAACGTCCCCTTAGTTCCACCGTCTTTGTCCGCGTACTACGGTTCTTAATACCGCGCGTCGTCACACAGGCGTGGGATGCCGTCAAAATAACGGCCACGTCGTCACTTCCCGTCGCCTTGGCCATAATATCCGCAACGTCTCTACCGATTCGTTCCTGGAGCTGAAGTCTTTTTCCTACGGCATCACAAATTCTGGCAATCTTGGACAGGCCGATGACTCGTCCTTTTGGGATATAGGCTACTGTCGCCTTCATATCGTACATAAGAGCCATATGGTGCTCGCAAAAGGAAAACATATCGATATCCTTCATGACGACGACACGGTCCTTATCTTCAGTCTGTTCTTCGTCTTCAAAAGTTTTGGCCAGACGGGCCGCAATGTCGTCATTTGACTCACCGATACTGGCGAAGACTTCTTCATACATATCCGCCACACGCTTGGGCGTTTCCTTCAGTCCTTCTCTGTCCGGGTCTTCTCCCAAGGCGACGAGGATGCCGCGAATATGTTCTTCTATGGCTTTTTTGTCTATCATTTATACTCCTCTTTTCTCAGGGTCCCAAATAAACTTATGGAGCTGAAGCTGCAGTCTCCACCCGTTGAGTCGTCTCTGTTTCATAAAGTCTACCATCTGTGCCGGATCGATGGAGCCGAAGACGGGGCTGATATATACGGCACAACGATTGACAAGATCGTAGCGTGTTACGATTTCTTCCGCTTTTTGTAAGTCCTCTGTACTTGAAACGACGAACTTTACCGTATCCTGCTCGGTAAGAAGTTCAAAATTTTCCGTCACCATGGCATTTTCACAACCGCTGCCCGGCAGCTTATAGTCCATCGTAAAGGACGGCCGTCGCTTTTGGCAAAACGGAAGAAGGGATACGGCCCCGTTTGTTTCGATTTCTACGTGAAAGCCATGCTTAGACAAGAGATCTATCAGTTCATCTATCCCCTCTTGTAAGAGCGGTTCTCCGCCTGTAAGGGTAATGTCCGTCACTCCTTCACGGCAGGCATAGTCGACAATTTCCTGCGGCGATTCTTCCTCATAAGGACAGTCCGCTTCATTGGCCCAAGCTGTATCGCAATAGGTACAGCTCAGATTACAGCCTTGAAAGCGAATGAAGAGAGCCAATTCGCCGGCACGTTGTCCTTCGCCGTTAATGCTCACAAATTTTTCGACAACTCGCATGATTATTCCTCGTATGCAGCCTTATTGGTCGGCGTTTCATATACTTCTACGCGACAAAGTTCAGGGCAATCGTTCTTTAAAAGATCGTAAAAATACTTAGACAGATTTTCCGCCGTCGGACGAAAAGATACTTCACGCAAGAGAAAATTTTCTTCTTCAAGGCAGGCCAAGGTCGTGTCCTTCAACGATCCTTTTTCATAGATTAAGGCGTGGTCGAAAAAGTCGCAAGCTTCTTTCAAGGACTTTTTCAAGTTTCCGAAGTCCGTCAGCATGCCCTTTTCCTGACGTGTTTCTTTCAAGGCTTCCGCCTTGGCGTGAGCCCGTACGAGCCAGCGGTGTCCGTGCAGGTTATGACACTTGCCTTCATAGTTTTTTAAAAAATGAGCGCCGTCAAAGGTCGCTTCACTGCTTATATAATACATAGTTACCTCATAAAAAAGCCCTGCTCTGAGCAGGGCTTTCGGTCAACGTAAAAACGCAAACAAAAACAGCCCTGGTTTTGTTTAAGGACAGGATGGTGCAAACGAACTGTCCGCATAGAGTATGCCGTTTCATTGTATGTCTTGAAGCCCCGTTTGTCAACGGCATAAGATATATAAGAAAACAACGGCCGCCCCGTATGAGGCAAACCGTTGTTTGTATCTTCTTATGCCTGTACTTTTTTCATCAAAAGGGTACGCATGGAATTTAATACGGCTAAGACCATAACGCCTACGTCGGCAAAGATGGCAAACCACATATTGGCAATACCGACAGCCCCCAAGATGAGGAAGAGAACCTTAATGCCGATGGCTATGTAAATATTTTCTTTGACAATAGCCATGCACTTACGGGCAATTTTAACGGCCACGGAAATCTTTAAGGGGTCGTCATCCATGAGGACTACGTCCGCCGCCTCTACAGCCGCATCGGAACCCATGGCACCCATGGCGATACCTACGTCGGCACGGGCCAGGACGGGTGCATCGTTCAAGCCGTCTCCGACAAAGGCCAGAAAGCCGTCGGCGGCATTCGTTTCTTGCAACAAAGCTTCAGCTCGTTCCACCTTATCGGCAGGCAAGAGGTTACCGTATACGGCATCAAGTTCCAATGCTTTGCCGACCTTGTCGCCCGTCGTCTGGCTGTCGCCTGTCAGCATAACCAGTTTTTTTACGCCTTCATTACGCAATGCCCGCACGGCCTCTTTCGAGTGCGGTTTCAAGGCGTCGGAAACGGCTACGTGACCGGCGTATACTCCGTCTACGGCTACATGAATAATCGTGCCGTCACACCGGCAATCGGGAACGACGGCCCCGACGGATTCCATAAAGAGGCTGTTACCGACGCAGACGGTTTTCCCGTTGACGGATGCACGAATTCCCTTGCCGGGAACTTCTTCTCCGTCTTCCACCTTACAGCCGTCACCGTCAGCCTTATAGGCACGGCGCAATGATTCGGCAATAGGGTGAGTCGAGATGGATTCAACATGGGCCGCCAAATGAAGGAGTGCTTCTTCGGGCGACTTCCCTTCACGCATCGCTTCGGCAAAAAACTCTTTAGCCGGATGAACGGCTGTAACACCGAAGATGCCGCGCGTCAACGTACCGGTCTTATCGAAAACAACCGTCTTTACATCCGCCAGTCGTTCTACGTAATTTGAACCCTTAATGAGAATACCCGCCCTGCCGGCACTACCGATGGAGGCAAAGAAGGACAAAGGCACGCTGATAACCAGCGCGCAGGGACAACTGATAACAAGAAAGGTCAAGGCACGGTATATCCAGATATGCCAATTACCTTCCCCCGTCGTAAGGAGTCCGAACAAGGGCGGTAATAGTGCCAAGGCCGCTGCCAGACCGACAACCGTCGGTGTATAAACACGGGCAAACCGGGTAATAAACTGTTCGGATCGGGATTTTCTGGAACTTGCTTCTTCAATAAGTTCCATGATTTTAGCGGCCGTCGAATCTTCAAAAGCCTTAGCCGTTTGAATACGCAAGACACCGTTAATATTGATGCAGCCGCTTAAAACCGTATCTCCCGGTTTTACTTCACGAGGCATACTTTCCCCCGTAAGGGCTGCCGTATCGAGATTACTGTTACCCGAAAGGATAACTCCGTCAATAGGAATTTTTTCGCCGGCCTTGACGATAATAGTCGTACCGACTTCCACTTCATCCGGATCCACTTGTACCAAGGAGCCGTCCACTTGTTCCACATTGGCATATTCGGCGTTAATATCCATGAGGCTTGCAATATTGCGGCGACTCTTATTGACGGCATATCTCTGGAACCATTCACCCACTTGGTAAAAGAGCATAACCGCAACGGCTTCCGTATAACCTTCGCCGTCATAAAAAGCAATGGCCCAGGCCCCTAAGGTCGCCACAACCATAAGTACGCATTCATCAAGGCCGTTGCCGTGTCTAAGCCCTTCCCAAGCTTCCAGTAAAATGTCATAGCCTACAACCAGATAAGCTACGGCGTACAAAGCAATATGAGCCGCTTTCGGCACGTCGAGAAAGGAGGTACCGATCATAATGACAGCGGCAACGGAGATACGAATTAAATCCTTCTTCTGTCTGGCACTTAGCATACATGTCCCCCCGATGTAAATTCTTACAAGAAAATTTCGCCGTCAGACGTTGCTTTTTTACAGTTTTGTTGTACTGCTTCCATTACGGCTTGCGGATCGGCACCGTCTTCAAATTCCACCTTCATCTTTAAAAGCATGAAATTGACATTGGCTTCCTTGACACCTTCCGTCTTATTGGCTGCCGTTTCCATTTTGGCTGCACAATTCGGGCAGTCGACTTCAATTTTATAAGACTTCTTCATTGTTAAATCCCCCTCATTTTTATGTATGAATATCTGTTCATTTATTATTTCTATTATATTCTATTAAAAATTTTTTCAGTCGTCAAGAGTTTTTTACACAAAAATACGGTCATAGTTATGACCGTATTTTCAAGGGTTAATGTAATTCCATAACCGCCATATGTCGTCCCGTCTTGCCCTTTTCCTTTCGGTATGAAAAGAAGAGATCCGTCCGCGTATGAGTACATATGTCGGCACATTCGATATGATCTTTTTGCAAGCCTGCACGCAACAAAAGTCGCCTGTTGGCCTCCCACATGTTAAAGAGATACTTGCCTTCTTTCGTCGGCTTATAAAGGTCACGAACCTCGCCTTTTCCGAAAAGTCTCGTAAAGGCCTGTATAACATCATCTCCCACTTCAAAGCGATCAGGACCCATGGCGGGGCCGATAGCCGCCAAAAGGTCTTTAGCTTCGGATCCGAAGGCTTCTTTCATTTTTTCTACCGTAAGGCCCGCAATATTCCCGGCCGTCCCACGCCAACCGCCGTGAGCCAAGCCGATAGCCTTGCGAACAGGGTCGAAAAACAACAAGGGCGTGCAGTCTGCAAAATTCATGGTCAACGCTACTCCGGGTTCATTCGTAATCAAACCGTCGCAACCGGGCAGTGCGTCTTCCTTGCCTTCTACGCCGCGACCGCAGTCTTTTTTAGTGACCTGCTCAATATGTACACCGTGTACCTGATTGCATCCTACCAGATCCTTTGTCGATAGACCCAAGGCGTTAAAGTACCGCCGTCTGTTTTCCTTAACGGCCTCTTTGTCATCGCCTGTAGAAAAACTCATATTCAAACTTTTAAAATCCCCCGTACTGACACCGCCGAGCCGTGTCGATACGGCTGCCGTCAAGTCCTTATAAGGGGCAAATAGCCGGAAGGATACAAAGGATACTCCCTCTTTTTCTATAATATCGCTCATGTCGTCACCGCCTGTTACATATTCCGTATACATTACCGTCTGTTTCATTATACCAAATCTCTATTTTTTCTCGAAAGGTTTTTATTTATTCTCCTCTGTGCTATAGTAAAAATATCTTATACGACTTAGGAGGCTTATGATGGACTTTACATTAAAAGAACAATCTTCTGCCGAACTTACGGAAAAGGTTACTGAAAAAAACACGGCCATTGCCTATGCCAGCGGTACGGCGCCCGTGTACGCCACACCGGCTTTGGTAGGCCTGATGGAACATGCGGCCGTAAAGGCTGTCGACTCGCAATTACCCGAAGGTTTTGCCACTGTCGGTATTTCTATGAATATTAAGCACACATCTGCTACCCCCGTAGGCATGGACGTAACGGCCAAGGCCGTCCTTACGGAACAGGATCGCCGTAAACTGACCTTTAAGATTACGGCTTGCGATGCGGCCGGCCCCGTAGGTGAAGGCATTCATGAACGTTTCATTATCGAAGCGGCTCCCTTTACGGAAAAGGCGAACAGCAAATTGAAATAGCAAAAAAGGAGACTTCTTGCGGAGTCTCCTTTTTTATATCTATTCCAAGCCGGCCAGTTTGCGCACGTCCATGTGTACATCATATTCTTCAGCCGTAATAAGGCCGCTTTCTACAGCCGCTTCCTTCAAGGTCAAGCCTTGGGAGGCGGCTTTTTTGGCAATGCTGCAGGCCTTATCATACCCTACGAGAGGTACAAGGCCCGTAACTAAGATTAAGGATCGGTGCAGGTTTTCTTCAATTCGTTCCCTGTTCGGTTCAAGCCCTGCTATACAGTGCTTACCGAACGAATCCATAACATCCGTCAAAAGTCGAATCGACTGAATCATGTTATAGGCCATAACGGGCATGAACACGTTGAGTTCGAAGTTTCCCTGACTGGCTGCAAAACCGACTGTCGCATCATTTCCCATAACTTGTGCGGCTACCATGGTCACCGCTTCAGCCTGAGTGGGATTGACCTTGGACGGCATAATGGAACTGCCCGGTTCGTTAGCGGGAATAATGAGTTCACCAATACCGCAACGAGGTCCCGACGCCAACCAGCGCACATCGTTGGCAATCTTCATCAAATCACAGGCCAAGGCTTTCAACATGCCGTGAGCGACAACGAGTTCATCCTTACTTGTCAAGGAGTGAAACTTATTCTTTGCCGTTCTGAATACCTTACCCGTCAGACGGCTCAACTCTTCGGCAAAGAGAGGCCCAAATTCATTCGGGCAGTTGATACCCGTACCGACAGCCGTCCCGCCGGCAGCCAAATCACGCAAGAACTCGCATCCTTGCACGAGCATCTCCCGATTTCGTTCAATCATGCGGGCCCAACCGCTGATTTCCTGCCCTAACGTCAAAGGCGTGGCATCCTGTAAATGCGTTCTGCCGATTTTTACAATGTCTTTATATTCTTCCGCCTTCTTTTCCAGCAGAGACTGCAACCGGTCCATGGCGGGAAAAAGGCGGTCTTCAATTAAGCACAACGTCGCCGCATGCATGGCCGTCGGAAAGACGTCGTTCGAGCTCTGCGATCGATTTACATGGTCATTAGGATGAACGGTTATACTTTCTCCCGCAGCGTCGGCTATTTGGACAGCCTTTTTAGCAATTACTTCATTCATATTCATATTAAATTGCGTACCGCTACCGGTCATCCACACGGCCAGGGGAAAGTTTCCGTCTAAATGCCCCGCCAGGATTTCATCGCAAGCCGCTTCAATGGCCCGAGTCCGCACATCATCCAAGTTACCCAGCTTATTATTCGTTTCGGCTGCCGCTTTTTTCAAATAAGCAAAGACCGTGACCAGTTCTTGGGGAATTTTTTCCGTGCCGATTTGGAAGTTTTCCAGACTTCTCTGCGTCTGTGCTCCCCAAAGTTTGTCGGCAGGAACCTGTATTTCTCCTAATGAATCTTTTTCCGTCCTGTAATTCATGACATATCGCCCTCTCGTAATAAAAGCGGACTGCCTGCATATACAAGAAGTCCGCTTTATATATTTTTAAGACAAGTGTTTCAAGCCTTTTTGACCGATATCGCGACGAACTTGTTGGCCGTCAAAATGAATCCGTTCTACCTGAGCATAGGCCTTACTGATGGCATCCTGAAGAGAGTCGCCCAAAGCCGTTACACCCAAAACGCGGCCGCCGGCAGTGACGAATTTTCCGTCCTCTTTCTTAGTGCCCGAATGAAATACATAGACACTACCATCTTTTTCTAAGTCATCCAATCCGTCAATGACATCCCCCTTGTGTGATGATTCGGGATAGCCGGCCGAAGCCATAATGACGCAACACGCCGCTCCCTTATGCCAATGTACGTCTTGGGGATTCAATCGACCGGTAGCACAGTCATACATGATTTGCGCCAAGTCACCGTCCAATAAGGGCAAGACGACCTGCGTTTCCGGATCTCCGAAACGGCAGTTAAATTCAACCACCTTCGGTCCCTTATCCGTCAGCATGAGTCCTGCATATAAGCACCCCTTATAAGGAATGCCTTCCTTAGCCAAGCCGTCAACAACGGGACGTAAAATCTTTTCTTCTACCACTTGACGCCATCGGTCCGTAAGAACGGGAGCGGGAGCATAAGCACCCATACCACCCGTATTGGGCCCCTTGTCGCCGTCAAAAATCCGCTTGTGGTCTTGAGCCGCCACCATGGGAACGATGGTTTTACCGTCTACGAAAGCAAGTAGGCTTGCTTCTTCACCGACCATACACTCTTCTACGACGATTTGTCCGCCCGATTCGCCGAAAATGCGATCTTTCATCATGGCGTCTACGGCATCCGTCGCATCCTTTACCGTCTGTGCCACGACTACACCCTTACCGGCTGCCAGACCGTCGGCTTTGATAACAATAGGAGCACCCTGTTTTTCGATATACGCCTTGGCCGCTTCTTTGTCCGTAAAGATTTCGTAAGCCGCCGTAGGTACACCGTATTTTTTCATTAAGTTCTTGGCAAAGCCCTTCGATCCTTCAAGGCGAGCTGCCGCCTTAACGGGGCCGAAAACGGCAATGCCTTTGGCTTCAGCCGCATCTGCCAGTCCTTGTGTCAAAGGTACTTCGGGACCGACGACGAGTAAATCGATGCCTTCTTTTACGGCAAAGTCCGTAATACCGGTCAAATCCGTTACAGATAGGGGGACGCACCGGGCCAAGTCAGACATGGCTTCACTTCCCGGAAAGGCATAAAGGCTTTCTACGGACGGGCTTTCGTGTAATTTACGCACCAGGGCGTGTTCACGACCGCCGCCGCCGACTACTGCCACCTTCATTACGCCTTATCCCCCTTTCTTACTTCTTCCGTCAAATATGCGGCAATGGCCGCATCGTATTCAGCCGTATGAGTAAAGGCCAAGCGAGCTAAATTCAAGCGATAGGCATCGCTTAATTCGCCGTCTTTTTTCAAAAGTTCCGTAATCTCGCCGTACATATCGGGATTGGTTACGATGGCGACAAATTTATTATTCTTTGCGGCGGCGCGTACCATGCAGGGACCGCCGATATCGATATTTTCAATGGCATCTGCCAAGGTTACGTCCGGTTTGGCAATCGTTTCTCTAAAAGGATATAAGTTTACGACTACCAAATCGATGGGGGTAATGCCGTGGTCTTTCATGGCCTGTACATGGCTTTCATGATCACGCATGGCTAAAATAGCCCCGTGAATTTTCGGATGCAAGGTCTTTACACGGCCGTCCATCATTTCGGGAAAGCCCGTCACATCCTGTACGGCCGTAACGGGAACGCCTGCATCGCGCAAAGCCTTCATCGTACCGCCTGTAGAAATAATGTCTACACCCATAGCGGCCAATTCTTTACCGAACTCTACAATGCCTCTTTTATCGGATACACTCAATAAGGCTCTTTTTATTTTCACGACTGCCACTCCTCTTATTCCTTAATACGTACGCGATTACCTGAAATTTCCAACTTGTCATCACAAAACAGGGCGACGGCTCGCACGTACGACGGGTGTTCCTTTGTCAGAATACGTGCCGCCAGGGTATCGGCCGTGTCGTCGTCTTTTACAGGAACCGTTTCCTGAATGATAATGGGGCCCGCATCCATGTCGGGGACGACGAAATGCACCGTACAACCGGCAACCTTAACGCCTGCTTCCCACGCCTGTCGCTGTCCGTGTAAGCCCTTAAAGGACGGAAGCAAGGCGGGATGAATGTTAATAATTTTATTTTCATAAGGAGCGATAAAGTCTCCGCTCAAAATTCGCATAAATCCGGCAAGACAAATAAGGTCTGCTTGATACGGAGCGATTTTTTCCGATATATAGTGCTCAAACTCGCCTTGGCTCGCAAAGGACTTTCTGTCCGCTATGATAACGGACAATCCCCACGAACGCGCCTTTTCAATGAACGGTGCCTGAGGGTTGTCGCAAACGGCCGCTACAAAACGACCGTTGATTTCACCCTTTTCCATGGCGTCATGCAGAGCTTCTGCATTGGAACCTCTGCCGGAAGCGAAAACGATGATTCGCTTCTCAGTCATTGAAAACGCCTCCCTTTAAGACGACACGGTCACCGTCGGTCTTGACAGTCTTACCGATAACATAGGCCTGTTCATGACGATCTTCCAGGTTCTTCATAACCGCCGGTGCGTCGTCCTTGTCGACAATCATAATCATGCCGATACCCATGTTGAAAGTTCTGTACATTTCCGGCCAGTCCACGTTACCCCACTTCTGCAATAAGCCGAAGACGGGCAGCTGCGGCCATGTTGTAACGTCTACTTCCACCCCGATGCCTTTAGGCAGAACACGAGGAATATTTTCGTAGAAACCGCCGCCTGTAATATGTACCATGCCTTTTACATCAAATTCCCGAATAACGGGCAAACACGGACGCGGGTAAAGGCGTGTCGGTGTCAGAAGGCATTCGCCGATGGACATACCCAATTCTTCTACATAGTCCGTAAGCTTCATCTTCATACGATCGAAAACTATTTTACGAACTAAGGAAAAGCCGTTGGAATGAACGCCTGTCGACGGCAAGCCGATGAGAACATCACCCTCTTTAATAGTTTCTCCCGTAATCAGCTTTTCACGGTCTGCCAAGCCGACACCGAAACCGGCCAAGTCGTAATCGCCGTCGCCGTAAAAACCGGCCATTTCAGCCGTTTCACCGCCTAAGAGAGCGCATCCTGATTCGCTGCATGCCTGAGCCACGCCCTTGACGATAGATGCTACCTGTTCGGGATTGAGCTTACCTACGGCAATATAATCGAGGAAAAAGAGAGGTTCCGCACCCTGGACGAGAATGTCGTTAATGGACATGGCTACACAGTCCTGACCGACCGTATCGTGCTTATCCATCATAATGGCCAGGCGCAGTTTCGTACCTACTCCGTCCGTACCGCTGACGAGAACGGGATTTTTTACGGAACTGTTCATTAAGGAGAAAAGGCCGCCGAAACCGCCTAAATCACCCAGCACTTCCGGTCTGTATGTGGCCTTGACCGAATCCTTCATCAATTCAACCGCTTTGTTACCGGCATCGATGTCTACCCCGGCTGCGGCATAGGTCAAACTTTCCTTAGCATTTTCCTTCGAGTGCATATTTTTCTCCTTCCTCATTGGCGGGAATTTCCGTGGGATAATCGTTATTAAAGCAAGCCAGACACATATTTTCCTTAGGAATTTCGGGCATAGCCTTGGCCAAGCCGTCAAAGGAAATGAAGTGTAACTTGTCGACGCCTATATACTTGCGGATCTCTTCAACCGACAAGTCGGAAGCAATGAGTTCCTTGCGAACCGACGTATCGATGCCGTAGAAACAGGAGTATTTAACAGGCGGTGCCGATACGCACATGTACACTTCTTTAGCACCGGCTTCACGCAAAAGTCTGCAAATAATACCGCTCGTCGTACCGCGGACAATGGAGTCGTCGACCATGACGATGCGTTTGCCCTTAACGACGGACTTGACGACGTTCAGCTTCATACGAACAGCCAGTTCACGTTGCTTCTGATCCGGCTTAATAAAGGTACGGCCCATATAGCGATTCTTAATGAGGCCGAAGTTAAAGGGAATGCCCGAGGCCATGGAATAGCCGAGAGCCGCCGTCGTACCGCTGTCGGGAACGGAAATGACGAGGTCCGCATCGTAATGCGTTTCATTCCACATTTCCCGCCCCATAGCCAAACGAGCCTGATACACATCCTGTCCGTCCATGATGCTGTCGGGACGGGCAAAATAAATGTATTCAAACGAACAGACTTGTTTACGTTCCGCTTCCGCATACATGGTAGACTTCAAGCCGTCCGCTCCGATTTCGATAAATTCACCGGGCTTGACATCACGCACAAAAGTAGCTCCGATAGCATCGAGAGCACACGTTTCCGAAGCGATAACATAGCCGCTCGTTTCCGTGCGACCGATACACAAAGGACGAAAACCCAAAGGATCACGAGCCCCGTAAAGCTTTTTATTGGTCATTAAGACAAGGGAGAAAGCCCCCTTAATTTGAGTCATGCTGTCAATAATTCGTTCTTCAATAGTCGGCTTTCTGCTACGGCTGATGAGGTTGACGATAACTTCGCTGTCCATCGTTGTCTGGAACGTCGCCCCGTCATCTTCAAGGCGCGTACGCAGTTCCCGGGCATTGGTCAAATTGCCGTTGTGTGCCAACGCGATTTCCCCCATCGAGGTGTACACGGCCAAGGGCTGGATGTTACGGGGATTGTTGGAGCCCGTTGTCGAATAGCGCACGTGACCGATGCCGATGGGACCGCCTTCATTGGCAGGCAGTTCCTTTTCAAAGACCGAGCTGATTAGGCCCATGCCGCGATGATTGTGAATATCCGTGCCGTCCGTCAGAGCAATACCGCCGCTTTCCTGTCCGCGATGCTGTAAGGCAAAAAGCCCCCAGTATACATAACGGGGAATGTCCGCTTCTTTATCGTAAATGCCGAAGACACCGCATTCCTCATGAAGTTTATCCCATACCGAATCGTATTGCATAGTTCCTCCTGATTGATTCTACGCCTGATTGAGTTGCTTTTGTAAATTTACGTTCTTCGCTTCTACCTGAGCCGTCATATCTGCACGATAGGCCTTGTATTTACCGGCCAGTTGAGCATCGCCTACCGCCAGAATTTGAATAGCCAAGAGAGCCGCATTCTTCGCTCCGTTTACGGCTACTGTCGCCACGGGCATACCCGACGGCATTTGTACTGTCGACAAAAGGGCATCCATCCCGCGCATGCTACCGCCTTCAAGAGGAACTCCGATGACGGGCAGCGTCGTAAAGGACGCGACAACACCGGCTAAATGAGCCGCCATTCCCGCACCGGCAATGAGGCACCCTATGCCGCGTTCTTCCGCCGTTTCGGCAAATTCTTTAACAGCTGCGGGCGTACGATGTGCCGAAGCCAATACGGCTTCATAAGGAACGCCGAATTCCTTAAAAATATCCAATGCTTTTTGCATAACGGGCAAATCCGAATCGCTACCCATCAACAAGCCAATTTTTTTCATAACTTCCTCCTGTAGAAAATAAATAAATCCCGGCAAAAGGCATACGCCTTCGGCGGGATTATAGCGCTAAGATACACTGCAGGCACGACAATAGAAGGTGTGTAAATTTATCTTTCGAAATCTCATTCTCATGTCGCATCTCCTCGCAGTATGAATGATAGAAAATACATGTTGTATTGTACCAATAATCAGGGGCTTCTGTCAATGACAAAGGCCGTCATACAGGCGTTTTTACGGCATACGAGCAAGAGTTCTCAGCCCTTCTTTTCGCTCTTGACGACCCGGTCCGAGTACGAAAAAACGACACCTGCCAACATCCCGCCCACGACGGGGCTGACAAGAGACGTAATCCATAAATATCTTAAAGTCGGTACAAAGTACAAGGCCAGTTGCAAAAAAGACAGGACAAAGGCCGTCGCCACATACGGGCGAAAAATCCCGCCCGTAACCGGAACACGCCGTTGCAACTGCCCGTAACCGCCTCTTTTACCGAAGACGGCATGAGTCAAAAAGAGGCTTGCCACAAACAGTCCCGCCCAAAGACCGATCCCTTCCGAGGCATATAAGGTCACACTGAGGCACCACAAAAGACAAATTAAATTGTGTAAAACGACGTACCGCACCGATACGCTACCCTTTCGGCACGCATAAGCTCCGCCTGCGCCGATGACGACGAGTGCAAACAGATGAAAAGTCGTAACCGCTTCAAAGGCATGGAACATACTCATCTCTCCTTTTCTTACATACTACCATGAAGGGAAGGTCCAAGCCAACAAAAAAGGCGTTCCTGCAGGAACGCCTTTGAGTGATAATGCGGTTCTTATAAATCGGAAAAATCCAAGGTCGCAAAGAGGTCGTCAACAGTTTCGGCACGACGAATTTGCGTAACACTATGGTCCTTATGCATGAGCAATTCCGCCGAACGAAGTTTACCGTTGTAGTTAAAGCCCATAGAATGACCGTGAGCGCCCGTGTCATGGATGACGAGAATATCGCCGTCCTTAATCTCGGGCAGGCGGCGATCGACAGCGAATTTATCGCAGTTTTCGCAAAGGGATCCCGTTACGTCATATACGTGATCGGCCGGTGCCTCTTCTTTTCCCAAAACGGTCAGGTGGTGATAGGCTCCGTACATGCCGGGACGCATGAGATTCGCCATGGAAGCATCCGTACCGATGTAATGTTTCCAAATATCCTTATGGTGAATAGCCGTCGTTACCAAATAGCCGTAAGGGCCCGTAATGGCACGTCCGCATTCAAAGGAGAGACGAATATCATCCAGTCCGTTAGGAACCATAATCTTTTCAAACTGCTCCTTAATGCCGGCACTCAATACATTATAGTCGACAAAACTTTCTTCCGGGCGATAGGGTAAGCCGATACCGCCGCCGAAATCGATAAAATCAATATAAATGCCGAGGCGTTCTTTGACCTCTACAGCCAATTCAAACATCATCTTCGCCGTATTGATCAAGCCGTTGGCGTTGAGTTCATTGGATACGACCATGGTATGAAGACCGAAGCGTTTTACACCCTTTTGCTTTAAAATAGCCATGGCTTCAAAAATCTGATCGCGCGTAAGCCCGTACTTCGATTCTTCCGGCGTTCCGATAATATCATTGCCGTCTTTTAATAAGGGGCCGGGATTATAACGCATGCAAATACGGTCGGGAATAGGGCCGTTCGCTTCGAGGAAGTCGATCATCGTAATGTCGTCAATATTAATAATAGCCCCTAATTCCATGGCCTTGGCAAATTCTTGATAGGGCGTATCGTTGGACGAAAAGATAATGTCGTCGCCCGAAATACCGACTTTTTCGCACAACAACAGTTCCGGTAAAGAGCTGCAATCGGCGCCGACACCTTCGGCTTTAAGGATTTTCATAATATACGGATTGGGCGTTGCCTTTACAGCAAAATATTCTTTAAAATCCTTCGCCCAGTCAAAAGCCTTGATAAGCTTGCGAACGTTGGCTCTTATGGCTTCTTCATCATAAATATGAAAGGGTGTCGGATAGGTTTTAATAATTTCACGAATTTCGCCTTCTGTAAAAGGCACTTTTTTCTCATTCATCACTGTCACTCCGTTTTCCGTACTGACGGGCAGTACTGAACTTACTGTACGATAATTGTCTCTTTTACCGCCTTATTATATAATAAGAAAAAATAATTTGTAAAATAGATGAATTCGATTGAATCGATTTGTTTTTCAGATACTTGGAGAAATTTATGAATACGGAAACTCTGCGTACCTTTATTGCCGCCGCCCAAATTAAAAACTTTACCAAAACGGCGGAACACCTTTTCATTGCCCAATCAACGGTAACAAACCGAATTCTCGACTTGGAAAGTGAAATCGGCAAACCCCTTTTTACACGCAAACATAAACAGATTGAACTGACCGAGGCGGGGTTGCAGTTTTTAGACTATGCGAAACAACTTGTCGATTTGGAAACAACGGCCTTACAAACGGTCCGCTCTTCTCTTTCGCCCGACGAACGTCTGCGTATCGGTACGACCAACACTATTTACGAGTGCCGCCTGCAACACGCTCTGCGAAAGTGGATGAAAGCCAAGCCTCTAAGCACGATTATATTGAACATCGGTCATACGACGGAGATGATCGAGTCTTTAAAAAAAGGCAACCTGGATATGGTCTTTTCCTTCGTCTCCTTTTACGGAGACGGTTACTGGTGCCGCCCTTATTACAGTGAAGACCTCTGTCTCGTCTGTACTGCCGATGACACGACCTGGGCCGACGGAATTTCCAAAGAAAATCTTCCCGAAATCGACTACCTCTTCTCCAACTTTGCCCTTCAGGGGTTGGGTCTGTACATTCGCGATCTCTTCCCCAAACACCATCGCTTCCGCCTGGAAATCGACAACAGCACTAAGCTTCCCGCCTATGTTCGCGAAGGTCTGGGCTATACCTTTTTGCCTGCCAGCCTCTTACAGGATCCGGCGGTATCCGCCGGCATTCGCATCATTCCCCTTCTTGATTTCGCACCGCCTAAAATCGACTCGTACTGCATTATGCGACGCGACCGTCCCCTTCCGATCGATTGGGAAGACTTCTTTCTTTGCGATAAATCCTAAACAAAAAAGCCGCTCATATATGAGCGGCTTTTCCTTATCTTACTGAGCTTTCGCTACTTCAACCAACTTAGCGAAGGCGGCTGCATCGTTAACAGCCAAGTCTGCCAACATTTTACGATTTACTTCAACGCCTGCTTTCGTCAAGCCGTTGATGAAACGGCTGTAGCTCATGCCGTTTGCACGAGTTGCCGCATTGATGCGGGCAATCCATAATTTACGGAATTCACGTTTCTTCTGACGACGGTCACGACGAGCGTAGAAGAGAGCCTTCATTACGCTTTCGTTAGCCTTTTTGAAGAGACGGCTACGCGTACCGCGATAGCCTTTTGCCATTTTAATGATTTTTTTATGACGAGCGTGTGCTGTAACACCGACTTTAATTCTAGCCATTATATAATTCCTCCCAATCTCTTAAGTGTAATAACGTATTAAATGAAGGGGCACATCTTGCGAACCGCATCCGAATAGCTCTTAGCAACGAGAGCGGCTTTACGCAGATTACGTTTACGTTTCGGAGATTTCTTTTCCAAAATATGGCTCTTATAAGCTTTTGCTCTTTTAAACTTGCCCGAACCTGTTACACTGAATCTTTTTGCCGCAGCGCTGCGGGTTTTTAATTTACCCATGATATAATTTCCTCCTCTTACTTCGCCTTATTGACAGCTATGACCATAGTCATGTTTCTGCCTTCTATCTTAGGTGCCTTTTCAACATGAGCGACTTCTTTCAACTCATCGGCAAAGCGAATAAGCAACTTTTCACCCAATTCGGGATGGCTCATTTCGCGGCCTCTGAACATAATCGTAACCTTGACCTTGCTGCCTTCATCGAGAAAACGTTGTGCCGCTTTCATTTTGACGTAAAAGTCATGGTCTTCAATGTTGGGACGTAATTTTACTTCCTTCAACGTCAGGACCTTTTGTTTTTTCTTTGCTTCCTTTTCCCGTTTCTGTTGTTCATACCGGTACTTCCCGTAGTTCATAATACGGCAAACGGGCGGTTTGGCATTGGCTGCAATTTCAACCAGGTCCAAGTGCCGTTCTTCCGCAATCTGACGTGCAGAGCGCAAAGACATAACACCGAGCTGTTCATTCGTATCGCTTACCAAACGTACTTCCTTAGCTCTGATTTGATCGTTGATACGCAATTCTTTACTAATAATCTTTCACCTCCGCAAAAAAAGAGCGAACAGCATAGCTGCCCGCTCATATATGACCGACATATAACCTTAGTAACTGTGCGTCTTGTAAGGTGAGAAGCGGACGGCTTCTGCTTAATCTGTAACACAACATATTATACTCACAGCTCCGATACCTGTCAAGGCCCAAACCGCCATGACCGGAAATATTCCGGAACGGTTAAAAGGTCGTCATTTCACCGAAAATCTTTTCGGCATAGGTATCCGTCATACCGGCAATATAGTCGATGCACGCCTTCTTATAATCAGCTTCGCTATCCGAGATTCGGTAAATCACCTTGTTACCGTATTCGTTGGGATCCGCTTCAAGACGACCTAAGTCGGAGAACTTTTTCATACGCTTTTCAAAATGCCGCCCCAAGGTGGGATAATCTTTGGCAAGAAGGCGGATATTGTTCATCGTTTCCGTGCCGTCATAACACTCGCGCAAAAGTTTATACACCGATTCGAGAATGAGGCGCGCATAAGCATGATATACTTCCAGCCGCTTATTCTTATAAATGTGTGCGTAGTTGAAACGCATGACCGCATCCATCATATTAATATGCGACTGCGACAGAACCAGTCCCGCTTCGGGAGAACTTTCGCGGCAAATATCCGTAATAAGAGGGTACATAATGGACGTATTCGTCACCGATTGAATAGGTTCCTTGCTGTAACTGTTCAGTTCTTTTAACAAGTCCTGTAAGGGCTTGCCGTCTTCTTTCAAAATACCGAGGCGTACGGCATCTTCAATATCTCTACCCAAGTATGCAATTTTATCGGCAATTTTTACGACACACCCTTCCCACGTGTAGGGGGCATACTGACTGGGGCGCTCAATATCGTTTAAGTCCATGGCTTCTTCACGGGGTCTTATCACCGTCGACCGCACTTCACCGCAATGACTGATAATACCGTCTCTGACCGCATAGGTAAGCATGAGATTTTGTGTCTTTCCCGTCGGATCCAACAGTGTTTCAATGGAGTCTACTACGTGCAGGCCCTGCTGTTCATGCCAAAAGCGCTGTCCCGCCTCGTCATGACTGATTTTCTGCAAGATCCGCTCGCCCAAGTGCCCGAAGGGTGAATGCCCCAAATCATGACCCAAAGCAATGGCACTGATAAGCTCCGTATTTAATCCCAAATAAACGCCGATGGTATTACTCACGGAATTGACCTGATTGACATGGTCGATACGCGTCGATATATGATCGTTCTTCGTCGTAAAAAACACTTGAGTCTTATGTTTTAAACGGCTGTAGGCCAGAGAATGGATAATACGCGTATAGTCGCGACCGAATTCCGTACGAAAATCGCCGCTGCGACTGTACAGTTTGCCGGCACGGGCCGAAGCATATTGCCAGTGCGGATGATTTTCATCCATGCGAACGGACGCAAAAGCTCCTTTCATAAGTTACCTCTTTTCCCGTAAAGCCTCTAAACTGCGAGAGGCTTCTTCCGTATCGATATATTTGGCTTCCTTGTCGAATACCTCAAGATTCAATCTTTTTTTGGCTTCCTTGCGAATTTTTTTATACAGATTCTTAGGAAAGTCGTCGTCATGATATGTAATTCCTCGCGGGAAAACGGCTTCCCTCTCCAGAATATAGCCTTCCGGAACGTCGCGAGACTGACGAGGATGATACAAGTCGAACCAGAGGTAAAAGGCCTGTCTGCCACTTCTGTTAATAACTTCAAAGCACGCCGCCCCGTCTTTTATTTCATCAAGATGAAAATAAACGGGCCCACCTGTCGTCAGTGAGCGTAATCGGGATAAATAGGACCAAGCCCCGAAAAGACCGTTTACCGGAACGGGTGACGTCTTATCGAAACCAAAACGGCCGACGGCTTCAGGCAAAACGTCCACGTCGGAACCTTGAACTACGGTAGATTTTAAATGCCCGTCCAATAATTCATTCTGAGCCTTTGCATTATTGAGCAAGTCTAAGGCCTCGTCATATATTCGGGTGTCTACGGGCTGAAGACTCGTCGTACCGATAAACTTATTTATAAAAGACATGACCTACCTCCTCTTTTTATGTTTCATATTATACGTGTATCTGCAGATACTGTCGAGATAAGTCGCCCTGTCGACTCAATCGCCTCTATTTTGTATATTTACGAGTTTTGTTGTGACCTGTCGGGGTTTTATGATTTTACCTCATCTTTGATATTTAAAGATGTAAACTAA
>ERZ772779.215-NODE-215-length-28435-cov-21.137350_pt1 | contig 28435 bp, 11 predicted proteins | sample MGYA00511360_ERZ772779 | MGnify/ENA primary metagenome ERZ772779 (study PRJEB29015, sample SAMEA2738112) | human oral metagenome | biome: human oral; feature: human-associated habitat; material: saliva | place: China | collected 2231 ...
GTTCCACAGGTGATGGTCAAGGCTCTAAAGGCTTAGCAGATATCTTGAAACCTGCCTTGTCCCGTGGTGAAATGACTGTTATCGGTGCTACAACACAAGATGAATACCGTAACACAATCATGAAAAACGCAGCTCTTGCTCGTCGTTTCAATGAAGTTAAGGTCAATGCACCATCTCCAGAAGATACTTTCAAAATTTTACAAGGCATTCGTCCATTGTATGAAGCGCATCATAATATCGAATTGCCAGATGCTGTGTTGAAAGCAGCTGTAGATTATTCCGTACAATACATTCCTCAACGTAGCTTACCAGATAAAGCAATCGACTTGATCGATGTAACAGCAGCTCACTTGGCTTCCCAACATCCTGTAACTGATATTAAAACATTAGAAGCAGATATTGCAGAAGCTAAAGCAAAACAAGAAGAGTTTGCTCAAAAAGAAGACTATGAATCCGCTATTAATGAAAAGATGCGTATTCAAAAGTTACAAGAAGAAATCGACAACCATACTGAAAATCAAAAGGTTGTGGCTCAAGTTAATGATGTAGCAGAAGCCGTTGAAAGAATGACTGGTATCCCTGTATCTCAAATGGGTGCATCCGATATTGAACGCTTGAAAGACATGAAATCTCGTTTACAAGCTCATGTCATCGGTCAAGATAAAGCAGTAGAAGCTGTATCTAAAGCAATCCGTCGTAACCGTGCAGGCTTTGACGAAGGTAACCGTCCAATCGGTAGCTTCTTATTCGTAGGTCCTACTGGTGTTGGTAAAACAGAATTGGCTAAACAATTAGCACTTGATATGTTCGGTAACAAAGATGCTATCATCCGCTTGGATATGTCCGAATACAGTGATCGCACAGCAGTTTCCAAATTGATTGGTGCTACAGCTGGTTATGTTGGTTACGAAGATAACTCCAACACATTGACTGAACGCGTTCGTCGTAATCCTTACTCCATCGTATTGTTCGACGAAATCGAAAAAGCAGATCCTCAAGTTATTACATTGCTTCTTCAAGTATTGGATGATGGTCGCTTAACAGATGGTCAAGGTAACACTGTAAACTTCAAAAATACTGTTATCATAGCTACATCTAACGCAGGCTTTGGTTATGGTCAAGATAATGACGATGAAAACAAAGTTGATGTAATGGATCGTATCGCTCCATTCTTCCGTCCAGAATTCTTAAACCGTTTCAATGCAGTTATCGAATTCAATCAATTGAAAAAAGAAGATTTGAAACAAATCGTAGATTTAATGCTTGATCAAGTTAATAAAACTTTAGCTAAAAAAGAAATCACTCTTGATGTAACTGAAGCAGCTAAAGAATTATTGATGGAACAAGGTTACGATAAAACCATGGGCGCTCGTCCATTACGTCGTGTTATTGAATCTGAAATTCGCGATAATGTAACTGACTTCTACTTGGATCACATCGATGCAAAACACTTGCTTGCTGATGTTGTAGATGGTCACATTGTAATTAGCGACAAAGATGCTGCTAATACATCTGATGATAAATCTGCAAATGATAAAGCTGCAGACGACAGCAAACAAGCTGATGATGCTGCATCCAAGGATAATAAATAATCGATAGGCTATCGACACTAACTAATGAATCCCTTACAACTCTCTCCATACACAAACTAATGATAGACCTATTGATACTGAAAGCATCCCACATAATGTGGGGTGCTTTTTTGTGTCTTAATATGCATTTTAATATGTGTATTAATAAAGAAATTTTGTATATATGATAAAAATCATTGCTAATATATCGATTTATTTAGTATAATCATATCTATAAATTCAATATTCTATAGAATTTAAAAAAGAGATGAAGAAAGGGAGGAGATTATTGATGTCACATTATGTAGATCTAAATAGCGATTTAGGTGAAAGTTTTGGCAACTACACATTGGGCATGGATGGTGAAGTGTTAAATCACGTCACAAGTGCTAATGTTGCCTGTGGATGGCATGCTGGGGATCCTCTCATTATGGATGCTACAGTTCGCATGTGCAAGGAAAAGGGCGTAGCCGTAGGGGCTCATCCTGGATATCCTGATTTAATGGGCTTTGGTCGTCGAGCAATGGCAGTTAATCCTGCAGAGGCTAAAGCATATATGATATATCAAGTTGGTGCATTGCAAGCCTTCTGTGATAGCTATGGCGTTACATTACAACATATGAAATTACATGGTGCTTTTTATAACACCGCATGTGTAACTCCTGCATTGGCAGATGCTGTATTAGATGGCTTACAAGCGGTAAACCCTAATATTGCAGCTATGGTGTTAAGCGGTAGCTATATTGCTAAAGAAGCAGAGCGTCGAGGCATTCCTGTAATTCAGGAGGTCTTTGCTGATCGTGGTTATACTGATGAAGGTACATTGGTACCTCGTACTGAACCAGGCGCTTTCATAAAAGACCCTCAAGAGTCTTTAGAACGTGTACTTATGATGGTTACAGAGGGAAAAGTTGTTACCAATACAGGAAATACTATCGATATTGTAGCTGATTCCGTATGCGTACACGGTGATAATCCGGAAGCGATAGCTTTCACAAATTACATCCGTGAAGGCCTTACAAAAGCGGGCGTTACTGTGGCTAATTTTCAAAACCGTAAATAGTAAAGCGGCCATTATAAAATAAGCAATACATAGCAAATACGTAATAAATAGTGAATACGTAATAAATAGTAAATAGTAAATATATAATAGATCGTTAATAAATAAGTTATTGTGTGGAGGTTTTTATGAAACCAATTTCAGGTAAAGCGAGTTTATCTGTCCTCTTAGGGGCAGCTTTCTTGATGGCCACGTCCTCTATTGGGCCTGGTTTTATGTTACAAACGGCGGCATTTACAAATGATTTGAAATCAGACTTTGCCTTTGCCATTATTGTTTCCGTTATTTTCTCTGTTATAGCACAGTTAAATGTGTGGACTATTATTGGCATATCTAAAATGCGCGGTCAAGATATTGCGAATAAAGTACTGCCAGGTCTTGGCTATTTTGTAGCATTCTTGATTTCTCTTGGGGGCCTTGCTTTTAATATTGGTAATATTGGGGGCGCATCTATGGGTCTAAACATTGTATTTGGTATTGATACAACGACTGCGGCGGCTATCAGTGGTATTCTTGGTATTCTATTATTCGCATCTCCAAAAATGGGTGGTGTACTAGATAATACCGCTAAAATTCTTGGTACGGTAATGCTTGTATTGATTGCTTATGTAGCGTTTTCTACAAATCCACCAGTGGCTGAAGCGGTTACTCATGCAGTGGCACCAACTCATTATCCATGGCTTGCTACGATTACCCTTATCGGTGGTACTGTAGGTGGTTATATTACATTCTCTGGTGGTCATCGTCTTATTGATGCTGGCATTACCGGTCAAGAACATTTGACAGATGTACGCCGAGCAGCATTTATGGGTATGACTGTAGATGCGGTAGTTCGTATATTGCTATTCTTGGCGGTTCTTGGCGTTGTGTCCATGGGATATGTACTAGATCCTAAAGATCCAGCAGGTTCTGCGTTCTTACTTGGTGCTGGTGAAATCGGTCATAAATTATTTGGTATCGTATTCTTCTGTGCTGCGTTGACTTCTGTTGTAGGGGCTGCCTACACATCCGTATCCTTCCTTAAAACCTTGTTCAAGGTGGTGGAACGGTATGAAAAATTGACCATTATGGCCTTTATCTTTATTTCCACATGCATTCTAATCTTTATTGGCAAACCGGCTACGTTGTTAATCTTGGCAGGCTCTGTAAATGGGTTGATCTTGCCGATTACATTGGCTGTGATGCTCTTTGCTACTCATAAATCTGAAATTGTAGGAGACTACAAACACAATAAACTGTTATACTATACAGGATGGATTGTAGTACTTGTAACAGCATACATTGGTGTTACATCCTTACAAGGTATTGCTAAATTACTTGGTTAATTTGATAGTTGTGAAAGTACCATTATTTTCGTTTGAAGGTAATGGTTCTTTCTAGTTATAAGAGGAGGTACCTATGAAACCTACAATTTCACCTGTAGGAGATTGCGCTATCTCTATTGATTTTGGTCAGGTGATTGATCCAAAGATTAATCGACACATTCGACAAACTATAGAGCGAATTCAAGCGTTACAACTAGATGGGATTATTGAATTAGTTCCTACCTATTGTGCGTTACTCGTGCAATACGATGCTATGCTCTATTCCTATGCAGATATGTGTAATATCATTGAGCCTACATTTTCAGAATCTGTAACAGATAGTGATAATGAAACGGTGACTGTTATTGAAATTCCTACTGTGTATGGTGGAGAGTTTGGACCAGACCTTGGTTTTGTAGCGTCTCACAACAATCTAAGTGAAGAAGAGGTTATAGCTATTCATAGTGGTACAGACTATTTAGTTTATATGTTAGGCTTTATTCCTGGCTTTACCTATTTAGGTGGCATGGACCCACGTATAGCAACGCCTCGTTTATCCTCTCCAAGGACCTTGATTCCTGCCGGCTCTGTAGGCATTGCAGGGGAACAAACTGGCACATATCCATCTGACTCTCCAGGAGGATGGCAAATCATAGGGCGCACACCAGTAACTATGTATGATATGTCCAAGGAAAAAGCTGCGTTATTAAGTGCAGGCGACTATGTGCGTTACGTGCCAATCGATGAACAGGAATATAATCGTATTAAAGCGCTGGGCGGGGACTATGTTCCAGTTATGTATGAAGTTGAGGTAGGTGAGTTACATGGCTATAAATAATTTTCAAAAATCATCTATCTACATTAATGAACCTGGCATGTATACGACTATTCAAGATGAAGGACGCGTTGGGTTCCAGCAATACGGTATGCCTGTAGCTGGTCCTATGGATAGTGAAAGCTATCTCTTGGGTCAAGCGCTGGTAGGTAATGTAGAAACGGCAGGTGCCTTAGAGTGCACATTGTTACCGCCTACACTCACCGTGAAAGGTAAATGTATCGTTGCTTTCACAGGAGCCGACATGGAACCAACCATCAATAGTGTACGAGTACCGAGATATATTCCATTTGTATGTCACGACGGTGATGTCATTTCTGGCGGTTTTAGCCAATGTGGTGTGCGCATGTACATTTCATTTTCTGGTGGTATCGACGTGCCAAGCATCAACGGCAGTGTATCGACCCATACAAAGGCGAAAATTGGGGGCCTTGAGGGGCGACCATTACGAAAGGGCGATGAACTTGACATCAAAGCGTTCACCAGAGATGAAGTGCATGTCTGCGATTACCGTGATGAAGGGCATACTCTATTCAATACCGCCTTATATAACCGTGGGGGCCGTGAATGTCATGAACCGTTACGCGTTGTATTAGGTGATCAAGCAAAACATTTCACCGAGAAGGGTATCAAGACCTTTAGTGATAACATCTATACACTGACTGTAGAATGCGACCGTATGGGTTTCCGCTTAGATGGTCCTGAAATTGAACACGTAGACAGTGCAGATATCATTTCTGATGGTGCCGTATTTGGCTCTATCCAAGTGCCATCGAATGGACATCCCATTGTCCTCATGGCAGATCGCCAAACAACAGGGGGCTATACAAAAATAGGCACTATCATTACCGCAGACCTACCTCGGCTTAGCCAATTGCCGGTAGGGGATGGAATTAACTTTAATATAGTAACCATTGACGAAGCGCAAGACATATATCGAGCTTATATGGAACGATTACAGAAACGTATCAAATTAGCACATGAACAAAGTGCTTATGTATTTAAATTAAATAATGTCATATAAAAAATAACGTCTAAAGAGATTACTCTTTAGACGTTATTTTGGTTTTGGGCTTCCAATGTATCTTAATTTGACTGAAATGTTAATTTATAAAAATTTAATGAAATATAGTGCTGTAAAATAGGTGGGGGCATTAGAGTGTAACTATATAAGGCGTTTTGACCATTATTTTTATAATTTATCAATTATATTTATATGGGAAAAGTTAAAATGTGAGTTTAAATTCATCTTCTCTTCTAAATTATGGTATAAAATCACCCCAATTATTAGGTTTTATTTTATAATGGGGTTAAAGGAATCACGTTGTTGCTGTATTTGCAATAGGTATTCAAAAAATGAAATATTAGTGAAAAGGGGTTGCAAGCATATCGAAAAATTTGGTATACTGAGTATATCGAAAAACTTGAAATTGAGATTATTTGTTATATAGAAGTTTGAGAGCTTTATAGTAGTTTAAAGGAGAAAACAATGAACAAGATTTTTAAAGTGGTTTGGAACAAATCCAAAAATTGCTACGTAGTAGTATCTGAATTCGCTAAAAACAATAGCGGTAAAAAGAAAATCGTAGTAGCTGGTATCTTTGCAGCATTGGCTATGACTAATGCTAATGTGGCATTGGCTGTAAATGATGTACCTACCGGAGCTAGTGCAACTGCTGTTGCCTTTGGTAACGGTGCTACTGTTACAGGTGCAAATGCAGTTGGTTTAGGTAAGAATGTAAAAGCTACTCTTAGTGATGTTGTTGTAATTGGTGCTGATGCAAAAGCAGAGACTGCTGGTGGTGGGATTGCTATTGGTCAAAATGCTTATTCAAAAGCTCTATATGGTAATACACCAAGTGTTGCTATAGGTAAAAATTCAATTGCAAATGGTGGTACTGCGGTTGCTATTGGTACTGGTGCGGCGGTAAACGAAGCTGGTACTTCATTTTCACAAGGTATTGCCATTGGTGGTGGTGCATTACCGGGGCAAGGGGCTACCGTTGTAGGTGACCAAGGTATTGCTATTGGTGGTAATACTAAAGCATTAGGTCATTCATCCATCGTTATTGGTGGTGATGACGCCGATAAAATGACTCAAGTAAAAGCAGTTTATACTGATATTACAACAGGTAAACCTGCTGTCGCTACTGTTTCTGCTGCTGTTAAAGCTTTAACAGGGTATGAAATTAAGTGGAGGGATTATAATAATGCTACAGCAGACCATATCGGTATCACAGTGGGCACTAAGGGGCAATCTGGTAATGCCGGTATTGCTATTGGTACAGGCGCTGACTCTAAAAATCGTATTGCTGGCTCTTTAACAGGTGTTAATACAAGTGCTGCCGATAATGATTCTGTAACAAATGCCATCGCTATTGGTACAGGTGCGAAAGCAAATCGTGATAACTCTGTTGCGTTGGGTGGTGGTTCTACTACAGATAAGCCAGGTACGAAACAAACTAGCTATGAATTGCCAAATGGTGTTGTTGCTGCATGGAGCGGTGGGGATGACACTCTTGAAGGTGATATTGTTTCCTTCGGTTCTGCAGGTTTCGAACGTCAGTTGAAAAACGTAGCTCCTGGTGAAGTAAGTGCTACTTCTACAGACGCGATCAATGGTTCTCAGTTAGCTGCTATCGCAAATCAAATTGCACAGAAATATGTATCTATTAAATCTGATGTAGTACCTAATAAAGATAACACTGGTGCGAAGGCTGATGAGTCTATTGCTATTGGCCCTAACGCATCTACAGATAAGGCTGCGACAAGCTCTGTAGCTATTGGTGATGGTGCTAATACAACAGGTCGATCTACAGTTGCATTGGGGTTATCAGCACAAGCTACATCGGCAAATGCTACAGCGGTAGGTGCTAACTCCATTGCGTCCGAGGATGATACTGTGGCAGTTGGTCATGGTGCTAAGGCAACAGATGGCAATGCCAGTGCTTTGGGGGCTGATGCGATAGCTTCCAATATTGAATCTACTGCAATTGGTCATGGTACTGCTGCATCTGGTGCATCCTCTACTGCATTGGGATCTAGGGCAAAGGCCGCTGGAACTGCAGGTGTTGGTATCGGTATGTTAGCCAATGCAACTAAAGATTATAGTATTGCTATTGGCGGAGAAAGCTCTTCCACTGCAGATAACAGTATTGCTATTGGTAGAAAAAGCTCAGTATCAGAGAATGATGGTATTGCTATCGGTACTAGATCTAACGCAAGTGCAGTTAAATCGATTGCTATTGGTGATGGTGCTAGTGCTACAACTGCTGATGGTGTTGCAATAGGTTCTAAGTCTGTTGCTAGTACTGCGGCAGGTGTAGCAGGTTATAATGCTAATACTGGTCGTACTGATACTTATGCTAACTTAACTGGTGCAACGTTAACATCTACATTGGGTGGCGTTGCTGTTGGTACAACAGGTCAAACTCGTCAAATTAACTATGTAGCTGCTGGTACGGCTGATACAGATGCAGTCAACGTAGCACAATTGAAGAGCGTTAACCTTGCTTTCACAGGCGACACTGGTAGTGGCGATGTGAATTTAGCAAATAGCAAATTAGCTGTAAATGGCGATAACACATACATTGAAACTACAGCTAATGGTAAGAAAATTACAATTGCTGGTAAAAAACAGGATATTACTGTAACAAATGGTAAAGCTGCAGGTACAGCTGGCATGGCAGATGCTAAGAATGTAGCAGAAGCAATTAATAATGCTATCGATCAAAACAAATATACTTGGGATCTTTCTGCTAATGGTGAAGCAACACCAGTAACAGTTGAAAAAGGTAATAAAGTAGATTTCTCTGGCGATGATAATATTACAGTTGCTAGAAATGATAAAAATATCTCTGTATCCTTGAAGAAAGATCTTACTGGCTTGAACAGTGCATCTTTCAACAATGCTGCTGGCAATCCGACTGTAAAAATTGATGGCGATAAAGGTATCAATGCAGGCGACATGAAAGTTACTAACGTAGCTGATGGCGTAGATGATAAAGATGCTGTCAATGTATCTCAATTGAAGAAAACAGACGCTAAAGCAGAAGCTAACAAAGCTGCACTTGCTAACAAAATTTCCTTAGAAGGTAATACTGGTTCTACAACAGCGAAATCCTTAAATGATGGAGCTGTAAGCTTCAAAATTAAAGGCGAAGATGGTATTGCTACAACAGCTGCTGGTAATGATGTAACTGTTAAACTTGATACAGCTACTAAAAATAAAATCGATAATGCTGCTGACAAAGATTTGAGCAATTTGAATCCAGCAGGTGAGCAAAAGGTTAAAGATCTAGCTGCTTGGAAAGTGGTTGCTAACAGTGGTACTGCTGAAGATGTTAAAGGTGGCGACACTGTTAAGTTCATCGATGGTGATAACATCGAAATTACACAAGCTGGTAAAAACTTTACAATTGCCACAAAGAAAAATGTTACATTTGATAACATAACAGCTACGCAAGCAATTACAGCTCCAACTGTGAACGCTACAACAGGAGTAGTGACACCTCAAGTAACAGGCTTAACTAATAGAGATTGGACTCCAGGTGTAACACAACCAGTTGCTGGTCGTGCGGCTACAGAAGATCAATTGAAAGCAGTTGATAATCAAGTAGCTACTAATAAACAAAATATTGCTGATAATACAACAGCGATTGCTCGTAAAATCTCTTTGGGTGGTAACTCTGGCTCTACAGATGAAAAATCCTTGAGCACAGGCGATGTAAAATTCAATGTTAAAGGTGAAAATGGTCTTACGACTGAAGCTAAGGATGATACTGTAACTGTTAAGCTTGATACAGCTACTAAAGATAAAATCGATAACGCTGCTGATAAAGATTTGAGTAATTTGAATCCAACAGGTGAGCAAAAAGTTAAAGATTTAGCTGCTTGGAAAGTAGTTGCTAATAATGGTACTGCTGAAGATGTTAAAGGTGGCGACACTGTTAAATACATTAATGGTGATAACATTCTCATTACTCAATCTGGTAAAGATTTCACATTCGCTACTAAGCCAGATGTAACATTCAATACGGTAACGGCTAACGATACTATTACAGCTCCAAAAGTTAAAGCTACAACTGGTGTGGAAACACCTCAAGTAACTGGTTTAACTAATAAAACTTGGGTTCCAGGTCAAACACAACCAGTATCTGGTCGTGCAGCAACTGAAGACCAATTGAAGGCAGTTGATGATCAAGTTAAAGCGAATAAAGACAATATTACTCAAAATACTAGTGATATTGCAGACAATAAGCAAAAGATTGCAGATAACAAAACTGCTATCGACAAAAATGCTGGTGATATTGCAACTAATAAGCAAAACATTGCAGATAACAAAACTGCTATCAACAAAAATGCTGGCGATATTGCAACAAACAAAGCTAATATTGCCAATAACACGGCAGCTATCGCTCGTAAGATTTCCTTAGGTAGTGATGATGGTGATACAACTGAAAAATCCTTGAGCACAGGTGATGTGAAATTCAATGTTAAAGGTGAAAATGGTCTTACTACTGTTGCAAATGGCGATGATGTAACTGTTAAACTTGATGATGCTACTAAAGACAAAATCGACAATGCAGCAAATAAAGACTTAAGCAACTTGACTCCAGCTGGTGAACAACAAGTTAAAGATTTGGCAGCTTGGAATGTAGTGGCTAACAATGGTACTGCTGAAAAGGTTCAAGGTGGCGATACAGTTAAATTCATCGATGGTGATAATGTTACCATTACACAAAATGGTAAAGAGTTCACTGTTGCCACAAAGAAAGATGTAACATTTGATAATGTAACAGCAAACCAAAAAATTACAGCTCCAGAAGTGAGTGGTTTAACTAATACTACTTGGGTACCAGGTCAAACAGCACCTGTAAGTGGTCGTGCAGCTACTGAAGATCAATTGAAAGCAGTTGATGATCAAGTAGCAGCAAATAAAGCTAACATCACTAAAAATGCTGGCGATATTAAAACAAATAAGGATAATATTGACAAAAATACAACAGCAATCGCTCGTAAAATCTCCTTAGGTGGTGACACTGGTTCTACTGACGAGAAATCCTTGAGTACAGGCGATGTGAAATTCAATATTAAAGGGCAAAACGGTATCGTTACTGAAGCTAATGGTGATGATGTAACTGTTAAGTTAGATGATGATACTGCAAATAAAATCAACAATGCAGCAAATACTGATTTGAGAAACTTAACAGATGCTGGTAAACAACAAGTTAAAGATTTATCCGCATGGAATGTAGTGGCTAACAATGGTACTGCTGAAAAAGTTGAAGGTGGTAATACCGTTAAATTCATCGATGGTGATAACATTTCCATTACTCAAAATGGTAAAGACTTCACAATTGCCACAAAGAAAGATGTAACATTTGATACTGTAACTGCAAATCAAACAATTACAGCACCTAAAGTAAAAGCAACTGATGGTGTAGAAACTCCAGAAGTAACAGGCTTGACTAATAAAACTTGGACTCCAGGTGTAACACAACCTGTAAGTGGTCGTGCAGCAACTGAAGATCAATTAAAAGCAGTTGATGATCAAGTAGCGGAAAATAAAACTAACATTGGTAAAAATGCTGATAATATTGCGAAAAACAAAGCTCAGATTGATAAAAATACAGAAGCTATCGGTCGTAAGATTTCCTTAGGTGGTAACACTGGTTCTACTGATGAAAAATCCTTGAGCACAGGTGATGTGAAATTCAATATTAAAGGCGAAAACGGTTTAACAACTGTTGCTAATGGTGAAGACGTAACTGTTAAGATCGATGATGCAACTAAAGCAAAAATCGATAATGCAGCAAACCAAGATTTGAGCAACTTAACACCTGCTGGTAAACAACAAGTTAAAGATCTATCTGCATGGAATGTAACTGCAGCTGGTGGTACTGTAGAAAAAGTACAAGGCGGCGATACTGTTAAATTCCAAGCTGGTGATAATCTTGAAGTTAAACAAGACGGTACTACTTTCACATATAGCTTAGCTAAAGACGTGAAAGGTCTTAACAGTGTAACTGTAGGTGATGAAAATGGTCCATCCACTAAGCTCACTCCTGCTGGTACAACTGTAAAAGATGCAGCTGGTAACGCTACAACAGTTAATGGTGCAGGTATGACTATCAATCCTGCAAACTCTGCAGCTAGTCCTGTATCCCTTACTGTAGATGGCTTGAACAATGGTGGTAACCAAATTCATGGCGTGGCACCTGGTACAGCTGATACAGATGCAGTAAACGTTAGCCAATTGAAAGGCGCACAAGCAGGCTTACAAGAAGCTATTAATCGCGTAGGCGTTGAAACACAACGTGTTGGTGCTCATGCAGCGGCTATGGCAGCGTTGAAACCAATCCAATACGATCCATTGGAACCAACACAAATCATGGCTGGTATTGGTAACTACCGTGGTGAAACAGCTGGTGCAATCGGTCTTGCTCATTACAAAACTGAAGATACTATGTTCAATATTGGTGTTACACTTGGTTCTAGCCATAACATGATTAATGCTGGTGTAACTCATAAATTTGGTGGCAATCGTGATAGAAAAGATGCGATTCCAGAACGTTATAAAGCTGGTCCTATCAGCTCTATCTACGTAATGCAAGATGAAGTAAGTCACTTGCGTTCCCAAAATGAAGAGTACAAATCCAAGCTTGAACAACAACAATCTGAAATTGATGCGTTGAAAGCAGCAGTTAACCAATTGTTGGCAAATAAAGCATAATCATATTGTACATATAGTTAGAACTATGTATATCCCGTGAATGGATATGTAAAACTAGAAAGAGCCTTCCTCGAAAGAGGAGGCTCTTTTTAGTATGAAAACCAAAATAGTTTATTAAAGCTATATCTGAAAAATAAAATAGTCTGAAAATTCTAATTTATTAATTAATAAAATTATCAATAAAACTGTATATAAGGAATAATTTATGAATATTTTCAGACGATGACTAATTTTGCAATGAAATCTAGAATTCTTTTTATTCTCAATTGAAAGCATAAAAATTCATATAATATGCAATTTATTAAGGTGAATTATAAATGAATTATGATGATACTGCGTGTTTAAGCATACTCTATGCATAATTGAAATAATAGTAAATATCCAAAAATTACACTTTTAAATTGAGAAAATTAGATAAATTATGGTAAAATTAAAGATAGGTTTTTATAAATGTAAGTCTGTGTGGCTTTCATTATTTCCAGACTGAGAGAAGTGTGGAACATATAATTCATATAGTTGAGGGTTAGTAATTTAAAGAAGGAAAACGTATGAATAAGATATTTAAAGTCATTTGGTCTAAGTCTAAACAGTGCTACGTTGTAGTATCTGAAATGGCAAAAAATAAAACAGGGAAAAAGAAAATTGTAGTAGCTAGTATTTTGGCTGCCTTGGCGATGCAAGTTGGTGTAGTTACAGATGTAACTGCAGCAGATAGACCGACTGGAACTATTGAGGGCGGTACTAAATTGTATTCAAACTTAACTAATGGTCTTGCTATCGGTAATGAATCCCAGTCCAACAGTAATCAATCTATTGCTATCGGTTACAAAGCAGTAGCTAATTCACAATATGCTGATCCAGCTCAACCAGCTGTAGCTATTGGTGCTGGTGCTCATGCGACTGGCAGAGGTGGTGTATCATTAGGCCTAATCGCGAATTCTAGTGTTCGTGGTACTGCTATTGGTAGTGCTACTCAGGCGACTGGCTTTGGTACTTTTGCAGGTGGTACTTACGCACAAGCAACTAATGCTGGCGATGTTGCAATTGGTGGGGCATCATCTGATCGCTTTGATGACTACGCTGTTGCTTCTGGTGGATATAGCGTAGCTATTGGTACTGCTGCTAAGGCAGATGGGGGTGCAGGTGTAAGTATTGGTTATAAAACAAATGCTAAAACATCTAATTCTCTAGCTGTTGGTTCTGAATCTCAAGCTACCGGTGAAGGTGCGGTAGCAGTAGGTAGAAAGAATACATCTACTGGTGCATCTTCAACCGTTTTGGGTATTTTATCTACTGCTAATGCTACATCTGCTACAGCAGTAGGGATGGAGACTACTGCTACAGGGGAAAACTCCCTTGCAGTAGGTCATAAGTCTTCCGCAGCTGGTAGAAATGGTGTTGCTGTAGGTACTAATGGAACTACGGCTTTGTTAGGCGGTGTTGCAGTTGGTCAAGCTGCTAAGTCTAATAAATTTAATAGTGTTGCTATGGGGATGAATGTAACGGCTGATGGTGATAATTCTGTGGCGTTAGGTGCTAGTGCTTCAGCTAAAGATGATGGAACTATTGCTATTGGTTCTTATGGATCTACTCCAACCGAAGCTTCAGGTAATAGAGCTCTTGCAATCGGTTCGGCAACGAAAGCTAATGGTCTAGAATCAATTGCCATAGGTAGTCGCGTTAACTCCACTTCTCAACATTCTATTGCTATTGGTACTAGAGCTAATGCAAGTGCTGTTAAATCTGTTGCTATTGGTCCTGATTCTAGAGCTACCGTAGATGGTGGCGTTGCTTTAGGTCGAGATTCAGTTGCTAATGTAGAAGGCGGTGTTACTAATAAAGGTTATAACCCTAATATAAATCGTACAGACAATTATTCTGGTTTAACTGGCAATGTACTTACTAGTACAACTGGTGCCGTTTCTATTGGTAATGGTACTACTGTAACACGTCAACTTACAGGTCTTGCAGCGGGCACAAAAGATACAGATGCAGTTAACGTAGCTCAATTAAAGAGCGTTAACCTTGCGTTCTCTGGTAATGTAAATACTGGCAATGTGAATATTGCAAATAGTACATTAGGACTTAAGGGCGATAATACATATATTACAACATCTGCCAACGGTCAAAACCTTACAATTTCTGGTAAAACACAAAATATTGATGTCACAAATGGTCAAGCTTCTGCAAATGCTACAGGCATGGCTGATTCTAAGAATGTAGCAGATGCTATCAATAAAGCTATTTCTGCCAATGCATATCATTGGAAATTATCGGCAGACAGGGATCCTAGTGCTCCTGAAGTAATCAATAAATCAGATACTGTAATCTTTGGTGGGGACAATAATATTACAGTAACTCGTAGTGGCAAAAAAATTACTACTTCTTTGAATAAGGCGATTACTGTAGATACTGTGAAAGCTAATAATTCCGTTACGGTTTCTTCTGGTGGCAATCAAATTACTCTAGATGGTACAAATGGTTCTGTAAAAGGTAGAAACTTTACTGGCGATTCATTTAAAGCCGGCGATAATGTATTGAGTAATACAACGCTTCAAATTGGTCCGACTACTGGTGGTAATAATGTGACCATAACTCGTGATGGTTTAACTGCAAAAACTGCTACGAAAACTGTTAAGTTTGGTACCGATGCTATTAGTGCAGGGGGACAGCAAATTACCAATGTTTCTAGCGGTGGTAACGTAGGTACTAATGCAGCCAATATTACAGATGTAAAGAATACTGTAGCTGCTGTTACATTAAACCTAGATACAAATTCTAAAACTGGTACTGTTAAGCTAAGTGAAAGTCCTCTTAAAGTAATTGGTGCTAATGGTATTAGAACTGATTTAGTTGGTACTAATAATGGTAGTCTTGTTGTTGGTCTAGATAACAATACGGTAAATGCTACGACTAAAGGTATTGGTTTAACCGGTGATACAGGATCTACAGGTCTTAAGTATTTAAAAGATGGTGATGCAACCTTTAAAGTGGCTGGTGACGGCAATCTAGTTACTACTAAGGCCTCTACTACAGGTGTGCAAGTAGCTGTTGATACGGCAAAAGTAAAGGATTTAGCTGTAGGCGCAGTAACTGTAAGCAAGGCTAATACAACAGATAATCCTATTACTGTAACACCAACAGCAGGTACTAATTCTAAAGACTATGCTATCGGTATTGATACAACTAAGCTAGCTAATCAAACACAATTGACATACAAAGCTAATGGTGCCAATCCGAATAAAGTATCCTTGGCAAACGGTTTAAACTTTACAGATGGTACTTTTACAAAAGCTACGGTAGGTACAAACGGGAATGTAACAATTTCTACTGCCACAGAAACTATTACTAATGATGCTGATGGTAAAGCTAAAGTAAATAGCCCTACAGATGGGTTAGCGACTGCTAAAAATGTAGCAGATTCTATCAATAAAGCAGTAGATGGCTTGTCTCAAAACCTTACGGTTTCTGACGGTACTACAGATGGTACTGTAAATCTTAAGAATCAAAAACTTACTGTAGCTGGTGCTAATGGCGTGACTACAACTGTAAATGGTCAAACTGTTACAGTAGGTCTTGATGCAGCTACAAAAACTAAAGTAGATAATGCGTCTGCAGCAGTAGCTCGTAACATCTCTCTTGGTGCAGATAGTGGCACAGCATCTAGCCAATCCTTAAAAGATGGTGATGTGGCATTCAATGTGAAAGCTGCTACAGGTGACTTAGTATCTACGAAGATGAATGGCAACACTGTTGAAATTTCCACTAAGCGTGCAGCTATTACTAGCGATGCCAATACAGGTGCAGCATCTGTAACAGGCGATGATGGCTTAGCAACATCTAAAAATGTAGCTGATGCAATTAATAAAGCAGCTGATGCAGCTAAAGCTGGTGCGGCATGGAATCTTACAACAAATTCCAGCACAACTGATAAAACAACTGTACAAGGTGGGGACACAGTAGATCTTATCAATGGTGATAATATTTTAATCACTCAAGATGGCACAGATAAAAAGAAAATCACTGTAGCTACGAAGAAAGATCTTACAGTAGATTCTATTAATGCTGGTAACACAGTAATGAACACATCTGGTTTAACAAATGGTACGACTGCTATTACAGGTACTGGCATTACAACAGATAAAGTAACTGTAGGTGGTATCTCCATTGATAAAACTGATGGTATCAACGGTGGTAACAAGACAATCACTAATGTTGCTAGTGGTGGTACAACTGATACTAATGCAGCAAATATTGGTGATGTTAAGCAAGCTGTTGCTAACTTGTCCCAAAATTTAAATATTACAGATGGTACTAATAACGGTACTATTGATCTTAAAAACCAAAAACTTAATGTAGCTGGTACAAATGGTGTAACTGCAACTGTAAATAATCAAACTATTACAGTTGGTTTAGATACAGATACTAAAACTAAAGTTGATAATTCTTCTAATGCAGTAGCTCGTAATATTTTCCTTGGTGCAGATAGTGGTACTACATCAAGCCAATCCTTAAAAGATGGCGATGTAGCATTCAATGTAAAAGGTGCTACAGGCGACTTCGTATCTACTAAAATGAATAGCGATACTGTAGAAATTTCTACAAAACGTGCTACCATCAATAGTGATGCAAATACAGGTGCAGCATCTGTAACAGGTGATGATGGCTTAGCAACTGCTAAGAACGTAGCCGATGCGATTAATAAAGCGGCTAGCCAAGCTAAAGACGGTGCAGCATGGAAACTATCTGCTAATGGTGATACACCGACTACAGTAGCCGGTGGTGATACTGTAGACTTTACTGGTGATAACAATATTACAGTTACACAAACTGGCAAAAATATTACTACCACATTAAATAAAGATCTTAAAGATTTGAGTACCATATCTCTTACTAATCCAAGAGGGGAAACAATTTCCCTAGATGGTAGTACTGGTATCATCAACGCCTATAGAGCTGAGTTTAAAGATAATGTAGGTGCTGGATCTGCTATTGATAGTGATCGATTGCGATTTACGAATGGTGAATCTGGTGCTAATGAGGCCCAAACGTATATTGGTTTAGATACTGTATCAGTTCAAGCAGGTCCTAATAGTAGTGGTCTTACGTCTAAATATCTCATGTTTAGTGATGAAGATGGCAATAATGCTGAAGGTAGTGCTAAAGGTATGGCATTCCAAAATGCAGCAGGTAAAACAATCCAATTTACTCTTGATGAAATCAACGCTGGTGGCAACAAAATTAAAGAGGTTGCAGAAGGTACAGATGATACTGATGCGGTAAATGTAAAACAGTTGAAAGATACTGTAGCAAGCCAAACTTTAACATACCGTGCTAATACAGCTGCTGATGCAGATGCTAAAACAGTTAAATTATCCAAAGGTTTAGACTTTGTAGATGGCACAATGACTAAGGCCACTGTAGATAATGACGGTAAAGTAACATTTGATATTAACGATGATACTAAGACTAAGATCAACGATTCTGCGGCTGCTGTAAACCGTAAGGTTTCCCTTGGTGCAGATAGCGGTACACCTTCTAGCCAATCTTTAAAAGATGGTGATGTAGCATTCAATGTAAAAGGTGCTACTGGTGATTTCATTTCTACGAAGATGAATGGTGATACTGTAGAGGTGTCTACAAAACGTGCTACTATCGATAGCAATGCCACTACAGGTGCAGCATCTGTAACAGGTGATGATGGCTTAGCAACAGCTAAAAATGTAGCAGATGCTATCAACAAGGCTGCTAAAGCAAGCACTGATGCTATTAATTTGAAATTTGCTGGCGATACTAATACATCTGCTGGTGTAGTAAATCTTAAAGATGATACATTGGGCATCAAAGGTGACGGTAAATACGTAACAACTGATGCAGATGGTAAAAACTTAACTGTAAAAGTATCTGAAGCAGAGGTTAAGAAATCTGCGGTAAGTGCAGTTACAGTAAGTACTGATACAACTGATGCGGATAATCCATTGACTGTTACAGGAACACCAAGTGCAGATGGCACAACTAAGGACTACAAGGTAACTATTGATGGCGCTAAAGTTGCTACGAAGACTAAATTGTCTTATAAAGCAAATGATGGTACAGCTAAACAAGTATCCTTGGCTGATGGCTTGAACTTTAAAGATGGCACGTTAACAACTGCTACTATCGATGATGCAGGCGTTGTTAAATATGATGTAAAAACAGCGGCTATTACAGCTGGCACAGATGGCACTGTTACAGGTCCTGCTACAGATGGTGTGGCAACAGCTAAGAATGTAGCAGATGCGATTAATGCAGCTAAAAAAGCATCTAAAACAGAAATTACTGCTAATGATGATGAAGCGGCTAACGCAACAACTGGCAATGTAAAATTAACGTCTACAACGGCTGCAGATGGTCATACAATTTACAATGTAAAACTTAATGATACATTGACATTTGGTACTGGTGCTAATGCCATTGTTATTGATGGTACAGCTGGTAAGGCTACTATTGGTAGTGCAGCTATCGATGGTGTAAACAATACAATTACAACAGGTGGTAATAAGGCGGTAACGTTAGATGGCACTACTGGTACTATTACAGGTAAAGCTGCTAATATTGGTGGCATCACAGTAGATGGTACAAATAACCATGTAACAGGTCTCGGTAATACAACTTGGGATGGCAATGCTGTTTCTGGCCGTGCTGCTACCGAGGATCAATTGAAAGTAGTAGCTGATGCTGCAGCTAACCAAACATGGCAAATTACAGCAGATAAAGATGCTGCTACATCTGGTAAACAAACTGGTACTAAAACAGATGCAAAAGTAGGTAAAGACGCAAAGGTTACTATGATTGCTGGTGAAAATATCACAATCAACCAAAATGGGCGTGACTTCACATATTCTTTGAATAAAGACCTTGTGAACATGAACTCTGCAAGCTTCAATGGTACTGGTAATAACACAACGGTTATCAATGGTGATTCCATTACACAAACTGTGGGTACTCAAACAAATACATCTACTGCAGCTGGTAATACAGTAGCAGATGGTACTAAGTCTACAGCAACAACTGCAGATGGCACTAAGATTACGGATGGTACAAAAACAAATACTTCCACAGCAGATAGTACAGTTATTGATGATGGCAATGGTAATAATACAGCTCTTACTAAAGAGGGTGTAACTATTACTGCAGCTGGTAAAAATCCTGTATCCTTAACTAAGGATGGTCTCAATAATGGGGGCAATAAGATTTCTAACATTGCAGATGGTACAGATGACACAGATGCTGTCAATGTACGTCAATTAGAGGCTAAGTCTAAGGCGTCTAAAACAGAATTGACTGCTAATGGTGGTGAAAGTGCTGGTAGTACTACAGGCAATATTGTATTGACTAAAACTATTGCTGCTGATGGACACATCATTTATGATAACAAGTTGAATGATAAGGTTATATTGGGTACAGATCCAACTAAGGCAGTTACTGTAGATGGTACAACTGGTACAATCAAGGCTGGTGATGGTGCTAATGCAGTTGCTATCGATGGTGTTAATGGTTCTGTAAAAGCTGGCGATAAGATTGCTCTTGATGGTAAGGATGGCAAGGCTACAATTGGTACTGTAGGTATCGATGGTAAAGATGGCATCATTACTACAGGTGGTAATAATCCTGTTGCAGTAAATGGCAAAGATGGTGTTGTAACAGGTTTAACTAATAAAACGTGGGATCCTAACAACATTACTTCTGGCCGTGCAGCAACTGAAGATCAAGTTAAATCCGCCGTTGAAAATGCTGGATGGAATGCAACTATTGGTACAGAAGGCTCTGGTATTAACAGCACACCAACTGCAACAGCTGAAAAAGTAAAAACTGATGAAACAGTTACTTTCAAAGCGGGCAATAATATGATGGTTAGCCAAGCAGGTAAAACAATTAGTTATGCAGTAAATCCTGAACTGAAGGATATGAAATCTGCTACATTTAAAGATGCAGCAGGTAACACAACTGTCACAGATGGTAATGGCATAACAATTACACCAGGCAGTGCAAATCCTAATAATCCAAATGCAGGCACTATTTCCTTGACTAAGGATGGCCTTAATAATGGTAATAACCAACTTAAAGGTATTGCACCTGGTACAGATGATACTGATGCAGTTAATGTTAGTCAGTTGAAAGCATCTAATGCTAGAATTGGCGATGCTATTGGTCAAGTAGCAGGTGAGGTACAACGTGTAGGTGCGCATGCAGCCGCAATGGCAGCGTTGAAACCAATTCAATATGACCCATTGGAACCAACTCAAGTGATGGCTGGTGTTGGTAACTATCGCGGTGAAACAGCAGCGGCCTTAGGTCTTGCACATTATACAAATGAAGATACAATGTTCAACGTTGGTGTATCTCTTGGTGCGAACCGCAACATGGTCAATGCAGGTGTAACTCACAAATTTGGCTCTAGCCCAGAAAAGAAAAATATTCCTGATCGTTACAAAGCAGGCCCTATTAGCTCTGTATATGTAATGCAAGATGAAGTATCTAGTCTCAAAAAAGAAAATAGTGAACAAAAAACTGTTATCGCAGATCAAGCGGCTCGTCTTAATACGTTGGAAGCTGAAAATGAGCGTCAACGTCAAGAACTAGCTGAAACTAAACAAGGTTTAGAAGACTTGCGTGCAGCAGTTAGTCAATTGTTGGCATCCAAAGGTTGATAATTGATAATTAATCTCTAATAATAGACTGATATAATATTTTCTAAAATTAAAAGAACCTCTTATATGTTGGGATACCTGGTAGGGTATATTCAGATATTATAAGAGGTTCTTTTGCGATTTTGATAGAAATTATTAAATAAAATCATTATATATGAATGACTTTTCATATATTGTTGTGATATAATACAGATGATGTTGGAGCTAATAGATAGCTCAATCTTATACGATCTTGCATGAATAGGAGTTACTATGTTAGACCGCATACAACGATGGTTGTCCATTGATGCTATGTTGCCCGCTACAGAACGATTAGGTCCTGTAGGTACAACAAAGCAGATGTATGGCAATTATTTGAAAATAGCTTGGCCTGCTACATTACAAGGTTTGATGCTGCAGTTTATGACAGCTATTGATTTAGCCATGGTAGGGGCACTTGGTGCCTCCGCACTTGCCTCAGTTGGTATTATGGGGCAGCCAGAGATGGTGATGCTCATATTCTGTCGTGCCTTGTCGATTGCTGTAACGGCTATTATAGCTCGCCGCCACGGTGAAAGTGAAGTTGATGGTATGAATGCCGTTCTTAAGCAATCTATACTATTGAATTTCTTGATTTATGCACCTTTATTGACAATATGTTTCTTTAATTTAGAGCATATCTTACGCTTTACAGGTGCCGAAGACGGCTATATAGAAACGGCTGTCTGGTATGGCCGTTTTGTTGTCATTAGTCTAATATTCCAATCTTTTAGTCAAATTGTAGGGGCCGCCCTTATTGGCTATGGCAATACCAAGGTTATTTTTAAGTCCAATGTAGTAGGTAATATTTTAAATACTATAATGAACTTCTTCTTGATTTATGGTATTGGTTTCTTTCCTGAACTCGGTGTCATGGGCGCCGGTGTTTCGACAATGATTAGTAGTGCTGTTATTGCTATATTATTACTGCGTACGATTTCACAACATACTACTACAGGGCTAACTTTGCGACATCCTTCAAAGTGGAAGTTTGAACGAACCGTTTTGCACACTATGTTCCACGTAGGTGGTAGCTCATTAGGGGAACAGTTTTTTGAACGATTTGGTATGTATACGTACACAATGATCGTTGCTTCCTTAGGTGCAGTACCATTGGCAGCACATTACGTATGTATGAACTTGATGGATATATTCTATTATTTTGCCATGGGACTTGGCTTTGCAGGAGCCTCTCATACGGGGCAAAATCTCGGGCATAAACGACCTGATATTGCACGTGTCTATGGTAAAATTGGTGCCCGCATCGGACTAATCGTGGGTCTTGTGAGTGCCTTGATATTTATTGGTCCTGGTGATTTCTTGGTGCAGTTATATACTCGTGAAAGTGAAGTTGTACTTCTTTCTGGTTCTTTAATGGGCATCATGGCCGTAGCGGCTTTTCCACAAGCTTTGCAGCAAGTGTATTCTGGTGTGCTAAAAGGGGCAGGGGATACATATTATATTATGAAATACTCCCTTATTAGTGTAGCTATTATACGACCTATTATTACGTATCTATTGTGTATTACGTTTGGCTTAGGTCTTTTAGGCGCATGGTTATCGTTGTGCTTTGATCAGTCTTTACGATTATGTTGTTCCTATTTCCGATTTGTTCGAGGTGCATGGCAGCATAAAATTGTTTAATCTTACTGATTGGTATCCAAAATATTAATTTTGAATATCATTTACGCGATGGATTTTCATATAAAATCTAAAGTTTGAATTGTTTGATATATAGATTTGATATAGATAAAATCTACAAAGTTTTATTTAGGGTTACTAGCTATATTGAAAAAAATAGAATAATTTATGAAAAGTTTATGAAAAACTTCTTGCCTATTCAATTTGTTTGATGTACAATACGAAATGTGGAAAAAATGACACATTGGGGAATGTGTTATCGGACCCGAAATCCATGATTTCGTGTATATATGTAAGGGATATATATAAGAAACAAGTAAAAACCGCCTTAGTAGAACTAAGGCGGTTTTTACTTTTATAAATGGTTTTGTTCAAGCCAAGCAATACATGCTGCTTTTCCTGCAGCTGGTAATTCTTGGCGTAGATGCTTAGCCTCTTCTCTGAGTCTAGGAATATCGATACCTGCGTTAGAAAGCTCTGCACAATGGCCCACAAGCCAACTTTCAATGAATGCAGGATCAGCCTCCATATGGAATTGAAGGCCTAGAATGTGAGTGTCTACGGAGAATGCTTGATTTGGGCATAGCTCTGTTTTGGCAAGTCTAACGGCACCTTTCGGAATTTCAAATTCATCGCCATGCCAGTGAAGAACCGGCACATTGCCTAGCAAGGCTAATGGGGAGGAGGAGCCTTCAGTAGTATACTCAATGGGACTAAAGCCAATTTCTTTCTTACCATGCTTCATCGGACCTACGTGACCACCCATGATACGAGATATGAGTTGGGCACCTAAACAAATGCCTAGTAATGGCTTTTTACTATTAATACGATCTGTAATAAATTTGATTTCATCAGTTAAGAATGGGTAGAGCTGTTCGTCATAGGCTCCAATAGGGGCTCCACAGACGATGACTAAATCAGCTTCTGTCGCATCATAGTGTTCAAAATTGGCAAGGGGCGCTTCAATATATGTTAGTTCAAACCCTCGCTCCACCAAGACTGACTCTAAAATACCAGCATTTTCAAAGTTAATATGACGTACAATATAAGCTGTTTTACTCATGGTTCCTCCTATATAGCTCCTTATAACTATATATACTTCTATATAACTGTACATACAATAGTAATTTCTACAAAATATAATAACAGTATAGCATATTCTATAGAATTTAATGTGTGAGAAACGTCATGCTATGTAATAAGGGTAGATAGAATAATATTTTGTAAAATTTAATACAGGTATTATACAAAGCGTCTACGGAAACGTAGGCGTTTTCTTTTGTTCGCTTAATTTTAAAGATAGGATAAGATAAATATAAGATATATCTTAAAAGAATAAAGGGGATGATCATCAGTTTTGATAATTAGCCCCTTGATATTCCTAATGTTATAAAGATAATTGTATTTTTAAATTTGAAAGATATAACAACTGTATATAGATAAAATTCGAAATTCTCATGATAAATTCATAAAAGATATTGAAATTTATCGAAAAGTTGTGTAAAATGAAAGTATATTATTACCAAAGGCCTGTGTATTGTTAAAGGCTGTTATTGGAGGGAATTATAATGAACAAAAAATTATTAGCTTTATTGGCAGTTGCTGCTGTAGGCGTATCCGTAGCTGGCGCAACTCCACAAACTCAATTCAACAAAGGCGAATTCCAAGTTGATCTTGGTGCAGCTCATTCTAAAGCAAAAACTGAACATTTCAATGCTGATGCAAAATGGAACTTTGATGGTGGTTTGACATACGCTTTGTCTGACAAAACTGCTGTTCAATATGCTTACCATGGTTTGAACGACAAATTGGGTGGCATTGGCTATAGCGACAAAATGCACGAAGTAAACTTGGTTCAATCCTTGAATAAAAACTTCGCTGTATATGGTGGCTATGCTCATATTTCTGGCGATGACTTCGCTAAAGCTAACAACATTGCACAAGCAGGTGTAATTGGTAAAGCTAACCTTGGCTCTAAGGTAGAAGTGTATGGTAAAGCTGGTGTAGGTACTAAGAGAACTTCCACTTGGGAAGCTGGTTTAGGCTACAAAGTGAACGAAGATTTGGATATCAACGCTGGTTACCGTTATATCAACACAAAACATGCAGATAATGAAAATATCTCCTTCCAAGGTCCTGTAGTTGGCTTGTCCTACCGTTTCGGTGGTCACAAAACAGTAGCTCCTGTAGCAACTCCAGCTCCAGCTCCTGTATACACTCCAGCTCCAGCTCCTGTAGTAGAAGCTCCTATGTACAAAACTCCTAAATTGGATTACTATGTAGAATCTATCTACTTCGATTCCGATCAAGATGTTGCTCGTGCAGACCAATATCCAAACTTGACAGCTGCTGTAAACGCTGCTCACCAATACTCTCAAGACCAAGTTAAATTGTTGGGTAATGCTGATACTGATGCTACTCCTCAATACAACGTTGGCTTGTCTGAACGCCGCGTACAATACGTAGCTCAATACTTAGTAAACAATGGTGTATCTGCTGATCGCTTAATTGGTATCGCTAATGGCGACACTAAACCAGTGGCAACTAACTCCACTGCAGCAGGTAAAGCTGAAAACCGTCGTGTAGACGTTTATATCCATCGCTAATCTCTAGATATATCTAGATTAGGTATACAATAAGTCCACCTTCTATCATGCTCTCGTGTTCATCGGGGGACCGAGCATGTGATAAGGTGGACTTTTGTGTTATACTAAACTTGCATACAATCGTAGGTCATACAATGTTCATTAAGTTTTGGTAATGTATGCATTGTGAGTATAGTAAAGTAGGTTATATATGAAACGATTTAAATATTACAAACCGCTTATAGGGGCCATTATATTGGCTGGCGTTATGATCATGATGGCGCTACGCATCAGCGATATTGCTAATGCTATTGATGCTATTATTACTGCTTTTGTTCCACTTATAGTAGGTGCTTGTATCGCATTTGTCCTCGATATTCTCGTTGTGCGTTATGAACGCTGGCTGTGGCCTAAGAGTAAAACTGGTTGGAAAGATAAAATTAGACGACCTTTAAGTCTTGTATTATCCTTTGTTACTATCAGTGCTATCGTGTATTTCATTGCTCGCATGGCGATTCCACAATTGATTCATTCCATGTCGATTATCGTAGCTTCTTCGCCGCAGTTGTATACCGATTTCCAAACATGGATGCAACACTTTACAGAAACCATTCCAATGGCATCCAATCAAACTCTTATGGATACCTTGAGTGGTGAAAGTGTTGTTAAATATACTCGCGAGTGGGGTACAAAGGGTGGTACATACCTAGTTAATGCGATGGGGACAGCCTTATCTTGGACTTTGAATATAGGTTTAGGTTTAATCTTTGCCATTTATATGTTGCTCGATAAAGAGCGACTTATGATGCAAGGTAAACGAATCCTAAGAGCCTATGCATCTGATGAGTGGGTTAATCGTGTTAGTTATGTGACACGCGTAGCTGTTCAAACTTTTAGTAACTTCTTTGTAGGCCAGTTTATAGATGCCTTGATTTTAGGTATTATGGTGGGCATTTCATTGTGGGCCTTTAATATCGAATATGCTACTACGATTGCCTGTGTTATTGGTCTTACTGCATTAATTCCATTGCTAGGTATTTATGTAGGGGGCGTTATAGGCGCAGTTATCTTACTTACTGTTAGTCCTATGGATGCATTAATCTATGTGATTATCTTAGAGGTTCTTCATCAAATTGAAAGTAACTTTATTTATCCAAGGATTGTAGGTAATTCCGTTGGTTTACCTGGATTGTGGGTGTTTGCAGCCGTTATCGTAGGTGGTAGTTTAATGGGGGTCACTGGCATGTTGATTGGTGTACCTTTGGTGGCAACATGTTACAAATTGCTTATGACTGATGTAAACGATCGACTTGCATCGAATGAAGGTTTATAGTATATTGTCTAAATAATATATCTATTTATGTATGTTTTGTGTGCTGTTGCGTATAGCACGAAATTATAGTAATTCTAGTATACGAATGGCTTTTACCATAGGTGAAAGCATTGTATATAGTAGGAGGATATGTAATGAATAAAAAGTTGATTTCTATGGCATTAACTGGTGTATTGGCAGTTGGCGTATTGTCCGTTGCTACACCTAGTGTGGCAGATGCACGTAAAACAAAACCAGAAACAAGTACTGATATTTCTGTACAACGTGCACCAGGGGAATCCATGGTTATGACTATGAGTAAAATTGGTACTATTTTCCAAAACCGTTTTCCTAATGCAGCACTTCATTCTGTAGAGCTTAACTCTAATGATTTGAACTATGGTTACAAAGTAGTAGGCTATAGTAAATATCATCAATATAAGATGAAAATCGACGTTATCACTGGTAATACTTCTGATATGGATGAAGGTGGCAAACCTAAGAAAGTTATCGGTGAAATCTTCAATAAGGATAAGGTCATCGAAGCAGCTCAAGCTGAGCGCGTTGCAAAACAACAACTTGGTGCTGATGCAGTTGTAAAAGGCTGGAAAATTGAAGCTCATGAAGGCAAGATTCTATACTATATGACAATGCATCAAGATGGTAAAAAGACTGTAGTTACTGTAGATGCTGAAACAGGGGCTTATGTAGGTCAATCTAAATCCAGTAAATTACCTCCTGAACCAGATCAAGGTTTCGACGGTCGTAAAACAAATATTATTTGGGATAACACAATAGATATGGGTCGTTAATCCATTTAGCGATATTATAAATAAAGAGCTGAAGATACAATCTTCAGCTCTTTTATTTATATGATGGTTATATATTTATTATTACCAACGATTTTCATAGTATACTTGTGTCCACATAATAACCTCTACAAGAGAAGGATGTGGGCTCATAGTTTCACCTACAGTAATAACGGATTTAGGATCCATTTCGCGAGTAATACCTCTTTCACGTAAGCGTTTAGTACGTTCAGAAGCGATTTCTTCATTAATTGCAGTCAATGGCGTTACACCGCTGTTCATAAGGTTTACATATGGTTGGAAGAGGATGGATGCTTGAGGGCCTGTTACGTGCATACCAAGAATGTGGTTAGTGTCTTTGTCTACTACGATTTTAACGAAACCATCATTTACATCGCCAGGATTAATACCCATAGCATAGCCTTTAGCAGTAGAGGAGTAGTAATTTTTACCAACACCTACATTATAGCCTGCTTTAATAGCTTCTGCTTCAGTAAGACCTACACTACCGATTTCAGGGTAGGAGAAGGTAACCTTTGGCAATGTATCATAGCGTGCCCAACGGAAATCTTCTTCATTTTTAGCAAAGTATAGGTTGTGAGCGATAATGTCAGCTTCATAGTTCGCACGATGACGGAATGCTGGTTCACCATTTACATCCCCTAAGGCATAGATGCCATCAACAGATGTTTCAAGGAACTCGTTTGTTTTAATCCAGCCCTTTGGCCATGTTTCAATACCTGTATTTTCGAGATGAAGCTCTTCTACAGCAGGACGAATGCCGGCTGCTACGAGGATTTCTTCTACCTTAGTTTCTGTAATTTCACCAGTGCTACGATCTTTAGTGACTACAACTTTAAGACCATCTTCTTGAC
>ERZ772779.223-NODE-223-length-28123-cov-7.290972_pt1 | contig 28123 bp, 20 predicted proteins | sample MGYA00511360_ERZ772779 | MGnify/ENA primary metagenome ERZ772779 (study PRJEB29015, sample SAMEA2738112) | human oral metagenome | biome: human oral; feature: human-associated habitat; material: saliva | place: China | collected 2231 ...
GGGCCGCTGTAGGAGGTCTCAGGCAGGTTAATGGCGTTATAGAACACCTGTGGGTCTTTGGCGCCTAGACGGCCAGCGAAGTTAGCGGCAGCCTCAGAAACCCCCAAAACCTGGGCGGCGTGGGTGGTTATGTAGCGGCCTAAACTCAGGTCTACAACCCGCGAACCGATAGCAATAATCGGGTTGGAGTTGTTAACAAAGTTGGAGCCATGCTCGGTGTGGATATAGGGGATACCCGCTTTTTGTGCGGCGCGGGCACCCACAAAACTCATCGGGAAAAAGCGAGTGTGGGTGGAAACCACATCGATCCGCTTGGCTTTAAGGAAGCTGCTGATAGCGTTGGCACTACCCAGGGCGGGGTAGCTGATTACTTCTGCGATAGGCAGATGACCGATACCGGTAAGCACCTGTACTTTACCGTCCTGGCGGACGGATCGCTCAGAGTCTAAAGTCAGCACCCACACCTTATGGCCCAGCTGGGTGAGCTGATCAGCCAGGTTAAATGCGTGCATCTCCACGCCACCTAAACGCGGCGGGTAGGTGTTTAACACCATTGCGAAACGCATTACTTCTCCTTCGGGCGACGCAGCTGCATAGTGAGCCAAAAACAGATTACTGTGGTGGCCATTGCCCCCAGATAGGCTAGCGAGGCACCAAGCAACCCTAATGGCGGGATAGCTGCCACTACCAGCACGGTAATGACCACAGCGGCAGCAGCATAACCCCAGAATACCGCCCGTTGCAGGCGCATGGTGGTAAGTGCGTAATACAAAATTACGGCGGCAGCGTTTAAAGCCCCGCCCCCTACCAACACCACCAATTCTAGACGGTAGCCGGAAATGTCCTGGCCAAAGAACAGATTCAAGATGGGCACACCAATAGTCACTGTAGCTAAAGCCACTGCGGCAAAGGCCCCCACTGTGGCCAGCAGACCTCGGCGCACAATGGCGTTAAAACCGCCCCAGTTATTTTCCACCCAGTAGGTGGCCATGCGCGTCAGCAGCGGCCTAAACACCAGCAGGGAAAGCATATTGATAGCCACCGCCGGCATGTAGATGATAGCGAAGTAGCCCTGGGCGGTGAAATCCATAAAGTACTTGATGCCATAACGCGGGGCGTTAGACAGGTACATAGCTGTAAATGACGCCAAAAACAGGGGAGCGCATTCAATCAAGAGACGCTTAATGGCCCCCCAATTCCAGCTGGGGGTGATGCCAAAACTGGCGCGCGCGCCGGGGTAGAAGGCCACCACTAGCGCCACCACTGATACCGCCAGGGAAACTAGGGAAGCGATAAACAGCGAATCGGTTAGCACCACCAGCAGGCAGAAAACCGCCATGGTGGTGAAAATACGCCAAAATGAGGCGCGCGCCCCTAAATCTAGGCGCCCTTCACGCTGAAACTCGCTGTAGAAAACATCCTCATAGGCGTCAAAAACCCGAAGCAAAGCAATCGCAATAACCAGCCCCACGCTGGTGCTCAGCCCGCTAGAAACCAGTGAGTAGATCACAATGCCGCCAATCATGGCGGCCACGGTGAGGATGCGTGTGGCCAGGTAGATGGGGAAATTGAACTCGCGGCGCACATCGGTGACGTGGAAGGTACGCACCTCATACATGCCCAGGGTCTGCCACTGCTGACCAATAGCAATGGCTAGTGAGAACACCCCACCTGCGGCCACGCCGGCGCTATGGGTGACCACCGCCAGCATGATCACAATGGAAAATGAGCTGATCAGGCTGGAGGCGGTGTTCCAAAAATAGTCGCGGCTAAGCTGCGAAGCGCTCACTGGGGATCCCGGCTGTGGCTACCGTCTTCGTTAAAGTGCCAGCCACCAAACTCTAGCCGGTAGGGACGGTGACCTACGCGCCGCTGGGGCGGGGGAGGAGTCATATAGTCACCAAAACCGCGCTTAAGCCAAGCATCATAGTTAGCCGGCAGTTTAATGGTCAGGTACTCAAAAGGCAGCTCAACTGTGTTTTTAAGCTCCGCTGCCGGCAGTGACCACTGCTGGGGGTTGCGAGTGGAGAAATCTGCCAACCAAGTCTTAGCCCCAGCCTGCTTTTCGTAGCTGCGGGCGGCGCGCTCCCAGTACTTAATGAGCTTGGCTTGGCTTAGACGGGCAGTTTTAAGGCCTGTGTGTACTGTGCGCATAGCTAGTTGCACAGCCTTATCCACACCTCCGCTTAAACCGGTGGAGGCGGTGGCACTACCGCGCAGGTACAGGGCCCGTGACCATACCCAGGTGCGGGCGCATTGGGCTTTAAAAGCACGCTGGCTGGCTGGACGCGCATCGAGCGGGAAAATATCCACCCCGATCGGCATTTCAAAGTCACGCCCGGCAGCTGCCTGCGAAATGAACTTGGTGCCTTTAAGCCCAAGTACGGCCACAGTGCTGGGGTAGTTGGCGTGGCTGTGGTGGCTGAGTAGCTCAAAGTCCTCACCCAGTAGGGCCGGAGCCTGGGCTAGTAGTTTTTCGTAGTCGGCGCGCGCCATGCACACGTCGGCGTCGTCGTCCCAAGGGATAAAGCCCTGGTGACGTACCGCGCCAATGGCAGTGCCCCCGTAGGCCGCGTAGTTTAGCCCCAGCTGTTTGCATACCCGGTCAAGCTCACCTAGAACATAGGTGGTGGCTAGCTGTACCTGGCGCAAACTGGCTAGGTCTAGGCCCTCATCTGGGTCAATAGCGCTGCTGGCAGCGGCCTCAGTGCCGACGTCGACGCCGGCTTTGCGCCTACCTTGCCCGTTAGCTGCGGGGCTGGTAGCCGCACCAGGGGAGTCCTTTAAACCAATACCGGTTACCTGCGGGTAAGGCAGTAGATCCGTGTAGGGGCCAAAGTCTACGATGCGCGGAATGTGACCGATACGAGCCTCGGGCGGGGGCAGCTGCATATAGTCGCCGTAGCCGCGTCGCAGCCAGGCATCATACTGGGCCGGCAGCTGCACGGTGATGTCCTCAAAGGGCACTCGCACGGTAGGCAGCAGCTCAGAGTTAGTGATAATCCAGTTTTCCGGGTCGCGCATAGTGAAGTCAGCCATGCGCGTGGTGGGGGTGTGCTCCCAGGCCCGCACCGCCTTTTCCCAACGCCGCTGCAAGGTTTGCGGCGAGAGTTTAGCGGCTTTAAGAGCCCAGTTAGCGCCGGTGGTGGCGGTGTAAATGAGCTGTTTTTTAGTGCCGCTAATGCCGGGCAGGAAAGGCTTGGCAGTGCCGTGCAGGAACAGTAGCCGCCCCCACAGCCAAGAGGCCCTAGACATGCGCTTAAAGGCAACCGGATCGGCCGGAATATTGTCTACCGGCAGCACATCGATAAAGAAAGGCATCCGGTAGTCGCTGTCCACCGCAAAGTCAGGAATCAGCAGGGTGTCTTTAAGCACCATCTTGGTGAACATGAACGGGAAGTTAACTACTGTGCGCGTGTTGTGCAGCGCAAAGCGCTCATCTATAACCTGGGGGGCCAGGCTTAAGAAGCGTTCATAGTCACTGCGCCGCATAAGCACGTCTACGTCGTCGTCCCAAGGAATAAAACCCTGGTGACGCACCGCGCCAATGGCGGTGCCCCCATAGACGGCGTAAGGAATCTCCAGCTTGGTGCATACACGGTCAAACTCCGCCAAAATTTCTTTCAGCAGGGCGTGAATATTGTCTAGGAGCTGCTGGTCGCTCATAGGTTTCCTAACTTGCAGGTGGGCGATACAGCGATTCTAGCGGCTTTGGGTCTTGAAAGAAGTCAGCTCACGCCAGTTTTCGGTAGCCGCCAGTACGGTGCCAACCAAAATCACTACACACAGCACGATTTGGATAGGCGCAGGCACGATCGACTGCAAAAGGAACGCAAACAGCACTGCCCAAGCCGAGTAGGAAATGTTAAGCGCCATAGCCCGCGCGGCCCCCAGCAGATCAATGGCCTTGTAATAGAACAGGTAGGAGGCGGTGCCGGCGGCGGCGGCCAAAGCTACCAGGCCCATCGCGCCAGGGCTGGTTAAAGCCTGCCCAGTGCTGCTTAAAGCGCCACCTAACGGCACCACTAGCACCAGGTAGGTCAGCCCCGAGGTAGTTTCGCGGATCTGCAGGGCCGTCTCATTGTCGACGGCGTCGTCGCGCATACCCCAAGCCAAAATTACGGCTTCACAGCCCCAGCCGACCACAGCCGCCAGGGCGCCCAGCACACCCCAAAGCGCTGAGCCAGAAACACTGGTGGAGGTGTAGCTGGTGGCAATAATGGCGCCAATAGCCACGGCCAGGGCAATCACCTGACGCGGACGCATCCGCTCTTTAAGCACCGCCACTGCCAGGGCCGTGCCCAAAGCTGGGTAGAAGGTGGAGATGATGGCGGTGTAGCCGGCGCCGATCTGGTCAATAGCCAGCAGGTAGCCGCTCATGCCGATAGGCCCACCCAGCAGCGCGGCCACCATAACTGCGCGGCCACTGCGCGTGTGAATTGCCCGCCAAGTGTCCTTTAGACGCCCGCGCATGGCCATAAAGATCAGCAGGATCAGGGCGCAAATAGCGTCGTGTAAAGCTGCCGAAACTAGGGAGGCATGGGCGTCGGTGGCAAAGGGGTTAAGTGCCAGCGCGATAGCTAAAATGACGGTGTCTAGGCCCCACAGGGCACCTGAACCAATTCCGTAACGCATGGTTTTACTCCTACTTATTGCGTTCTTATTGCGCTGGTTTTAGTGGTTTGTGCTGGTTTGATCCGGCGTGGCGACGGCGTCGCTGGCGGCCTGCTCATAGGCGGCTAGTACCCAGTCAATGTTGTCGCTGGCGGCCTGGTAGTAGATGTAGAGCCACTGGCCCACGTCGTCGCCTTCAGCCTCCTTAACTAAAGACCACACGTACCAGCACCAACCAGCGAAAACCACGTAGGCGTAGAAGTGACGCTGCTGAGCGGCGGTGGGCTCAGCCTCAAGATAGGCGGCCAAGGCGGCGTCGGACTGGGCCCGGCTCAAGCTGGCGCAAACCACCATGGTGCCAAAATCGGCGGCCGGGTCTGACATGCCCGCATACTCCCAGTCGATCAGGTCGATTTCATTGTTAGAGGCATCGTTAGAAACCAGGAAGTTGAGTGGGAAGAAGTCATTGTGGCTGGGCACCAACTGGTAGCCATCGGCCTCAGTGAAACGCTTTAGGCGCATGATCTTGTCGCGCATAACCTGATAGTCGGGCACATCAATCGGCCCAAACTGGCGCAAAATCGCCTCATACTTTAGGCCCTCGGTGACAAAGTCAAAGTGGCGCGACAGACGCATGTCACTGCTGTGCAGCGTGCGGGCCATATCCATAGCCCGGGTGAGTTGGGCTGGATCATTAACGTCCAGGTTGGCGGCGTCGGGAATGAAACGTGAAATCTTCCAGCCCTTAACCGTGTCACCAGTGATGAAAGTATGGTCAATGCCCAGGTCGCGGGCCAAATTCAGGGCCTCAAACTCAGCTGCGCGATCCACTATCTTGTCTGTGCCCGCACCCGGGTGACGGTAGACGTACTCGTGATCGCCCACCCTAAAGTGGCAAGACAGGTTAGTGATGCCCTGCTTAAGCGGGTAAAAATCGGTTACCTCGTCAACCTGGCAACCCAGCGTGGAGGTGATGTTGGTGAAAATATCAGAGTCAAGATTCTCCAGGAACAGCGGGTCAAAGGAGCGAATCTCATCTATCGAATCAAACTCTTTAATTACCCCCTCCGGGTAGGGGCGCATCACCATATTCAGTTCACGAATGTGGTCTAAGTAGATTGACTCCCACAGCTTGGGGGCAGTTTCAGGCAGGTGATAGACACTTTCCAAAATGCGGCGGAAAGTAGTTGAAAAAGCCCGGTCAAAGTAGACGTGGCCAAGCATGTACCAGGCGTTGGCGCCGCCTACGCTAGCGCCAGTAATGCGTCCGCCAGCACCGGTAGTAATGCACCATTCAGCTGTGGGGCCCTGGGCATACTGGGCCGAGTAGTAGGCCTGGTAAACGTAGTCTTCAAAAGGATTGACCGTGAAGTAGTCATCAGATGAGCAAATGTAGGTGTTGGCCAGCTGCTCACGTACCAGCCACAGTGAGCCGTTGTTGTTACGGGTGGCATAGTCGGAGTTAACCACGATTTTGACCCCGTACTTAGCGGCCAGGTAGAAGAAATGCTCCTTCTTGTAGCCCACCACTACCGTGATGTCGTCAATGCCAGCCTCGCGCAGCTGCTCAATTTGGCGGTCAATTAGGGCCTGGCCGCGCACACGCAAAGTACCCTTGGGGCGCTCATAGGAGATAGGGGCGAAACGCTGGGATAGACCCGCCGCCATAATGATGGCGTTATCCACCTTGTAGGGGGCTAGGGCTTGGCGACCGGCTTCAGTTAGGGCGCGCTCGCTGATGTAACCGGCGGCTTCGCATTGGCGCACGGTGGAGTTGACGCTGCCCAGGGAGATATCGGTGAGCTGGTGCAGTTCACGCTGGGTGAGGGGTTTATCTGCGTGCAGCAGGGCTCGTAAAACCTCAAATTGCAGCTGCGATAATGTGGTGGGGCTGGAGGAACTCATAACAATCCGTTCACCGTGGCGTTACTAACTTACGTGTTCGAATATATTCCTTTACGCAATAAATGTGAACATATTTGGCTGTAAAAGTGATGCGCTGTACAAAGTTGCCTTGTGCTAAGCCCACTTAGGGCCCGCTTAGAGACTAGTAAAGTGCAGTTAAAGCCCGCGTAGAGCCCGGTTAAAGCCCGTTTAAAGCCCAGGTAGAGACTAAATAGGCCCCGCCATTGGCGGGGCCTAGCAGCCTAAAAGGCTATGGGGTAAGCAGCTTTCAGCGTTAGAGCCGATTAGCTGGTGCGACGCTGATTTACTTGCCGCGCTCTAGTAGGTCTAGTAGGTACTGGCCGTAACCGGACTTAACCAGCGGCTCGGCGCGCTGACGTAGGCCGTCGTCGTCGATAAAGCCGTTGCGCCAGGCGATCTCCTCGGGGCAACCCACGCTCAGACCCTGACGGGCCTGGATGGTGCGCACGAAGCTGGTGGCGTCAGCCAGAGAGTCAAAAGTACCGGTGTCTAGCCAGGCGGTGCCACGCGGCAGCGGCTCTACCTGCAGGCGGCCTTGCTCAAGGTAGGTGCGGTTAATGTCGGTAATTTCGTATTCGCCGCGAGCGCTGGGCTTGAGGTCGCGGGCGATGGAAACTACGTCGTTGTCGTAGAAGTACAGGCCGGGCACGGCCCAGTTGGAGCGCGGCTTGGCCGGCTTTTCTTCAATGGACAGGGCCTTGAAGTCAGCGTCAAACTCCACCACGCCGTAATCGCTGGGGTTGGCCACCTGGTAGGCAAAGACCACGCCGCCGTCGGGCTGGGTGTGGCGGCGCAGGCGCGTACCCATGCCGGGGCCGTAGAAGATGTTGTCACCCAGCACCAAAGCGGCAGACTCATTACCGATGAAGTCTGCGCCCAGTACGAAAGCCTGAGCCAGGCCGTTGGGTTCTTTTTGCACGGTGTAGGACAGGTTTACGCCCAGCTGCGAGCCGTCGCCTAGTAGACGGTGGAAAGCCGGTGCGTCGTGGGGGGTAGTGATAACCAGGATTTCACTAATGCCGGCAATCATAAGAGTGCTCAGCGGGTAGTAAATCATGGGCTTGTCGTAGACGGGCACCAGCTGCTTTGAGGTGCCAAGGGTGATGGGGTTTAGTCGAGTGCCGGAACCACCGGCTAGTACGATGCCACGCATAAGTCCCATTGTTTCTTATTTGCGCTCTAAATGCACCTATTTGCCCCGGGGGGCTTGCTAAATGCGGGTAGTGGCTGGGGCATAAGGGGTCTTGTTAAGGTGAAAATGCTAGTTAAAGGCTTGTGTGCGCCACAAAACGGGTAGAGCGGGCCATGTTTAACTGACAATTTAGGACTTATCGGCTAGCGTAGATCTAGTCTTACACACCAGATGAAAGCAAATTTGATGGATCGACTCAGTGGTGCGGTTAAGAACTATGACTGGGGCTCCCCAAATGCTATCCCCGAGTTTTTGAATGTTCCCGCAGACGGTAAACCCTTCGGGGAGCTGTGGTTTGGCGGCCATGCTGGCGGCCCAACCCAGCTGCTCGCAGATGATGGCAGTGCTCTAAACACCTCGCCTACCACCTTGGACCAGCTGGTAGCTAGCGACCCGGTGGGGGTGATGGGTGCAGATATTGTGGCGCGCTTTGGCGATCAGCTGCCTTACTTGTTTAAGGTGATTGCTCCCAACCAGCCGCTGTCGCTGCAGGTGCACCCTGATATTGAGCGGGCACGCATTCGCTTTGATGATGAGGATGCAGCTGGCATTGCTATTGATGCCCCTAACCGCAATTACAAAGACCGCAATCACAAGCCGGAAATGGTGCTGGCCTTGACCCGCTATGAGGCGGTTAGTGGTTTCCGTACTCCTCGGCGTGCCATTGAGGTGGTTGACGGCCTTAAGTCGCCGCTGGCGTGTACGGTAGCGGAGTTCTTGCACGCTAACCCCACTCGTTTTGGGATTAAGAAGGCTTTTAGCTGGCTGCTTAGCCCGCAGACTCGCCCTACAGCTGAGCAGGTTGAGCAGCTGGTGGATGAGGTTTCGGCGCGAGCGGCGGCGGGAGCCTCGCCGTCTCCTCGACTTGATGCTTACATTATGGCGATGCAGGCGGCTTTCCCAGGCGACCCGGGGGTGGCGGCGGCGCTGCTATTAAACCCGGTTACTTTGAACCCGGGGGAGGCATTGTTTGTGCCCGCAGGTGCGGTGCACGCATATATTTCTGGTTTGGCTGTGGAGATCATGTCTGCCAGTGACAATGTGCTGCGTGCGGGCCTGACTCATAAGCATGTTGATGCCCCCGAAATGCTGGCCTGCGTGGATTATGTGGCGGCCCCGCCTATGCGCCCGGCCCCCGAGTACCTCAGTGAGCACTGCCGCGCCTATAACGTGCCGGTGGAGGATTTTGAGCTGGTAGTTACCACGGTCAGTGAAGCTGATGGCTCTGTTAAAGTGCCCGGACGCGGGCCGCGCACGCTGTTAAACGTTGACGGCGAGCTAACTGTTAATGCGGGCGGTAAGAGTCTGCCGCTGCGTCGCGGTCAGGCTGTTTTTGTGCGTGCCGACGACGGCGCCGTTAACGTTAGCGGTCACGGCACCCTGGTCCAGGCTGACGTACCGTAAGCCAGCTAAAGCAGCCAGCTGTCTTGCACTAACTGCCAAAGGCGCTCTAAACGCTGTACTTAACCAATAAGGGGGGGGCGAAAGCTTAGCTTTCGCCCCCTGTGCTATGAAACGTAGTTGCCGTTTGCTTTCAAGAATTCGACCGCCCTAGCCTGAATTTTCTGCGATTTTTGACGCAATGCAGTCAGTTCAGATAAGTGCTTTTGCACATATACATAGCTAGCACTCCATTCGGTTTCATATTGCAGTTTGGTGTATCCGCTTTCTGTGCGACACTTGGCATCTTGAGTAGCGACTTTTAATTCATAAGCCGATACAGGGTGTACAAACGGATCCTTGTACTGCACTTCGCCTGAAACCCCATTGAATTTGTCATATAGCGATTTGGAAGGTATTCCATCAGGACGCTCTGCTAAATCAGTTATCCCTAATGGTTCCATGCATTTACGCCAACGCTGGGCGGCTTCTTTAAGGCCCTCAGGTTCAGAATGCTGCGCTGAGGAAGAAGAAATTCCTCCGTCGTGTTCGATCTGTTGTGCAAGTGGCTCTTTAACTGCCTCTTGCGAGCATTTTTCTTGAGCTTGTTTCCAAGCCTGGGGTTGTTGATCCTGCTTCTTCCAGCGATCCAGACGAGGCTGAATACTGTCTTCACGCGGAACTGAATAGCCATACTTTGCGGCTATCTTTTCGTTAAATAGCAGCCGCCCACCACCTGAAGCCACAATTGAGGTTCCTTGTGAGGGACTATAAGGCTCCACTTCGTACGACAGGCCCTGTTTATTCATGCAAATTTGAATATAGGTTTCAGTAACCGCGACTATCATGCCGTTATTGCTGCCAACATAAGGATCTGTAGCAAGCGCCCAAGTTTCCTGATTCTTGGTAACTAAACCATCTGGAGAAACGGTAGCGGACACACTTGGGACGGATTGCTGAGAACCGATAATTCCGCAACCGCAGCAGTAGATGCATAGGCATAAACAGAAAAATGCAGCAGCTGGGCGTGAAATTGCAGCCTTTGCGGTTTGCATGATAGTCAGCTTTCTATAAGAGTGGAAATATTTGGAATGCCACTGTTATTAACAGCTTAAATGTGACGAACGTGCGTCATACAAGAGGCATTTTCTAACATGTCTAACATCACAGTAGGTAGGTAAAAGTAGATATGTAAATATATTTATTTTTGGGTATACCTGCTGGCCAGGGCCGTTTAGAGGGGTGGTTGCCTGGAGTTATGTTAATTGCTTGATGTTAGAAGTGGCAGCTAACACGATTGTGGGGGGCTGTTAGCACTTAGATATTTAAGCCGGTGCAGCCTTCTTGAGCTAAGGCGCGGCGCATCTGCTGTGACGGTAGCTGTGGGTCTAGCAGTAGAGCGGTGCGACCATTTAGCCAAGCCCCTAAGGTTGCCAGTAAGGCTTGGCGAGTATCCGAAGTAGATATCGCTAATGGCGTAATCTCATTGGTGTAACTTTCTTTGCTGTTCGGGCGTGTCGTCTTGGAGTTTGAATCTGCGAGTAGGCTGGTCCTATTTGTTTGCCCAAGGTTGATGTCGGCTTGATTTGAGCTTGGTGGCGTTAAAGCTGTTATCTCCTGAGGTTTTTGTGAATCGTTAATACCCGCTAATGTTTGGGTATAAAGTCCCGCCTGGTCTAAAACTTGCTGGCGAGAGATAAGCTCACCATCGCTTAGCCAGGCAGGAGCAGTAGGTGGGCAGGCAATTGGTGCGAAACTGTCGGGGTAAGACATCAAATCAGCGGCGCCGTCGAGAGTAAGCGGAGGCAGTGCTCCAGGCCAGCGTAGTGCCAAAGAAGCCAGGGGAGTGAGCACGCTAACTTCAGCCTCAGGGTCCAAATTTGCCTCGTGGCAAGCCAGCGATAATTCTGCTCCCTGGTCACTGTCTAGTGTTAAAACGTTGCCAGCACGCCAAATTCCGGCCGCCCACACAATGGAACGCCAGTGCGGCGGCAGAGCCATATGAACGGTTAAACTTGGGGTGCCAATCTCACTATCTAGTAGCGCGGCCACCTTTGAAGACCACATATTGACTACGTGTCCGCTCAATTCGATGCGCTCGTCAACCCCATACCAGATGACGGCCGGTTTATAAAGGTTCGGTAACAAATCGAACAAACGTTCAAATGACAAGTATTTAGAGACCATGGCAAAATTAGACCAGATTCCCCCCTTCCCCCACACGCGGATCACGTCAATGATGCGTAGGTATCTAGTCCCAGCTAGACCTATGTATCCTTAGCTGACCCCAACTATGCTCATCATTACAAAACGTTAGGGCGTGTTATGTACGAGATCTTCTCGAATGGACCTATTACCAGCAGTGGCCTCAGTGGTGAGGACGCCGCTGACAATGGTGTCGGGGTCCAGTCAACTGATGACTCCTCAAACTCTTCGCGCAAGCCAGCCATCGTATTCACCTCCATTTTCAAAAAGGGTGATATAAGCTGGCAGGCAGGCGCACCTTGCGAGGGTATGCCCGGAGATATTTTCTTCCCCGAAAAAGGCGGCTCCACTCGCGACGCTAAGAGCGTATGCAAGACCTGCAAGGTGCGACGCGAATGTTTAGAATATGCACTCGCGTATGATGAACGCTTCGGTATCTGGGGTGGCTTGTCTGAGCGCGAAAGGCGTGATATTAAGCAGAATCGATGAGTGTGCTAACGACTAAAAGCCTGACCCAAACCATTGCCATCCTGGTTACGTCGGGTGTTAGTCCGTATTTGAACCAGGCTTTAACTGCGCTGGCGCTACAAACCCGCGCCCCGCAGCTAACCCTGGTAGTTAATGTTGAGGCCACCAGTGCCTCCACCGAAGATTTACAGGCACTGGTGCAAGCCTCCGGTTTAACCGCGCTAAGCCACACAGAGCTGATAAACGCCCCCGAAGCCATGAATTTTGGCCAGGCGGTAGCGCGCGCCGTCGAATTAATTGAAAGCGGACACTACCGCAGCCACGTCAACACCAATACGCCGCTTTGGCTGTGGCTGCTCCACGATGACAGTGCCCCACAGGTTGACTGCCTAGAGAATCTACAAAGCGCCACCGCCAATGCCCGCTCGGTAGCTATGGCCGGGCCTAAACAGGTGGACTGGGACAACCCCGGCAAACTTTTAGAGGTGGGTCTGCGCGTTACCGCCAGTGCTCGCCGCGCCAATGAGATCGTGCCCGGCGAGATCGACCAGGGCCAATATGATGACCGCGTTGACGTGCTGGCAGTCGGTAGCGCCGGCGTCCTGGTGGATTACCACCCCTTCATTAAACTTGGTGGCTTTAGCGAGCACTTTGGCCCCTTCGGTGACGGCCTAGAACTGTCTAAAGTCATGCGTCTGGCTGGTTACCGTGTAATTGTGGTGCCCGAGGCCGTGATCCGCCATCGGCAAGCCAGCTATTTAGGCTTGCGTGGGCTTGGCTCCAACGACGACGCCGCCGCTGTAGATGCGTCAGACGACGGCGCCAAGCTCGTCACAGACGCTGAGAGCGCAGGCAGCCCTGACGACGTCGACGACGCGCAGGGGGCAGAAACTGCGCCTGACGCAACGGGCGCGGCAGGTGCCAGCGAGGTAGGCGACAGCGAAACCACTGAGCGAGCCAAGGCGGCAACCACCCCCAACCCGGAACTTTCCTTCCGTCAGCGCCGTATCGCCCAGCTGCTGAACTGGCTGCAGGTAAGTGCAGTACCCGCACCGATTTTGGTGTGGCTGTGGATTCTTCCCCTAGGCCTAGGCCGTGGCCTGGCCCGCGCCTTGGCTGGCCAGGGACAACTGGCACGAGACGAAATCGCCTCAGCCTACTGGCTGCTAAGCCACCCGCGTGTAGTGCACGGGCTGCGCACCCGACTTATGCGCAATGCTCGCCTGCCCAGGCGCGCCCTAAACGAGCTGTACCTGCCTGCCAGTGAAATTCGCCAGGTCAATCGCGACCAGGTGCGTCAGCTGCGCCAACAGCGCGAACGTGAGCAGGCCCCCAGTGAGCTTGAAAGCCGCGAACTAGCCTTCATTGCCCGCCGTCGTCTACAAGTCTTTAGCCTGCTGCTAGTGCTTACGCTAGGAGTGGGCGGCTGGTTGCTGCACTCAGTGGCGTTAGCAGGCGCAGTTTCTGGCCACTTCACCTTTGGTTACGACTACTCCGTGCGCGAAGGCTGGCAGTTAGTCACCAGTAACTGGTTGCCCAGCGGCGACGGCGTGGCCACCTGGCCGGTAAGTACCTTCATTCCTTTTGCGCTACTGCGCACAATCACCGCGCCCCTGGCCCTAACCAGCGCAAACCTGAACTATGTGCTGCTGGTGGCTTTCTTACCGCTGAGCCTGCTAGGCGCCTGGATAGCAGCCGGGGCGCTAACCCGGCGTATCGCGCTGCGCGCCTGGGCGGCGGCTGCCTGGGTGATTAACCCGCTGAGCCTGACCTACCTGATGCAGGGGCGTATTAACTCGGCGCTAGTGCACCTACTGCTTCCCTTCGCCCTGGCTACCACACTGCGCGGCCTGGGCTGGGCGCGCCGGGAAGCGGTGGCTCCCGGAACCGTGGGCTCACGTGAACACGATGAGGACGCCACTGAAGCTGAAGCCCCCGAAACAGCCCTGCCCCTGGCCCTGGCCCGCCCGCTCAAGCGCTGGGACGTTAACTACCACGCGCTGGCCAGCGCCGCCCTAGCCTGGGCGCTAATTACCTGTCTGGCCCCGCTAGTGGGTCCGGTGGTAGTGCTAATGACCTTGCTATATGGGCTGTGGCATCACAAAGAGTGGGTGCGTTTAGGGGTTCTGGCCGCTCCCACCCTAGTGGTGTTAATCCCCACTATTGGTGCCAGCTTGTCCTTGCTGCGCAGCGGTATGCGCGGTAGTGCCCTGGCGCTTACCTGGGGGCAAGCCGGTGAGCTTAACGGCCCGCCCCGCAGCCTCTACCAACTGCTGATTGGTACTGCTCTAACACCGGCCGCCTGGGTACTAGCTGCCTTTACCGTGCTGTTGGCGCTGGCTTTGATGGTTATCGGGGCGCTTAGTGGAATGCAGGCGCTGGCCTTAGCGCGACTGGCCCTGTTTGGTTGGGTGGCCAGCCTGGCGCTGGTGGTGTTTGCCCACCGCTTTGGGCAGACCCCCTTTGGTCTGGTCAGTTTCGCCTTCGCGCTGAGCCTGGCAGGGGCTTTGGCGAGCGCCGACGTGTTTAGCCGCGCTAAGCGTTTCACCCTGGCTCGTCCCGGCCGCACCATCACCGCCTTTAGCACCTTAGCGATTTTGGCTGCCGGCGTGGGTGGCGTGCTAAGCGCCCCCCAACTGGAGGTCAGCCAAAGCTCTACGCAGCTAAACGCGATTGGTTTAGAGTCCCAGCGTTCAACCACTAAGCAGCGGGTTTTGTACCTTTCCAGCCAGGCAGATCAGCTGCGGGTGCAGTTGTGGCGTGGCGACGGCGTCCAGCTGGCTGATGTGGCTCCGGCCAGTGTCATTAACGCATCGCGCAGCTACGACGAAGCTAACCTGGCTTTGCTTAACAGCGTTGGTGCGCTACTTAAAGGCCAGCAGTCTGGAGCTGTCGATAGCCTAGCTAGCCATGGTGTCAGCCTGATTTTGCTGCAAAAAGGCCAGTCCACCGCGATTGCGGCAGATACCGCCAGTGCCCTGGACGCCACCCCGGGCCTGGAGCGTCTAGCTGACACCCCCACCGCCATGGTTTGGCGTGTTAACCCCTCCCATGCGGACCTGTCGGCGCGGGTGCACGTGCAGGGCGCAGACAATACGGTCAAGGCAGTTTCTGCCTCCATGCTCACTGCTGGAGCCCAGCTGCCGGCCAGTTCTGCTAGCCGCACCCTGATTCTTAACGAACGTGCCTCTAGCCATTGGAAAGCTAGCTTCAACGGTCAGGCTTTAACCCCCACCAAGGTGGATAAGTGGCGTCAAGCCTATGTTTTGCCCTCCCAAGCTGGACGCGTTGAAATCGAGTACGGCACTAGCGCACCGCTGGGCCTGGCCCTGATGGTTTTTGCCGGGCTCTATGTGTTGGCAGCCGTACCGTTTAGGAAGCAGTCATGAAGCAGCTCAAAATATTTACCCGCCCTGAGCGTCTGACCTGGAAAGGCGCCCTAGCTAGCGTGGGGGCCCTGGCATTGACCTGTACTGGGGGAGCGCTGGCCTGGCAGGCTAATGGCTGGTCGGTATATAAATATGCGTCCGGTATTGAGCAAACAGTTACGGTTACTAGTGCCAGTGATGATCTGATTTGCCCTGCTAGCGCTGAAAATAACCTACAGGCTCCGGCTTACACCCAGCCGGTGGGCTACACCCTAAGCGTTGGCGACATTAAACGCGCCGGCGGTAGCCAGGCCACCGTTAAAGATGGCGTGGTCTCTAGCTACGACATTTCAGGCGCCATCATTAAGCTAGATCAGTCCGCCTCCCGAACTAAAGTGGGAGGGGCCATGGTGGCTTACTCCGATAGTGGAGACCTGCGTTCTTTAACTGCCGGAGGTTGCATTCAAAGCTCGGTGACCAGCTGGATTGTTGGTGGGGCCACTATCGTGGGTAGCTCCTCGACGCTGTATGTAGCTAACCCGGGTAACACCACTGTTAACGTTAAGGTCACCGCCTGGGGTGCTAGCGGCGAGATTTCTTTGCCTAGTGACGGCCAGCTGTCTATTGCTCCCGGTAAAGCCACCCAGTTGGCTTTGGAGAACTCTGCCGACGCCGACCCTCAGCTAGCTTTGCGGGTACAGGCTGAAGGTGGTCGCGTGGCCGCCTGGGTGGCCTCACAAAAGCTCGACGGCGAATCTGCGGCAGGCAGTGACATTATTACTTCTACGGCCTCGGCGGGCACTTCACTGACTATTGGGGCGCTAAGTATTGATAAGGCTGCCTCGCAAATCACCCCCCAGGCAGCTGCTGCTGATGCCGCTGCGACGCCGTCGCCCAGCGCAGCTGTCAGCGCCACAGCTACCCCCAGCGCTAAAGCCACTGCCAAAGCGAGTGCAAAAGCTAGCGCAGCTGCCAGCGCCACAGCTACCCCCAGCGCTAAAGCAAGCGCCAAAGCTACCGCTAAGCCCAGCGCCACTGCGACCCCCAGTGCTACTGCGACTACAGCCGCAGCGACGCCATCGCCCAGCGCAAGCGCAGACAGCCTGGACCTAAGCGGGGCCCTTAACGAGCCGCGCCTGCGTGTGCTTAACCCCGGGGACAAAACCGCGCATGTGAAAGTAACCCTGCTGGGTAAAAGCGGGCCGGTACAGTTCGCGCCCGCCAGTGGCCTAAACGTTAAGGCTGGCCAAGTGGCTGACCTGCCGCTAGGCGGGCTAGCTCAGGGTACTTACGGCGTCAAAATTGACTCTGACCAGCCGGTAAGCGCCGCCGCGCTGTCTACCTCGCAGGGTAGTGAATACCCGGAGCTGTCAGGCCAGCACATCCACGATTTCACCTGGTCGCAGGCCCAAACTGGCCAAGGTGGGGTGGCTATGCTGCCGCGCCAAGACGTAACTAGCCAGCTGCTGCTAACTAACCCCTCAGCCCAGCCCAAGCAGGTCACGCTTAGCGCGATCGGCTCTAACTGGACCAGCACGCTGACCTTGCCGGCGCTGTCAACCCAGGTGGCGCAGGTTCCTGAAAGTGTGCAGGCGGTTAGTGTTAGCGGCGCAGTTGCAGCTACCTTGGTTAGCCGCGAAACCTCTGGTGATCAGGCGGGCACACTGATCTCGGTGATTGACTGTATTGAAGTAACTGAAGCCACCGCCCAGCGGCGCATTCGGCTGTAGTGCCCGCTTAGTAATCAGGGTCCAGGTCTTGGGGTAAAACCCCAAGGGCCTGGGCACACTGCTCTAACAGCACGATATAAAGCACCTCTTGCAGCTGCTCAGGGCTAATGCACTGGGAGCGGATAGGGCGCTGGTAGAGCACAATTCGGGCGTGTAAACCTGCTTTATGCTCAGCCGGGAAGAACCGGGCCAGGCAGGTGGCATCCTCCCAAGGGGCCGGGTCTGAGGCCGGCACTGCCTCCACTGCTAGCTCAACTTGGCCAAGCTTGGGATGGCGCTGGGATAGCTCCCTAAAAATCTCCACTGCAACCTGATCAAACTGGGCTGAGCGAGTATTCCAACCTGGGTGGTTGGGGCGCAGCAGGGGTAGACCCAGGTTTCGCCCGTGGCGCGCGCGTCTACGTGCGCGTTTAGCACGAGCCGCCCCACTGAAACCAGGTGAGGCGGCTACGCGTACATATAGATTACGGCGAGCAATCTGAGGGTCTTTCACGCCCTCAGTTTACTCAGCTCAGGCGCTACGGCGAGAGCGCAAAACCAGCGCGCCCGCACCAGTAGCCAACAGGGCCAGGGCTACTAGGCCGCTGGCAGCATCCAAACCGGTGATAGCCAGCTTAGAAGAGTGCACAGCACCAGTCTTAACCTTGGCGTTAGCGCTAGGCAGCTTGTCAGTTACCAACACGCCGGCGTCAACCGGGGCAGGTAGCGGTGAAGGCTTAGCGGGCACAACCGGCAGCGGCGAAAGCGGGGTCCTAGGCTCCTGCGGGATAGCGATAGCCGTGGGCTCCTGGGTGGGGGCCGCAGTAGGCTCCTGGGTAGGTTCCGCAGTGGGCTCCTGGGTGGGGGCGGCTGGCGCTGTCTGGGTGGGGACAGGTGTGGGGGTTGCTGCCGGGCCTAAATACATGACCTGAATATAGGCGTTGGGGCCAAAATCAGCGGCGCTAGCAGGCGTTTGCTTGGTGGCATTGTCAGCGCCAGCTACCAAAATAGGCGGTTCGGTCGGGAAAGAGCCAGAGAAGGCCACAGAAATACCAAAGCGAGTACCTGGCTGCTTAGCCTTAATGGTGGTCACCTGGTCACCCAAACCACTGATCGGGTGAGAACCGGCGGTAAAAGCAGTGGCCGGGAAGTAGTAGACCTCGCCGTCGCCTGCATAGGGGGCACCTACAGCCACCAAATGAGGCTTACCCTCGCGGGCAAAAGAAGCCACTGACCAGCCAGAGCCGGCGCCGGTAAGCACCGCAACATTGGGGTCAGTCTGGTTAGCGCTGTTAATCGTGTAGGTCCTGGGCAAAATGCCATCGCCATAAAGCAGCGCCACACCGCCATTAAAACCAATCAGGGTGTCCTCGTAGCCATCGCCGTTAACGTCTCCGGCGTTAGCAGCTGTAGTGGCCTTACCCAGGTAGGTGTTCTCTTCCAGAGTGATTTCAGCGATCTCACGGAAGCCGTTGTCTAGGTTAATAGAGCTTATAATACGAGTTACTAGCCAAGCCTTACCGTGCTTGCCGTTAGCATCAGAGGTGGTAAGCACGTAGTCGGTATGGCCACTACCATCAACATTGCCGACGGGTTGAACGGAATCAAAGAACATGCCTTCAGAGCTGTACAACTTCGAGGTGCGCTCATGGTGATCGGGATTGTTTAAATCTATATCACCCAGACGCCCATCCAAATTCATAAGATGAGCTACTGAGCGGTTGCCCTCAGGGTTAAGCACGACGATGTCAGCACGGTAATCGCCGTCGTATTTACCCGCGAAGACGGCTGAGAAGTGGGTGGTACCCGGGGTGCCGGTGATGGTGAAACCCTGGCCTTTTTCTGAGAGCTTGGTGTAGTCAACGTCAGAAAAGTCAGTCCTGCCGTAAATTAGCCAAGCTTTACCGGCAGTTGATGAAGAAACCAGTATCTCATCTTTGCCATCATGGTCAACGTCAAGTACGCAGGATACAGAAACATTAGGTGAAGCAGGAATCTTGAAGCTGCTTGTGCCCGCCACCGGCATTTTGCCGCCAGGGTTGCCGCCCGGAATGACGGTGACCAAGCCGGAAGGGGAGGCCGTAACGATGTCTTGCTTACCAGAGCTGGTAGAGCCATAGCCCCTGCCATCGCCATTGACATCGCAGAACCGATCCTTGGCGATGGTAGAGCCGATCTGCGTACCTACCCAGGTACGCTCATTTTCGACAGATTGTTCGGGGGCTGCGTTAGCTAGCGTGGGGAGTGCTAGAGCTGCAACGCAAAGCCCAGCTAGCGCACTGCTGCGACGCCGGTTTGCGGCGAGTAACCACGACGGGACCATGGCTTCCTCTCTTAAGGGAGTAATTAATCTGTGTGTATCCTAGCAAAGCTGATAAAAGGCTGTTAACTATTAGGCCCTAAAGTGACCGTGTTGTAATACAACTCAACCTCAGGGGATTTGCATACCCTTACTTTGTTACATGCCGACGGCGCAAAAAGCGTTCAGATAGTGATATCGGCGGTATGGTTTTAGTGGCACTTTGTTAGTAATGGAACGGCATTTGCCCTAAGGTTAGGAAATTATAATTGAGCAAACGTGAAACCTATCGCCGTGGCCCAGTGCTGCTGCGTGGTAGCCAGATCCCGCGAGACACCTCCGACGCTCGCCTGCTAGCTAGTTCCGACGACGCCGCCTGGCTGCATGAGGATCCCTGGCGGGTGTTGCGTATCCAGTCTGAGTTCGTAGAAGGCTTTGGGGCGCTTACTGACATTGGCCCAGCCATCAGTGTCTTTGGTTCAGCCCGCACCCCTAAAGACGCGGCCGCCTATGAGCAAGCTCGCGCTGTAGGGGCCGGTTTAGCTAATGCCGGTTATGCGGTTATCACCGGTGGTGGTCCGGGCATGATGGAAGCGGCTAACCGTGGGGCTCATGAGGCAGGCGGTTTAAGTGTTGGCTTAGGAATTGAGTTGCCGCACGAACAAGGCCTAAACGAATATGTTGATTTAGGCGTTAACTTCCGCTATTTCTTCGCACGCAAAACTATGTTCATTAAGTATTCGGATGGTTTCGTGGTTATGCCAGGGGGATTTGGCACCATGGACGAATTGTTCGAAGCTACTACCTTAGTGCAAACTCAAAAGGCCCGCTCTTTCCCAATTGTGCTAGTAGGACAAGATTATTGGGGGCCATTGTTAGATTGGATGTCTACCACAATGGTTGCGGAAGGCATGATTAGTGCTGATGACATGAATTTATTGCAGCTAGCTGATAATGCTGAGCAGGCGGTTGATCTGGTGGTTTCTGGTGCTAGCGCCAGAATTGCCGCTAAAGCCGCAGAAAACCGTGCCCATCGTCGTGCTGAGCAGGGCTGATAGCATTAAATAGCAGCCATGAAATTTGGTGTTTTTACGCACCTAGCGATCACATTTAAAGGTTCACAAGACTATACTGGAAACAGTTGAGTGTGCGTTTTGGGATCCATGCTCGTGATTCGCGAAAGGTGATGCCATGGCAGCCATGAAACCTCGGACTGGTGACGGTCCGCTTGAGGTAGTCAAGGAAGGTCGTTCCATCATTATGCGCATGCCTCTAGAAGGCGGCGGCCGACTGGTGCTTGAGATTAGCCCCGAAGAGGTCAAAGACCTCGCCGCAGCGTTAGAGACCATCTAAGTCTTAGCGCTAACGCATATACATAAAGGGTCACTCTTGGTGAGTGACCCTTTTGCTTTAAATGGCGCTTTTAAGCCAATTTTGCGTAGTTTAAAGCTCGACGCCGGCTGCGGCCGGGGCAGGGCGTTTAGCGGCGCTAGCGGCCCGTAAAATGTCGCGCGGGCTTAGCTCCACCTGGCTACGTAGCTGCGCTAGCAGGGCCGCATCAGCATCGGTTAGGGGAGCTAGGGCGATATTGGCTGCGGCAGCGTCTATGGCCTGCGCAGTGGGGGCGGTGTCCGCTGGGGCGTCAGCGTTGGTTGCAGCGTCGCTGTCAGCGTTGCTGGGCTCAGCGTCAAGACTTTGGTCAGCTAGCGTTGGGTTGACCAAGCTAGCGGAGTTGTCGGTGTCTACTTGGGCACTAGTGACCGAGTCGGGCGGGTTTATGTAGGCAGTGTCATCAAAATTGCCGCTGTCGGCGGCCTCGGGGGCGTCAGTAACGGCAGGGGCAAAATCAGCTTCAGTGCTGGCTGCGTCAGTAGCCTGTGCGCTAGCGTCGGCGCTGGTCTGTTCAGCGTCAGTGTCAGCCGCAGTGGCCTGTTCAGCGTCAGCCTGGCTAGAGTCAGTGGAGGAGGCAGCAGGCTCCGTGGAGGAATCAGCGGGCTCAGCCAGGGGAGCTTGCCCGGGCTGGGACTGCAGGGCATCGCGGCCGCTAGTGGCGACGTCGTCGGCTACAGAAACCGTGTCGGTGACAGTTTCTTTAAGGGCCTCAAGCGGATTGCTTAGATCACGCTTAATGGCCTCAAGATCCTCACCCATAACGTCACGCACAATTTTGCGCGGGTCGTAATTGCGCGGGTCAAAATCAGCCAGCTTCAGATCTGACAACTCTGGGCCTAGCTCCTCGCGTACCGAAGCCTTAGCGCCCTCCAAGCTCACGCGGGCTTTACGCACAAACTGGGCGAAAGTACGCGTGTATTCAGGCAGCCGGGAGGGGCCGATCACCACCATGATCACCAGCAGGATTACTAGGAACTCGCCACCGCTAATACCAAACACGTCTCTTAGTATAAATTCCCCTATGCAGCTGCGGCGCCTAACCGGGGCCAATTTATGCCCTAGGAATGATGGCCTTGCCCACCTGGTGAGCTAGTTGGCCATATTTTCTTCCTTAAGGCGATACTATGTAAGCGCTGTTCCCACCCGTCATATGCCAGGAGTATCTGTTGCGTGCTGATAAAAACCTCACCTGGGTCTATACCGAGGAGCAGGCTTTCGAAGACGAGGTGCTGACGCTGGCCCGTCTGCGCGGCACTGAACTGGGGGCCACCCCGGTCTCCAGCGGTACAGGTGCAGCGCTGCGTATGCTGGCAGCCGTCTCGCGAGCCAAAGCTGTAGCTGAGGTTGGTACCGGGGTTGGAGTCTCAGGCTTGTGGTTGCTTTCAGGCATGGGTTCCGACGGCGTACTAACCACCATTGATCTGGAGGCTGAACTACATCGCCAAGCTAGGCGCATGTTTATGAATGCCGGTTACCAAGCTTCGCGTTTCCGCATGATTAACGGGCGCGCCAGCGACGTGATGCCGCGTATGGCCGCCAACTCTTACGACATGGTGGTACTGGACTGTGGCCCCAGCGAAAGCGCCAACCTAGTCAACATGGCGCTACGTATGCTGCGCGTAGGCGGCATCCTAGCCATCACGCGCGCGCTATGGAACGACAATGTGGCTGACCCGGCCCGTCGCGATCCGCAAACCGTAATCATGCGTCAACTGGGGCGTGAACTTATCGCTCACGAGCAGCTGCTGACCAATATCCTGCCAGTGGGCGACGGCTTGCTAGTTAGCGTCAAACTCAGCTAGAGACCCAAACCCGGCTAGAGACCCAAACTGATTAGACCTAATTAGAGCCAAAACTGGTTAGGGCCGAAACTGGTTAGGTTCAAGACTGGTTAGACCGAATTAGACGTGGGGGCCGCTTGCATTGCAAGCGGCCCCCACAGCTTGGTTTGGTAAATGTTTGGTTTGCTAAAGGAGCATTTGTAAAAGCGCAGATTAAGGCATGGTGTCTTTAGACTGGGCTAACGCCTAGACTGCGGCCAGCCAGGCCGCGTGCGCGGTGACCGAGCTTGCGCGCCACCCCAGCTAGGCCCTGGGCGGCGCTAGAGCCAGCGGCGGGGCGGCCGTCGTCGGCAATAGAAGCCGGCACCCCACAGTCAGAGCCTTCGCGCACATTAATATCCAGTGGCAGCTGTGCTAGCACCGGCACTTCATAACCCAGCTCGCGGCTCAAGTTAGCGGCCACCTGGGCGCCCCCGCCGGAACCGAAAATCTCTAGGGTGGTGCCGTCGGGCTGCTCAATGTAGGACATGTTCTCGATTACCCCAACCACCTTCTGCTTGGTTTGGCTGGCAATCAGGCCAGTGCGCTCAGCCACCTCAGCGGCAGCGGCCTGTGGGGTGGTTACTACCAAAATCTCGGCGTTAGGTAGCAGCTGCGCCACCGAAATGGTTACGTCACCGGTTCCCGGAGGTAGATCCAGCAACAGCACGTCTAGATCGCCCCAGAATACGTCGGTGAGGAACTGCTGCACGGCGCGGTGCAGCATCGGGCCACGCCACACCACTGGCTGGTGTTCGCCCACAAACATGCCGATAGAAATAACCTTCACCCCGTGGGAAACCGGGGGCACAATCATGCCGTCAAGCTGGGTGGGTACGTGGTCCACGCCCAGCATACGAGGGATGGAGAAACCGTAAATGTCGGCGTCAACCACGCCAACGTTGAGCCCCTGGGCGGCCATGGCGGCAGCCAAGTTAGCGGTTACAGAAGATTTACCAACGCCGCCCTTACCGGAGGTGACCGCATAGACGCGGGTCAGGTTGCCGGGCTTGGTGAAAGGAATTTCCGGCTCGGCCACGCCACCGCGCAGCTTTGTGCGTAGGGCGGCACGCTCCTCGTCGTTCATAACCCCCAGCTCCACCTTGACGCTGGTTACGCCAGCGACGGCGCCAACCTCGCGTTGGGTGTCAGCGGTTAGGGTGTCTTTAAGCGGGCAACCTGCCACGGTGAGGTTCAAACCGATAGTAACTGCGCCGTCGTCGGCAATATCAATAGAACGCACCATGCCCAGCTGCGTAACTGGGCGGCGAATTTCAGGATCGATGACGCGCTCTAGAGCGGCCTCAATAGCCTCTTGGGTGGGTAGTGTCATGAGCTAATACTAAAGCCCAGCTAACACTTCTATTGAACCTGTGCGGTCATAGATCACATTTGAGATATCTAGCAGCGAAAAAGCTGCCGCCCTCAAAGGGTATTAGCTGGGCTGCTAGACGCCGTCTAGTCGCGCTTGGAAGTAGGGTTGTCTTGCTGTTGGCACTGCTGATCTAACTGATGCTGCTGCTCTAACTGCGCCTGGCGCTGAGCAAACTCGGCCTGCTGCTGGGCGGCGGCCTGGATTAGGTTACGTTCCTCAGCCACAATCTCCATCAGCAAGTCACGCATCTCTGAACGCACAAAGTCACGGGTAGCCACATCATTCATGGCGATACGTAGCGCCGCAATTTCACGGGTCAGAAACTCAGTGTCAGCCAGGTTGCGCTCAGCGCGCTGACGGTCTTGCTCAGCAGTTACGCGGTCACGGTCATCTTGGCGGTTCTGCGCCAACATAATCAGCGGCGCTGAATATGAAGCCTGAGTAGAAAAAGCCAGGTTAAGCAGGATGAATGGGTACTCATCCCAGGCATAACCCACGCTAGCTAGGGCCACATTCGCAACGATCCAGGCGGTTACGAAAATGGTCATATACAGCACGAATGAGGGTGAACCCATAAAGCGGGCGGTGGCCTCAGCAAAACGGCCAAAACCGTCCTTATCGCCGCTGCCGCGCCGCCACGGCTTCCAGCCGCGCTGTGAAGGGTCTAGGGGAGTGTCTAGAGAGTCAGCCATTTGCACTCTTTTCGATGGCCTCATCGGTTACGTCATCATCAGCGTCACGCCAGTCATCGGGCATGAGGTGGTCCAAAACGTCATCGACGCTGACGGCTCCCACCAGGCGGTCTGCATCATCTACTACAGCCAAGGCGGTTAGGTTATAGGTAGCCAAAATACGGGTAACCGTACCAATAGAGTCACCCGGGGAAACTGATTCCAGATCCCGATCAATAATGGAGCCCACCAGGGTTTGGGGAGGCTCACGTAGGGCCCGCTGTAAATGCACCACGCCAATAAAACGGCCAGTAGGCGACTCTAGCGGGGGGCGAGCCACGAAACCCATGGTGGCCAGGGCTGGGCTGCCCTCCTCCTTACGGGCGTGGGCCAGGAAGGTGGCCACAGTGGCCTCGGGAGGCAAAATAATAGGTTCAGTGGTCATCAAACCACCTGCGGTGTAGTCGTCATAAGCCATCAGGCGGCGCACGTCGGCAGCCTCATCGGGCTCCATCAAGGCCAGCAGGGCTTCAGCTTTAGGTAGGGGCAGCTCGGAGACTAGGTCGGCGGCGTCGTCAGGCTGCATAACATCCAAAACGTCGGCGGCGCGTGGGGCCTCAAGCTTAGACAAAATAGCTAGCGAATCCTCAGCCGAAAGCTCCTCCAGGGCGTCAGCTAGGCGCTCATCGGTTAGGGCCGTGGCCACCTCAAGGCGGCGTACCGGGGGTAACTCGTGCAGGGCATCAGCCAAGTCAGCAGGCTTTAGATCCTCCATGGTGGCCAGCAGCGCACTAACCCCCTGCTCATTAGGGCGCAGCGACAGGCCGATGACGTCGCCCACCTCAACGGTGAAAGTCTCGCCTTTGCGTAGCCCCAGGCGCCCGGTGACCGGGCGCTGCACAAATAGGCGCGTCACATTCCAGTCATGGTTGCGGTCTTTTTCGATGCACACGTCGCGGATTTCCACGGTGCCCGACCCGTCACGCAGGGTTACGCGCTTATCTAAAAGCTCACCCACCACCAGGGTCTCTAGTGAACGCTGGGAGAAACGACGCATATTAAGCACGCCGGTAGTAATTACCGCCCCCGGTTCCATGGCGGTTACGCGGGAAAGGGGCACAAATACTCGACGGCGCCCGGGCACCTCAACTACCAGTCCCACTGCACGGGGAGCTGCGCGCAGGTTAATTAAAACGACGACGTCAACTACTTTGCCTACCTGATCACCAAGTGGGTCAAAGACCGCTGTGCCGGCTAAACGAGCGATGTAGACGCGGGTTGCGGAACGGGTGCGCATAACCTCCATGCCCTCAGGTTAGCCCCCTAGCTATGGCCAGAGCTAACCACAAAAGTGTGAAAAGATCGGCTAAATAAACCAAATAGTTTTGGGGTGGCACCTCTTTAGTAAGTGCCACCCCAAAACCTAGATCAGCCAGTAAAGACAGTTTTAATGGCTAAATTTCACCGGTCTTAACTACGTATCAGCCGCGCAGAGAACGTACCCAGTTTTCGACGTCGTCGGTGTCACGCGGAATATCGGCGGTGATGCGACGGGCGCTGCCATCAGGGTCAATGACAATGTCGTCCTCAATACGCACAGCCTGGCCGCGCAGCTCCTCAGGTACCTGCAGGTCGTCGGCGCGGAAGTACAGGCCCGGCTCAATGGTGAAGCACATGCCCGGCTCTAGCAGCGCATCCATGTACATTTCACGGCGTGCCTGGGCGCAGTCGTGCACATCCAGACCCAGGTGGTGGCTGGTGCCGTGCACCATCCAGCGGCGGTGGTACTGGCCCTCAGCCGAAAGCGACTGGGCAGCAGTGACGCCCTCAGGCAGGCAGCCCCAAGACTCTAGACGCTCAGCCAGAACCTCCATGGCGGCATTGTGCAGGTCGCGGAAACGCACCCCGGGCTCGTTAGCCTTAGCGAAAGAAGCATCGGCGGCGTCGAGAACTGCCTGATAAATCTTGCGCTGAGCCTCAGAGAAAGTACCCGAAACCGGCAGGGTACGGGTCACGTCAGCGGTGTAGAGCGAGTCCACCTCGGCGCCGGCGTCAACCAGTACCATGTCAGACTCAAGCACGCGCCCATCGTTGTTAATCCAGTGCAGCGTGTTGGCGTGGTTACCGGAGGCGGCAATGGTGTCATAGCCCAGACCGTTACCCTCTTCGCGGGCCACGGCGCCAAAAGCACCCTCCAGCACACGCTCACCACGCCAGTGCTCAGTGGCGCGCGGCAGAGAACGAATCAGCTTTTCAAAACCGGACTTGGTGACCGAAACAGCCAGTTCCAGCTGCTCAATTTCCCACTGGTCCTTAATTAAACGTAGCTCAGCCAAAGCCTCTAGCAGCTTGGCGTCGTTAGCGGCGTTAACCTGGGCGTCCGCTGCACCGTTTTGGCTGCGCACCTGGTTGACCAGCTCAGTGACACTGGGGTCAGCCTCGCTAACCACACACAGTTCTAGCGTGCCCGCATCCTTAGCTAGAGCGTCACCTAGAGAGTCAATGTGGGCGCAAGCAATACCGGTGGCGTGCTCAACCTCCTCCAGGGAAGGACGCACCCCCACCCACAGCTCGCCGTAGCGCGGGTCGCCATAAAACTCTTCGCTTGAACGCGAAGCGCGCGGACGGAAGTAAAGCACAGCAGTGTGAGTGGGGCCCTCGCCGCCGTCACGGATAGGCTCAAGCACCAGCACGGCGTCGGGCTCAAAATCAGTGCCGGTACCGGTCAGGTGAGCAAAAGCCGAGTGCGGGCGGAAGCGGTAATCGCAGTCATTGTTACGCACCTTAAGCGGGCCGGCAGGAATCACTAGGCGCTTGTTGGGGAACAGCTTGCCCAAAGCCTCACGGCGGGCAGCAGCCCAAGGGGCAGACTCGTTACGACCCTGCGTGTTTTCCGGGCGCGGGCCCCAGTTGGAACCAATGAACTCGCGGAAAGCGGAGTTGGCGGGCTGACGTGAGCGGTTGTTACCACGGTCAGCTAAAGTCTGGTTGTCGCTGGAAGCGGCGGATTTTTCCTCAGTCATAAAGCCATCATAAGCCGTTTAAGGCGCTGGGCCCTAAGCTGTTTAAACGCTGGACTCGCGGCGTGGCTGGGCTCAGCGCTGGCGATGGGGTTGGGCGCTACGGCTCCTAGTGCGGGGGCGGCGTAGCTGGGCTCGGCGCTGACAAGCGGGGCCGGCGTCTTGACAACCGGGTTAGCGCAACCAGGTTAGCGCAACCGGGTGAGCCTAACGACGCCTGAGCCAGCTAGGCCATACAATCCAAGTGTGCGCATTGATCCTCATACTCATTCAAGTTTTTCCGATGGCACCCAAACCCCAGCACAGTTAATCGCTTCCGCTCGCGAATGCGGTCTGGACGTTATTGGGTTGACCGACCACGACACCACAGATGGATGGCACCAAGCCGCACAAGCAATTGAAGGCACCAGCCTGAAACTGCTGCGCGGCATGGAAATTTCCTGCTCCTACCAGGGAATTACCCTGCATCTGCTCTCTTACCTACACGACCCCGACAATGTGGCGCTAAACCGCGAGCTTAGGCGTTCGCATGAAGCCCGCCATGAGCGCGCCCGCCTCATGGTTGAGCGGCTAAGCAAGGACTACCCCATCACCTGGGAGGAAGTTGTCGCTCAGGCAGCTGATGGAGCCACTTTGGGGCGCCCTCACATTGCTGACGCGCTGGTAGCTGCCGGGGCTTTTAAA
>ERZ772779.227-NODE-227-length-27856-cov-20.774792_pt1 | contig 27856 bp, 15 predicted proteins | sample MGYA00511360_ERZ772779 | MGnify/ENA primary metagenome ERZ772779 (study PRJEB29015, sample SAMEA2738112) | human oral metagenome | biome: human oral; feature: human-associated habitat; material: saliva | place: China | collected 2231 ...
TATCTCTGATAATGAGATATTTGAAAATCTGCCGTAACTTTGCAGGCGAGAATAACACATGGAGGTAATGTCCCGAAGCAGACACCCCAAAAGGGTGGATACTTCAATCGTATCAACTCTTGATATTGGCAAGGTGTGTCTTTGTAACACAAACCGCTGTTTGTACCACAAAGACCCTTGCCCCGAAGGGGGAATGAATTACTCCAAAGTCGTAATTAAAAAACAGAATAGACATGAATAAGGAAACGGAACACGGTTCAGAACGAAAAACCGCAGAAAAACCCCGTTGGGACAACTGGCATGTACGGTTACCCAATCCCAAAGACCAGCAAAAAGCGATTGATTTGTTTCAGCGTTCTGGAGCCGAGACCAAGTCAGATTTTGTGCGTGCTCGTATTCTTGGCGATAGTTTTAAGGTCATCACGGTAGATAAATCCGCTGTAGAATACTACCGGAAACTCTCTGAATTGACGGCACAAATCCATAAGATTGGCGTGCTATATAATCAGGTAGTACGTGCCATCAACAGTTATCATTCGGTCAAGACTGCACAAATTATGCTTGAAAAATTGGAGAAATTATCAGCTCAAATCATAGCCTTGCAGGAGCAAGCTATCAATTTAACCATAGACTACCGTAAAAAATGATAGCGAAGATTTCTGCCACGGAGAACCTTGGAGGGGCACTTGGATATAACTTCAAAAAAGTGGAGAAAGGGGAAGCGAGCATTCTTCTTGCTGCTGAGTTGTATCAAGACAAGGAAGGTAGTTATACGATGGAGGAAGTGTTTGTCGATATGGAGGCATTGATACCGAAGAAATGCCGAACGAAGAAAGCAGTATTCCATTGCTCCCTCAATCCGCACCCGGACGAGAAGTTATCCGATGAGACCCTTATTAAAATTGCGAAGGAGTACATGGAGGCACTTGACTATGGCAAGCAACCCTATATCGTCTTTAAGCATAATGACATTGCCCGTGAGCATATCCACATCGTTTCGCTCCGAGTGGATAGCAAAGGTCGAAAGATAAATGATAAGTTTGAGGGCAGGCGAAGCAAGAAGATTACTGATGCTCTAGAAAAGAAATATAACCTTATTCCAAGTTCAAAGGTTAGTGAGAAAACAACAACAGAAATATCAAAGGTCAATATTGTGCAAGGGAATATCAAGGAACAGGTGGCTAACACCGTCCGTTCTGCTATGAAGCATTATACATTCTGCTCCTTAGGTGAACTAAATGCCGTTCTGCGTAAATACAACCTTGCAGTAGAGGAGGTAAAGACCGAGTATAGGGGCAAGCGATATGATGGGCTGGTCTATGTGCCTACCGATGACAAGAGCAATAAGGTGAGCATGCCCATTCACGCCTCGGACATAGGTAGAGGTGTGGGCTATGCTGCCGTTCAGAACAAGATGCAGAAGTCAAAGCAGATGGTTAAGCCATTGATACCATCCGTCAGAAGAAAAGTATTAGAAGTAATGCGTACTTCTCCCGGTACGGAAGAAAGGCTCCGACAAAGATTGGAGGAACAAGGCTTGCGTGTAGTTATCCGGAAGAATGAGGATGGACGACTCTATGGTATTACGTTCATTGATGATGAAAGGGGCATTGCGCTCAATGGCTCCCGATTGGGTAAAGGATATGCAGCTAATAAGTTTAACGAGTACTTCTCTAACCCAGAGAATAATCCATTTATGGATGAATCGCTTTATGGTAAGATTGATACCACCTTTCAACAACAGATGCAAACAATACAGTCTGATGAGCAGGAAAGCGACAATCTTGTCGATGAACTTATTGACGATATGGTGGGAGAAACTTTCTCTGCATCGGGCAACGATGATTGGAAGGAAGCAGCATGGCAGCGTAAGCTCCGAAGACAAAGTAAGGTAAAACTTAGACGAAGAAAACATTAAACAAACTCATTCAACAAACAAGATATTTACAACTCCCCTCCCTTCGGAGGGGTTGGGGGAGGCTAAAAACACAGTATTATGGCACAAGAAGATGATTTAAGGGCATTAGGTAAAGTCATGGACTTTATGCGAGGCATATCGGTGATATTCCTTCTCATTAACTGCTATTGGTTCTGCTACGAGGCGTTCCATGTCTGGGGTTTTACGCTTGGCATCATTGATAAAATTCTGATGAATTTCCAGCGTACCACGGGATTATTTTCGTCTATTCTCTGGACAAAACTCTTTTGTGTGGTTTTCCTTGCCTTGTCCTGCCTTGGGACAAAAGGCGTGAAAGAGGAGAAAATCACTTGGCCAAAGATTTGGACGGTGCTTTTCTCTGGCTTTGTCTTTTTCTTTCTCAACTGGTGGCTGCTGGCATTGCCCATCGGTAAGGTCGGTGCTGCTTCGCTCTATATCTTCACCTTGTCTGTGGGCTATATCTGTTTGCTGATGGGTGGTGTGTGGATGAGTCGACTGCTCAAAAACAACCTGATGGACGATGTTTTCAACACGGAGAACGAAAGTTTCATGCAGGAAACACGATTGATGGAGAATGAGTATTCGGTAAACCTACCTACACGCTTTTACTATAAAAAGAAATGGAACAAAGGCTGGATTAACGTAGTCAATCCCTTCCGTGCCTCAATGGTGCTCGGCACACCGGGTTCTGGTAAGTCCTACGCCATTGTGAACAATTATATCAAGCAACAGATAGAGAAAGGCTTTGCCATGTATATCTATGATTACAAATTCCCCGACCTTTCCGAGATTGCTTATAATCACCTGCTTCATCACTTGGATGCCTACAAGGTAAAACCGCAGTTCTATGTAATCAACTTCGACGACCCACGCAAATCACATCGTTGCAATCCTATCAACCCTACTTTTATGACGGATATATCGGATGCCTACGAGAGTGCCTATACCATTATGCTTAATCTGAACCGTTCGTGGATTCAGAAGCAGGGGGACTTCTTTGTGGAGTCGCCGATTATTTTGCTTGCAGCTATTATATGGTTTCTGAAGATATATGAGAACGGAAAATACTGCACTTTCCCTCATGCCATTGAGTTCCTGAACCGCCCCTATGCACAGATTTTCCCGATACTCACTTCCTACGATGAACTTGCCAACTACCTTTCTCCTTTTATGGACGCTTGGGAGGGTGGAGCGCAGGATCAGTTGCAGGGACAGATAGCAAGTGCCAAGATACCGCTCTCACGCATGATTTCTCCCGCCTTATACTGGGTGATGACAGGTGATGATTTCTCACTTGACATCAACAATCCCAATGAGCCGAAAGTTCTTGTAGTAGGTAATAACCCCGACCGTCAGAATATCTACTCAGCTGCTCTTGGACTCTATAATAGTCGTATTGTGAAACTCATCAACAAGAAGAAACAACTCAAATCATCAGTAATCATCGACGAGTTACCTACTATATATTTCCGGGGACTTGACAATCTCATTGCCACTGCCCGAAGCAACAAAGTAGCGGTATGTTTGGGCTTTCAAGACTTCTCACAACTTACCCGCGATTATGGAGACAAAGAAAGTAAGGTGATACAAAACACCGTTGGTAATGTGTTCTCGGGGCAGGTAGTTGGAGAAACAGCCAAGACACTTTCTGAGCGGTTTGGAAAGGTGCTCCAGCAACGCCAATCCATGACCATCAACCGCAATGACAAGTCCACCTCTATCTCCACACAGATGGACAGTCTCATTCCAGCATCCAAAATCAGTAACCTCACACAAGGAATGTTCGTGGGTGCCGTGTCCGACAACTTCGATGAACGCATTGACCAAAAGATTTTCCATGCGGAGATTGTCGTGGATAGTGCCAAGGTGTCAGCAGAAATGAAAGCCTACCAGCCTATCCCCGTTATAGCGGACTTTATAAACGAAGATGGCTTCGACAATCTCAAAGAGACTATCGAAGCCAACTATAAGCGTGTAAAACAAGAGGTGCTTTCTCTTGTGGATGCAGAGACGGAACGCATCAAGACAGACCCAACATTGAAACACCTGATTAAGGAATAGATGCGCTATAATCCAATGTCTCCGAGTAGCTTTTGAAGGAGATTGCAGGAAGATTGAACCAATCTGAAGTCTACAGTTTGATTTTCCAATGGTTGGATGTCCGTCGTCTTGAAGCGACACAAGGTTTCTTGCCGCTCCAAAGTATCACGAACAGTAAAAAGTTCTCGTACTGTCCCCACAGACGTACCATTGGACGCCTGCAGATAAAGCATTTGTCCATTTACATTGCCGGGGCGTTTGTTCTCAAACCTAAGCAGAATGGTTATATCCGTACTATCGGTTGGTGCGATTGTTATTTCATGTATGGTAGCCGTTCCCGAGTAAACTTGCTTATAGGGCAGGAAGTAGGCGATTGCAAAAAGGCAAATCAAGACTACTCCAATGGCAGTAATGCCATAGCGAACAAGTACGGAGGGGATCTGTCCTACGATACTACGAACCTTCTCACTACGAAGCTCAAAACTACGCTCTTCTTTCTTACTCTGTCTTTGGTCTGTTTTTGCTTCTTCCATATCAGTTGCCAAGTTCTAATTGATTCTTTACTAAGGCAAAGTATTTGCCACGTTTGACAGTCAGTTCCTCGTGTGTACCAACCTCTACAATTTTACCTTCATCCAAAACTACAATTTGGTCGGCATTGCGGACGGTAGAAAGACGATGTGCTACGACAACTACTGTTTTTCCTTTATAGAAATCAGACAGATTTTCAGTAATGGCTCGTTCATTGTTGGCATCAAGGGCATTGGTGGCTTCATCCAAGAAGACGAACATTGGATTCTTATAGACTACCCTCGCAATAAGGATGCGTTGTCGTTGCCCTTGACTGATGCCTTGTCCATCTTGTCCTATCATTGTATTATAGGCTAATGGCAGAGCTTCGATGTAGTCTGCGATATTTGCCACACGAGCCGCATGGCGGATACGTTCGATGTCGGGTTCATCATCCGATATAGCGATATTCCTCGCAATGGTATCAGAAAACAGATACCCCTCCTGCATCACGGCTCCACATTGGCGTCTCCACCAGCCGAGATTGTATTCATTCAGATTGGTAGTGCCTATTTGAATATTCCCACTCAATGGCTCATAGAAGCCCAAAAGGAGCTTGATAAGCGTAGTCTTTCCGCTTCCGCTTGTTCCAACGATTGCCGTTACTTTGCCATTAGGAATGGAAAGATTGATATTCGAGAGAATATCTTTCGGACTATATATGTCATATTTGAAAGAAAGGTCTTTAATATCAATAGAATGACCTTCGGCTGTCTCGTCCGTGTAGGCGTTCCGTGCCCGTTCTGCGTTTTCCTCATTAGTCTCGGTATGGATTTCATTCATCCGGTCAAGGCTGATACTTACATCTTGCCAAGAATAGATGAACTGGATGAGTTGTTCCACGGGGCTGTTGAGCTGTCCGATGATATATTGTACGGCCAACATCATACCAAGGGACATATTGCCGTGAATCACAGCTGTGGCGGCAAGAACGGTAATTAGGATATTCTTTACCTCATTAATAGTGATGCTCCCAGCCTGTTGGACTTGTTGTAGGTTTAAGGATTGCAGATTGACCTTGAAGAGGTCGGCTTGTACGCCCTCCCACTCCCAACGCTTGCGCTGTTCACACCCCTGCAACTTGATTTCCTGCATACCGCCAATGAGCTGGTAGGTTACATTACGGTTTTTTCCTGCTTGCTCGAAGTATTTGTAATCCAACTGTCTACGCTTTTTGAGAAAGAGGATGATCCAGCCTGCATAAAGTAATGTCCCCAAAAGAAAGACAAGAAAAATACCGAGATTATAGACTGCCAAGACAACTCCAAACACTAAGAATGTGAAGAAAGAGAAGAGTAGACTCAGACTACTTGATGTGAGGAACTGCTCCACACGGCGATGGTCTTCGATACGTTGTAACAAGTCACCCAGCAGTTTGGTGTCGAAGAACTTCATCGGGAGTTTCATCAATTTGATGAAGAAATCCGAGATAAGCGAGATATTGATACGTGTAGAGATGTGTAGCAGGATTTTAGAGCGAACGAAGTCAATGGCTGTGCGACTGAACAAGAGCATCATTTCTGCGAACAAAACAAGCCACACGAAGTCTATATCCTTTCCACCTATACCGGTATCTACAATAGCTTGGGTGAGGAAAGGAAAAACGAGTTGCAGTAGTGAGCCCAGCAACAATCCCAATATCAATTGAATAAAGAAGCGTTTGTACTTTTTGAGGTAGCTCCACAGAAACTTTGCTCGATTCTGTGTTGAAGCTTTTTCTATCTCTATCTGGGCATAAAATTGCTCTGTAGGCTCGAGAAGGAGAGCAATTCCTTTCTCTTCATCGTTGGCTCTTGTGCTAATCCAATGGTTGCAAAATTCTTCCTTAGTATACGTAACAAGCCCTTTCCCAGGATCCGCAACATAGATCGTATATCTCCCTTTCCGATGCTTCTTTATCTTGTAGACAACGACAAAATGCTTTTGATTCCAATGAACAATACACGGTAATGGAGCTCCATCGATCAAATTCACAAAACTTAAACACCCGCCAATAGTTTTGAATCCTATTCCTTCCGCAGCTTTACTTATGCCAAGTAGAGATACTCCGTCCTTACCTAATGCACAAGTAGATCGTACGACTTCAATATTCGGTTGTATACCATGGTACATAGCAACCATCAACAAACAAGAAGAACCACAGTCCATCGAATCCTTTTGTCTTATCAGTCTTATTTTCCGAGTATTCATAAGCGCAAAAATACAAAAAACAGGAGTCTTCAAAATATTTATACTTGATGTTGTTTCGAATTTTATTTACGCTTATTTTTTTCGCGTGCAATATAGCTTTTATAATACCGAACCAAGAAATCGTAAATAACGAGTTCGTACATCCTATTCTTATCAGCCCAAAGTCTATTCATTGTCATATGAATATAACTAGGCAATGATTTTTGAATAAACAGAGGAGATCCTTTGCTTGCGTTCATAATTTTTTCCGCCGATAATTTGTATTTTACATGGTGTTTCTTTATCTCATTGTTGATTAGGGTGATCTGCTCGTCCTCATGGTTCTCGTATGTAGAAAACACCAAAGGTTTGTATTGTCGATAGAGTGTATTCAGGCTTTTCCTATTATATTCATTAAATCCAAACTCTTTATACATACTATCGCTAATTCCATGCAAGATTAACATCTTATCGTCTAGTGATATATTGAACACTTTGAAATACTCTTCAATTAAAGCAATTGACGACTGCAGTTTGAATTTCTCAATATCAGAACATGTATTCATAGTTATATCGATCAAATTCAAAATAGCGTAACTATCTACACAAAAGATGTCTTCAACATGTTCTATAGCGAATTCTCCATATCTCTCAAATTCTCTATGATAACTATCAATCATGACATTGTGAATGATTCTAGCAGAGAGCAATCTTGAAATAATCGCATTAATTTTATCAAGAACGAACATGCGATTATTAAGAGGGCAATAAATCCGAAATCTGACATGAAAATTTGGGTCTGAATATCGGATAAAGAACCATTTTTGAGCAACACCCTGATTTATCAAGTTATTTGCTTCTTTACCTAATTCAATGATTAGTTCTTCCGCTAAATTTTTTCCAAGATATATCTTATAGAAAATCCATTCCGATACGGGAGGATATATTCTTTGCTTATTAGATAGCATGCTTAATTATCTTTTATTTTGAGAAAAACAAAAACTTCTCCACAATATCGTTTCCCGTTTTCATCCATAATGGCAGGAGTGGTATTGGGATAAGAGAATTCCTTTATTAAAAATGAACTGCTTTTTTTTACTGAAGAAATAAAAGCTCTAATAGATTTCGGGATGGAGAGATTTACATATAACTCATTATCTCCTTGACACAATAAAATTCTATTGGGAATATTGTTATGCTTCCTCCATTGGGATATTTGAAAAAGTAAATCACAGTCATCGTTAATATCAAAAATGTGCTCAAAATCTTTTTTATCAACATGCCAGGAGGCAAGAGAAAGAATAATATTCTTATACTTTAGTCTTGGGAAAAAGGTCGAAGACTTAAGATTAGATGGCTTTGGGAAAAAAGCTTGTATATCTGATATCTCAGATTGATAATCACAAAGGAAACGATATATTGGAAGTTTGGAGTACACAAAGTTATGAGCATTGGATAATCGAGGGATAACCCACTTGTTTAAACGCTTCGATCTAATCTTTAATCGATTGTTGACAATTGATATGTATAGATCTTCGATATTGAGAGTGCAATCCCGACTTGTTGATGCTGAAGATATATAAGGGATTTCATAATCTCTTAGAAGTGGGCGATATGTTACATTTCCTACTCTATCTTCTGGAAGATGAACAATCTCAGCAATTATGGAATCCTTTCCTCCAAGATTATTCTCCCATGAGGCAATTTCTTTGCAGATTGTCATTATCTCAGGCGATGTGTGTGCGAACCGATTTATTATATTCAATGCGGAGTTCCCATGAAAAGAACTCAATTCAATTATTACTTCCCCAGAATTATTCAAAATGAAGGGTCTAATCTTGGTGAAAAAAGAACTATATTCAGGACATTGAGCCAATAAATCATCCTCGTCTATTCTTATTTTATTGAAAATACTGGTCAGATCTATTTCTTTCTGATTCTCAGCAATAGTCTTTGCGATATTATTCTCCAAAAAGCGATTTACGATGTTTGATGTTTCATTCTCATTATTCAAATTGGGAAATTCAACGTAATCCATCATGGATGATTGTGTAGCTCTAGTTGCACCTACTGGGTAGCCAATGCCTATGTCAGGATCAAGTGCTAGTACTAGGGGTATTTCTTGTAACTGATACACTTCGGAGAATTTATTCTTGAATTGTTCCATTGTTCGATGCAAATTCTTTTTCGGAGAGATGGAACGAAGGAGATAAAAGACTTCCTTGATGTCATTTTGTAGTTTTTCTCCAATAAGAAAGTCCTTAGAGCTACGAACAAGGTCGATTTGAATAAGATTATCGTCTATCTTTTCCCAACCTATCGAACTAAGTTTCTTTTGAATCTTGGTGTATGCAACAATTCCAGATTCATCGTTAAGAGTATGCCATTTGATGGAGTTAAGCGTTTTCTTTATTCTTGTATTTCTCAAAAAAGGAAGATTGATAATTCTATTTAGATAATCATCGCCAGTTACAGAGTAATATAATTCAGGAACAATTATTTTTGACCTTACAAGGTCATGTAGAAACTCGATTGACTCTGTATAGTCTGTTCCATATTTGTTTTTAATCATATTAGACAGCTCCACGAGAGATGCTCCATCATGACATGAATTTAAAACATCAATAAGATAATCTGTCAAAATGATTTCCTCCAGCAAATACTGTCTTCCTCCCTCTTTCCCTTGAGACGGCTCTACATATCTTGCTTTATTTCCAAACACTCTATATAGAGATGTGTTAGGATAATACATAATGTGATTATCTGCACAATTTTCAGGACTAGTAATTACTTCAGCAATCTTACAAAGGACTGAATGATCTAAGCGAATAACTCTTGATACATCTTTTTTTATTGTAAAAGAATTACCTGAAGAAAACCCTCCTACAGAGCAAGCTGCAAAAAGGCCAAAGGGGGTACTCCTCACAGACATTCGTGAAAAGTATTTTACGATTGATAATTGAATCCTATCAATATCCTCCTTAGTCATCTTTCCTATGTTTTGTTGATATATTCTTTTATAAAGACTTTGACTAGCAATAAAAATGGCCTCTGCAAATATCGAGTTTGAGATTATTTGCTCAAAACAAGAGAGAGACGACAATACTTTATCCACCTCATCATAGGAGAATGTTGGTGTTCTTACTATATACTTTGAGAAAAAAGAAATTGATTTCATCGTAGCAATTATTCTAATAAAAACAACTTACCCCACGGAAGTTTTCTTTCAATCGTTTTATAACAAGAGGATAAAAGAACAATACCAACTCCACCTACTCCCGTAAGCATCCCCTCATGCTTCTCGAATTTCGCTGTAGTCGGATTGAAATATGTCAATTCAATATCGTTATTAACCAGCATTTTATTTGTAACTTCTAGCCAATAGAAGTAACTATTGAGCATTTCTTTGTTTTTTATTTCTTTGTATAAAAAGGCGAATATTGCAGAAACCCCAGATGCGCCATGACAGAAACAAGGATCAACAACTAAGTTTTCAGATAAATTCCTCCGTTTTGTCATGAATAATGCGATTTCTTTAGCTTTATCATAAAAGCCATGATTGGGTAAAACTTTATCTGCGTGAATAAGAGATAATACAATCCCGAAATCGCCATAGCACCATGATAAACGGCTTGCCGTATGTTGAGTAGTAAAAACTTCTTCTTTCCGAACACTATATGGATAGTATGAAAAGCGTGGATTGGGTAGTTGATGATGCAAAACAAATTCAACTGCGCCTATGATCATTTCTCTTAAATCAGGTCGATAGTTGTCATCTAAAATATCATACAGTCTACAAAGAAGAAGTATAATATGAGAGCAACCATGTGCTAAAGATAGGTCGAAAACGTCCTGTCCATTTTTGTTTTTTGTGCACCAAGCATAAAAACTTTTATTTTTATCGGCAAAAACAGTTGCAGACTCCTTGATCTTTCTCATCAGGAAAATTAAAATATTCTTTATGTGAGCACTCTTTGTTTGTATAAATCGCTCTATAAAATAGAAAGCTATTCCGATAGCTCCATGTAAAAAGTCGTAATTGCCTTTATCAATACAGCTGGCCAGACTTTTGTGCAGATACTCATCTATTTCTTCTCCTATTTCAAAATCATCCGAAATGAGTTTTTGTGATTTTAGGTACAAAACCCCCATTCCTATTCCGGCAAGTCCAGAACAATATGAATAATGAGGCGGAGTATTTTGAACACGATCCAAGATAATATTAAAGATCGATTCCGCTTTATCTCTATAGATATGATTAAATCTGGAGTATTCAAAGAGAAAGAGGACATCACCCATTGCTCCAGATAGAAGCCCTAAGTCGTTGCCTTCTCGCACAATGATACGATCCGCAATATTTTCCAAAACTCTTTCTGTGTTCATATTTATATATTAAGCTATATTCAAAATTCTAGCTATATTGGAGGATAAATGCATTAATCTTCTCTGTAGATATTAGAATTATAACGCTGCATTAGTGCATTATATTTCACAAGGATAGAGGAAGGGGGGCTTCCCCTATCCCTTACATCGAACTTCCTCAATTATATGTATTGAGGGAGTTCTTTAATCCTCCTCAACTACTCTACTGCAACGGTCTTACAAGTTAAGGAAGAAGTACAATCCGCAGTACAGGTTTCTCTGGTACAATTCCACCATGTTTGGAGTGGACCACATCCATCTGTACAACCTCTTGTACATCCATTGTCGAAGGTAACTCCTTGGACATCTTCACCACCTACGATTCCTCTCATCCTGTCGTTTTCTAGAGAGGAGATAACCTTCTTCGAGAGGGTCAATTTACGAGATCCTTTCATAATGAAAAATTGAGCAAACTCTTTTGTTGTTTTCTAAAACTCCTCTGGCGAGTCTGCATTAACCATCAGAGTCTATATTGCTTTCTATGTAATTATGACTTCTTTTCTGGAGTAAAACTTATATAACCTATAGGCATTGCAATGCACAAGAAACCAATGTTTATCACATCTCTCGTGGTAAAGCTCGTAAGTTCATCTATTGGCCGTACTGAGGCAAGGTATGTAAAGGTTGTAAAGGGAATGAATTCGCCCACCGATTCGTTTGTTACAAAAATGGCGGATGCTGTCAAGAATACTCCTAACAAGATAGGAATCGTAAAGTTGCGTGTTAATAAACTGACTACTAGTCCAAATACCCCAACGCAAAATGAAGCTAATAAGGCTCTCAACATAACCAATGAAGAGGATAGCCCAATAGCATATTCAGCAAATCTATATGCAGGAATCACCTCCCCCAACAAATAGCCAAACAAAACAAAACCACTCCATGTAATAATACAGAGAGCAATTATGAGTACGGATAACACAATAAACTTTGAGAGATACAACTTCCACCAAACAATAGGAAAAGAGAAAAGCGATCTTATGTTGTTATTCTGAAACTCAAATTCGCAGATCAGATAGGACAAGACGATCAATATGAGCGGAAACATTAAGGAGAATAAGGGTAGGGTGTAACGCGACCAAACCATTAGCCATGGATCTCCGCTATAAGCGAGTGCTGTATAGTCGAAAAGCCCATCTCTTCCTTTATAGATGATGTAGATGGACATCAATAAATAGACAACTAAGGGGGACAATAGAATCCCTATAATTAGCTTACTACGAGAGGCTTTATAAACCTCTGCTCTAATGATGTTTAGAAGAGAAATATGGGTCTTCATGATACATTTATTTAGTTAGGTGGATAAATGCGTTCTCAAGGGCAGAACTCTTGTGTGTTATATTGTAGATAGAGATCCCATCCTTACTCAAAGAAGAGATTAACCTGGAAAATTCCTCCTCGTCCTTCACCTCAAACTCTACAAAATTTGGGGCATCAACTTGCTTCACAGAGAAGATAGACGCGTAATTTAACTGCATAATTCTATCCGTATTATCAATCTTTAGGCTTATAACATCAGAATGATTCTTTGTCAAACCATCAATATCTCCTTGGTAAATAACTTTGCCACAATCAATTATGGCAACTTCACTGGCAAGTTTTTCCAACTCCTCCAATATGTGACTAGAGAGAAATATAGTTACGCCTTCTTCCTCGTTTAATTGCCTCAAGATTTGTCTTAATTCATATATACCCTGAGGATCAAGAGCATTGAGAGGTTCATCAAGAATGAGCATTTCTGGGCGCTTGAATAGACACATTGCTAAGCCAAGACGTTGCTTTAGTCCAGAAGATAAAGCTTGCGCTTTCTTATTAGCATGCTCACTAAGCCCTAAAAGCGATAAAACTTCCTGTTTTCGAGACTTTCCCATCTTGAATATTTTATTGAGGTAGTCAAGATTTTCAGATACTGTAAGGAATGAATAGAAGGAAGGATGCTCAATCATACTACTCACATGAGAACGCAGCAATAAAGGAGATTTCTTGAGAGAGACACCTTTAAAGAAGATTTCTCCCTCATCTATTGGAAGTAGTCCTAATAATAGTTTAATGGTAGTAGACTTACCAGCTCCATTTTTCCCGAGATATCCAAAGATAGAACCAGACGGGATATCTAAATCTATACCTCGGAGTATTGGGCTATTCTGGTAACTGAAATGTAACCCTTTGATGGAAAGCATACTATTCATAACCTTATCTCTTATAAGCGATTTAATTCATCACTAGATTGTTTCCCTTTATACTTGTTTTTAGCCGGATTGAATCGGTAGGAAATCGACAACATCATATAGCGACTATCCATATTGTTTACCAGCACTTAAACTTAGAAGTACTGTCCCATACGAGAATCTGCCACTCTCAGGAACGAGAAGGAGTATCTTATGTCCTTGTTTTATCTCTTTTGTTCTAATCAATTCATCTAATGCCACATAGATAGCAGCGGATCCAATATTCCCAACAGAAGTAAGGTTTGTAAACCACTTCTCTTTTGTTAGGGCAATACCACGAGCAGCAATTTCATCATTCAACTTTTCGTAAAAGAACATAGAGGAGACATGTGGTATCACATAATCTATTTCTTCTGCTTTCACTTTATGCTTGGAGAGAACAGCTTCTATATGGTCTACCCAGTACCTGATAATGTACTTCTTCAGCTGACGAATATCCTGTTTCCCCACAAGGACTCCACGCTCTTTAATCTCTTCAGGAGTATATTCTTTCCAGCTTTTCAGACATCCATCAGGCTGTAGTTCTGAAGCCATGAACATACATGTCGGCAACTCATTAGCATAAGAAGTCATCTCAATCCATTCTATTTTAAGAGGATGATCTCCTTCTGGATGATCTTGTACTAAAACAGCTCCTGCACCATCCGACAGCATAAACCTCATAAAGTCCTTTTCAAAAGCCATATATGGGTCTTTATCCGGACTATTATGTGTCACCTCATATTCGGGATCATAGAATTTCGATACCAATGCCGGAGAGGTCAATTCAGAAGCCACACAGACCGCCTTTTCATGCAATCCTGCAAGAATATTGCTATAGCAAATCTTCAATGCCTGCAAAGATGTTAGGCAAACACCGGCAGAAGAAAAGATCTCCATAGGGAAGTTGCCCAACTCTCCGTGAACCATTGAGGCGTGCGATGGAAGTAGTTGATCGGGAGTACTTGTTCCACAAGCAAGAAGGGTAACATCAGTGGGGATAGCCTTGTTCATAAATAACCCTTCTACCGCCTCCTTTGCCAATTGTGCATTGGAGTGGGTTATCTTATGCTCTTTATCTAATCCGTAATATCGTGTTTTAATCCCATTCTGCCTCAGTACAATTGAGCGGACCCTTGAAGGTTTTCCTCCAATCAAACCTATATAGTCCTCCATCTCTTCATTATTGATTGGAGAGTTGGGTAGATAGGATGCAATTTTGTTGATATATGCACTTTTATCCATAGTGATATCATTTTATAAGTTGTTGTTCATATATGTACTCCCATTGTTTTCGTAACACAGAAACAGAGAGGTTATCAATCATCGCACCTTTGAAAGAGAGTCCTAAATACAAGTGTTGAAAGGTCTCTGCAAGTAATGTTGTATCTGCGTCAGGGCATATTTCTTTTCTATCCTTGGACAGATTGATAGCGTTAACCCAAGTCTGTATCTTTTTCTCTTCATAGATTTGCACCTTTTCTTCCCAAGTTTCATAATGATCTTTCAAATAGAAAATGAAACTCATAAAACTAGCTGATGTGATATCCGCATCTACACCTTGTAGAAAATACTCCATTCGAGTTTCGATGATGGTCAAGCATTTATCCATAAAAGCCTTTAAAGGGGTTGGGCTACTTAAGTACTCCTCTCCATAGTCAACATCTTCAAGAAAAGCAAAGACAAACCGTTCTGCAACATGCCTAAACAAATCCTCTTTGTTATCGAAGTGGTGGAAAATAGCACCTCTTGTGACTTTTGCTTCACGTTCTATATCCGTAAAACTAACAGCATCATATCCCCTTGCCAAAAAGAGCTTGAAACTCTCTCTGAGTATTAATTCCCTCTTTTTTGTGTCTTTTCTTTCCATTTTAATCAAACAAATACAAACCGATTGGTTTTATTTCTCTGCCGCAATTATACGAATAAAAATTGAAACGACCAAATTTTTCGCAAACTTTCTTCGATTTTTCTTTTTCATCCCTCCTTTTCCCGTAATTTCCCAAAGTCTTAGACAGGTGGAATTTCGCTTATATATTTGTTGTTCGATAATTGATTAGTCACTCAATAATAAGTAATTATGGAATCAAACAGCAATGACAATTACGTGCTGGTCTTGGAAGACCGCACGGAAGTGAAGAACGAAAAGGAAACAGGAAAACTCTCCGTAGTTTCTGGTATTGACGAAAAGGGAAACCTTAAAAGCACCGAAGCAATCGCTGCTAACCAAGCAGCATTCTTAAAGTTCAACAACAAGGACGGACTTCTCAAAAACTTCATGACCAATTTCCTCAAACAGTTCAACAATCCGACTCATTTTGGACTGTACAAGGTCTTGTCTAACAATGTGGAGCAGGGCGTGGACAACCTGCGTACCATGCTGCAAAACCGTGAGAAGCCCGAAAGCAAACAGCAACTGGCTGAGATGGGCGTTCCCTTTGAGGACTATTTGCCTCGGCAGAAAAATGCCACCGCTATCGACCCTGAAAAGGTGGATTGGAAGATGCTCGACGATCTCGGTCTTTCCCGTGAGCGATTGGAGCAGAATGGAGAATTGGAAAAGATGCTCAATTGGCAGAAGAGCAATCTCTTGACGATTGCCGTACCTATTGGCGACACGACCATCTACACCGAAGCACGCCTTGCTTTCCGCACGGACGATAACGGCAATATCGGTTTGGCAATTCATCCTTTGAGAAAAGAACCACAGCTTGATTTTCCCTATATGGGTTACAAGTTCTCTCCCGAAGAAAAGGAGCAACTCCTTGCTACGGGTAATCTTGGCAAGATCATTGAGGTAACACCTAAGAACGGAGAGCCTTTCTCTGCCTACGTCTCTATCGACCCACAGACCAACGAAATTATAGCCCTGCGTGCCGACCGTGTGAACATCCCTAAGGAAATCAAGGGTGTAACGCTCTCTGATGCCCAATACAAAGAACTTGTGGAAGGCAAGGCCGTGAAGGTGGAAGGAATGACTGCCAAGAGTGGTAAGACATTCAATGCAACCCTGCAGGTCAATGCCGAGCGAAAGGGCATTGAGTTTATCTTTGGCGACAACAAGAGTTTAAGAGAACGACAGGAACACAAACAGACACAGCAGCAAGGTGTACCCCATAAGCTCTGCGGCTTAGAGTTATCAGATAAACAGCGTGAAGCATTGGATAGCGGTCGCACACTATATCTAAAGAATATGGTGGATAAACAAGGGCAACCTTTCAACGCATACGTTCGCATGGACAAGGATCAGAACCGCCCACGCTTTTACAAGTGGAATCCTGACAAGAAGCAGGAAACCAGCAAAGAAAAGGTGGTTGCAGTAGCCGAAGAACACAAAACGCAGGTAGCCGTGAACAACCACGGCAAGACCAACGAAGCCACCAAGAACGTGAAAGAACCGCTGAAAACGGGACAGACACAACCTACTGCTGCCCAAAAACAGAAGCAGGACGAAAACAAACAGAAGAAGTCCCGTGGACGTAAGATGTAACCCTTAATTCTATTATCGACTATGACAACTTGTATTATTGCCGAGAAACCCTCGGTAGCCAGAGACATAGCCCGCATCGTAGGAGCAACGACCAAGCAAGACGGATATTTAGAATGCTGCGGCTATGTCGTTACTTGGGCAATGGGACACCTCATCGCCCTTGCCATGCCCGAAGCCTACGGTTTCTCTGCCTACAAAGCCGAAGACTTACCCATCCGTCCCAATCCTTTTCAGTTAGTGGTACGACAAGCGCGCAGGGACAAGGAGTATATATCCGATCCAGCTGCACTCAAACAACTCAAGGTGATACGCTCATGTTTTGACAAGGCGGACCGTATCATTGTCGCCACCGATGCAGGGCGAGAGGGTGAGCTTATCTTCCGCTATATCTATCAATATCTTGATTGTAAAAAGACTTTCGAAAGACTTTGGATAAGTTCACTCACAGACAAGGCTATCCGTGAAGGACTTTCCAATCTCAAACCTGGAAACTGTTACGACAATCTCTATCATTCTGCCAAGGCAAGGAGCGAAGCCGACTGGCTCGTGGGTATCAATGCTAGCCGTGCCCTGTCCATTGCTCGTAAGGGAGGCTATTCTTTGGGACGGGTACAGACCCCAACACTTGCTATGGTCTGCCGTCGGTACATAGAGAACCGTGATTTTTCTTCCGTACCCTATTGGAAATTATCCGTTCTTACAGAAAAAGAGGGCTTATCGCTGAAAACCGTTGGCTGTAAAGACTATGAGAGTGAAGCATCAGCACAGACTGCTCTCGCTGCACTCCGCAGTCAGAGCCAGCTTACGGTAGAAACGGTCGTAAGACGAGTTGATGAGCATGGGCGAATAAAGGTGGCTGGTACACCGCCACCACTCTTGTACGACCTTACTGCCTTGCAGAAGGATGCCAACAAACGCCACGGCTTTTCAGCGGACAAAACCCTCTCGATAGCCCAAAGCCTTTATGAGAAGAAAATCACGACCTATCCCCGCAAAAGATTTCAGAATTTTATATCTTTCAGATAATCAATAGAATAACACCGAATAAAGAAGAAAAGGGTTACGATTTGGAAACGAGCGAGTTTCTTTCCCCTTCTTTATTCTGCAATGTCTCAAAGACCACTTACCTAACATTGCAAAGGTAGTCTTTATTTTCGATGAAAACAAGAGAAAGCCACACTTTTTTATCAGTCCGTTTCATTTTTCCGCACTTGAATTGCCGTTTTATGCCCAAAGCCCATCTCATCGTGAATTTGCTGTTAAAAACTTCCTTTTTATTGTTCTTGTCGCCCTTTTGTATATCAAAAACAAAAAAAATCCATGCAATTCCTTGCAAATTAAAGAAGAATAATCTATATTTGCGTTTAGAAAAAACAACTTAAACGTTCATGCTTATGAAGACAACGTTGATTTTACCAATTTCAGCCCCCTTGACATAAAGAACGCCACTTTCGGCAGTCAAGGGAGATATGCAGGACTCTACGAAAAGGCTTTGCATTAATCAATTTTCGCACACACGATACAATCCATCCCACTTTTATTTTACGGATTTTCTCTCTTTACCGTTTTTATTGCGGGTATCTTATCAGACTGAAAAAGAACATAGACAGTATTAACTTATGGGACGACATTTACACGAAACAGCATTCTTAATAGTTACAGCCTTATTCATTCCCGTGCAGTCCCGTGCGCAGTCACCCGGTCAGGTCAGCGGTGCGGAGGCATGGCTGAAGACCGTCCCCCTGACGACGGATCTGCAGGGGTACTATCATTGGCGCGACTTCTCGGGCGACTCCGTTAGAACCAACCTCTACGATGCCAAGGGCGCAGCCTACGGTGGTGAGTTCACGCAGCGGTACACATGGATACGGACTTTCAACTTCAACCCCGCCCTGAACTTCTCCGAGGGGAATCAGCCGAAGGAGAGTCTACTGAAATACTCCAACCTCGCGCAGATGACCGTCATCGGGGTGTTTGCCCCAACGACCACCGCCTATAACAAGGACGAGGTGCTATATGCCGTCAGCGGACGCAAGGGTGCGGGAAGCCTCGTGAGCAGGGACAAGGCGGTCGGGCAGCAGGGCATAGAACCGCTCAACTACGGAAGCACGGCCGGCGAGGACCTTCTTTATTCGGGGAGCGAGAGGCAGACCGCAGAGGAATTCAAGTCTACGAGTCCCCGCATCGTCTCATACATCAGGGCATACGCCCCCGTGCATTCCGTGTGGGGAGAAGGCAGACGTGCGACCATCACCACGGGAACATACAGGGACGGAGACGTCAATTTCACGACAGCCTTTGACAAGTCCCTGTTCGGGGGCGGTGCGCTCAATGGCTACACGCCCGAGCTCATCGCATACGGCAGGACGCTCACGCCGCTGGAGCGCAGGCAGGTGGAGACCTATCTCGCCATCAGATACGGCATCACGCTCAACGGCTCATACTATACGGGGACTGGCAACCTTTCATGGGACAGGGACGAAAGTGCTGCCTACCATCACAGGGTGACGGGCATCGGGCGCGACGATGCGGGCGACCTCTTCCAGCCTCTCTCCACGACGAGCTACGAGGAAGCACCAAGATACTCTACTGAAAAGACATACGACAGCTTCAGAGACGCAGACCCATACGGCCTGCCGACGAGCCAACGCCTTCTCGTCATGGGACGCGAGGATGGCTCTCCCATGCCCGACGGCGGCTTTATGATATGGGGCGACGACAATGCCGCCACGACCACCGTCGAGACGGAAGGAAAAACACCGTGGCACGTCATGAACCGCAGGTGGCTCGTCAGGACGAACATCGACTCCACCGAGTACAGGAAGGACATCTGGACGCAGAACGGCATCACCGTCACCTCCGACGGTTTTATGGATGCAGTGTCGCAGAATGAGCCCAAGGAGGGCGCATACATCGTCAGCTCCCCGCTCGACACGGGAAACGGCACGATGGAATACACCAACCCGAGGCTCCATCCCGCCTACAATGTAGGATTCACCGAGGCATCGGGCACGAAGTGCGCCTACGGCTTCAACGTCAGCGCACGGGGTGAGATCCGAATCGTAGAGGACGGAACAATACAGAATCGTGTCTTAACAGGCAATACGGGCGGAAAGAGTTTCATCGTACGCAGGAAAGGAAACAGCGTAACCTTACTCATCGACGGCAGGGGCAGCAAGGACCTGCAGATAACCATACCCGTTGAAAACACGGCAAAGGCAGCCTGCATGATTTTCGAGACGGCAGGCAGCGAGACAGCATTAAATATCCCCAAGCTGCGCAGGAATGGCTTTGGAGACAGCGGCAACATGGTCGAGCTCGGATACGGAGTCCTCGCCAAGGATAACAAGTTCGCAGGTGCGGACTACCGCAACGTCTTCATGCTCATAGACAGAGGTGCGGGCGACAAGAGCGACATACGGGAAAACACCATCATCAGATGCTCGCGCAAGGACGCGAGCCGTGAAAAACTCGTCTTCGACAACATCTTCATGGACACCGACGGCAGTGGATCTGACACGTTCACCTTCGCCAGCTTCGACGGCATACTGGCACGGCTAACACCGCACGATGCGAGCTGCACGGGCGGAAAGCCGCGAAAGGACGGCAGCCTTGACATCAGCATGGTGGTCGGCCTGCCGAGTTTTTCATACAGCCTGCTGGCGGACTCCGTGGAGAATATGGAGAAAGGTGCCGTAGCTTCACGGGGAAACTTCACCACGAAGACATACACGGTGAAGAACCTGCTCCCGGGAAACTACAGTCTGCTCATTAAGCAGAACGCGGGCATCGACATCACGGCGGAGAGCACGGGAGGCGTCGAGTATGCCCATGCGGTCGGTCGACGAAAGCAGGGAGAGGTCACATGGACTATTCCCTCGCTCACCTCCGACTACAGGGCGGGACTCTGCACCACGCTCGGACTGGGAAAGAACATCCTCCACGGCTTCGACGTGAAGAATGCCACGGCACAAGTCGTGGTCGAGGGTAAACCCATGGGTGCTGCCGTCACCCTGAATGGAGGTGACGCACTCGGCATCATCTTCACCCCCGACACGGTAAGCTATACGGTAAACGGCATCGTTGTCCACCGTGCGGCCAAGAAAGCTGGTCTCGGCTGGCTCTTCGGCATGGGCTTCAACAAGGGACTCTCGACCATCGACGGGCTGAGCATCGACGGTGGAGACTTCGCCCTGACGAGCGTTTCGAGGGGCGTGGCCTACGAGACGAGGAAGGCTGTCGAGGACAGCATGGCGGTAATTATCGGCAGCGAGTGCAGCCCGAACGTGCCCAAGGCACAGGCAAGGTCGGCAGAAAACACCTCCTCCATCGAGAGACAAGCCCATTCTGCCCTCACCGTGACAAGGAAGGACGGGACTGGTATGGCGTTCAGTGCCGAGCTGAGACTTGCCAAGGAGACCGATGCCGAACTGCTCGTCTATGATACATCGGGAAGGCTGCTGAGCCGGACGGACATGGCGGGAGGCACCATAAAGCGTGCCGACTTCACCGTACCGCAGACGGGCGTGTACGTCGTCAAAGCACTCACCTTAGAAGAAGAATTCACAAGGAAGATAATGGCAAACTACTAAACCCCAACGGCTATGAAGACAAAGCATTACCTCATATCGGCGGCATTACTGACAGCCATCACCGCAGCCATCGCTGCGACGCATATATACAAGGGACAGGACGGTGCACGTGAAAACAACGGCACGAGTATATCACAAGAGACAGCACAGACCGAGACGTTCACGTCGAACACACATAACACGGCGAAGGCTGCGCAGGGAAACTCACAGGCTATTAGAAGGGGTAATACTAAAACAGTGACAGCATCCCGCGCAGCCACCTATGCAGCAGACCATCCATCGGGCATCATAGGACAGCCCGACGGACGGGTTTCGGACAACCCCGAGGACAACATCTTCGAGATAACAGTCGAGAAAGTTTCTCCAAATATGCGCGCATGGCTGGTCTATGACCTCAAGGGCGTAAGTTCTGGTCAGGGTATCAGCAGGAGCATCAACGACCGCATGGCGGTCGGCGGCTACCTTACGATTCTCTCCAAGGACTGGAAGACCGTCAGGGAGGAAATAAGCCCCGAGTGGCTGAAGGACGGCAGGAACACCGTCCTCTTCACCATTCCGACGGATGCTTCCTACGCCTATTCGGTCAGGAACGTACATATCGAAACCGTAGCGGATGCTAAGACAAAGACTAATACCAATAAGCAGGAAGAAATAATCCTTTCCTCCGCCCCCATAGCCTATGACGGTCAGACCTACCTCCACGGCTTCGTACGAGGGAAGGCAAGCCGTATCTCAGTGAACGGCACAACCCTCACCGTCCATGACGGAGAATTCGAGGGCATCGTGCCATCGACGGGCAGACAGCTCAAGCTCACGGCAGTTATTGATGACAGGAACATCAGCAGGACAATAACACCCATACAGGAAGGTAGGGCGGACTATGCCCGTGCCTTCGTGTCCGTCGGTGGAAAGGCAGAGAAGCGGTTCCTCGCGCACAGGGCGGACAGCATCGCCATCGGCGGCAACGTCCTTTCCGTGAAGGCTGCGGACATCGCAAGGAACGGCAGATACTCCGTCACGGCACTCCGCGAGACGGACATTCCTGCCCTTGACTACGGCATGACCAACGTCACCGCCAAGGGAGACGGTTACCGCTTTCTGCCCCACGGCAACCACTTCGAGGGCAAGGGTGCGACGGTGAAGATAAAATACGACCGCACGCGAATCCCGAGCGGTTTTACAGAAGACGACATCAATACCTATTACTTCGACAAGAATACCAAGCACTGGGTGGCACTGGAAAGAGTCAGGGTGGATAAGAAGGAGACCTGCGTCGTGTCACGCACCACGCACTTCACCGATATGATCAACGGTGTAATCAAGGCACCCGAATCACCACAGACCGACGGATTTACGCCGACGATGATGAATGACATCAAGGCGGCAGACCCAACGACAAAAATCAATCTCATCACTCCTCCTACGGCTAACAACCGAGGTTCTGCCAATCTACAGTATGGCTTCGAGATGCCCCCTGCCCGCAATGGCATGGCACCGTCCTTAGGCATTCAGTACAGCAGTGAGGGTGGCAGCGGATGGCTTGGAGAGGGTTGGAATCTCTCTGTTCCTTCTATTACGTTGGATACCCGTTGGGGTGTACCCCGTTACGACACGGCAAAGGAAACCGAGACCTACCTTATGTCAGGATCCATGCTTTCTACCATGGGTGACGATGGCAAGATGGGTGTGGCTCACCGTGGTGAGAAGATGAACCGAAAAGCGGACAGACAGTTCTACACTCGGCAGGGAGGAGACTTCAGCCGTATTATCCGAAAGGGTAATTCTCCTGCCGACTATACTTGGGAAGTAACCGACAAACAGGGAATCAAATATATTTATGGTGGAGAAGGTGCCGTTCTCAAAGGTACCATCACCGATGCAAGCGGTCAAAGCCGTGAGGTGATTACCGAATGGAAGCTCAAACGTGTGGAAGAAACACACGGTGATTATATCGAATACGTCTATGAGACAGCCGACGAACCTGTTCGTGGTGGACTTGTGGCAAAAGCCATTTATCTTAAGGAAGTACGTGCTGGTAATAGCGGACAAGCACCTCACACAGTGGTTGTCTTAGAAGGCAGTAAACAGAAACGACTCAAAAACAACAATGCAAGATATGGCTTCCTAACCTCATCGAATCGTTTGTTAGAGAAGCTAACGGTGCACTTCCAAGGAAGTACGCTCCGCAGTTATGCCTTTACCTATAGCGAGGGTGCATTCAACAAAGATGTGCTTACGGGTGTGAAGCAACTCGACAACAAAGGTGCAGAAGTGTCTTATCAAAAATTTGAGTATTATGATGATGTGCAGGCCGTAAAGGGGTATGTGCCTTTTAAGGAAAAACAGGAAACATGGAATACGCACAATGACGGACTTGATGCAGGATTTATAAGTCCTCTCAAAGAAGTTGGTGGCATATTCAGCGACAAACCTACTGCCTTAGGAGGAACAACAAGTCTTTCTTATGGTGGTTCTTTCTATGCTGGTGCAGGAGTTGATGATCAAAGTTCTTCAACAAGTGGCACTATTGGTGGTTCTTTTAATTACTCTCATGATAATTCTAAGGGATTATTGACTTTTGCAGACCTTAACGGAGATGGATTACCCGACAAGATATATCAGGATGGAGGTTCTGTGTACTATCGTCCGCAAATATGCACAGACGAAAAGAAAATAACCTATGGAGAACCTATCAAAGTTATTGGTATCTCTAAATTTTCTGCTTCATCCAGTAATACTTTCTCTGGAGGACCTGCCATCAAGGCTGGGTGGCAGTATATTATGGCTACTGTTGCTACAAGTACCTCCCGCACAACTACCAAAACCTCTGTATATTTCAGTGATGTTAATGGTGATGGACTTGTAGATATAGTTTCTAATGGTAAGGTTTATTTTAATCATATAGAATTTGATGCGCAAGGTCATGCTATTCCTCATTTTACGCTTAGCAGTGCCGATACACCAAGCCCTATCATCTATGATGCCAAGAAAATAGATAAAACTATTGGGGAGGTTGATCCTGCCGAGCAAGCAGAACTGATTAAATCCTCTCCGATGGAAGATATGGTACGTGTATGGCAGGCACCTAAAGATGGAATCATCAGCATCTCGGGTACAGTTAGTTTGATTACTCCAACAGGCGAATACGATACCGATGAGTATGCTCATGCTGATGGTGTGCGCGTAGCCATTCAGAAAGGTCGTACGGAACTCTGGAACAAGAAAATTACCAAAGGAGATGCAACGGCTTATAATGCTACGGCACAAAATATCACTGTCAAGAAAGGCGACCGCATTTATTTCCGTGTCCAGTCTGGTACGGAGGAAAGAAGCAACGGTGCCTTTGACAACGTGAAATGGGCACCTGTCATTACCTATACAGGTGCGGCAGAAACACTCCCCGGCGGATTATCTACCACTGTTTATCAACCTCAGGAGGGTGCCGTTTATGATGCCAATACACTGACCAATGTGGCAGAGAGCACTTCTTTGAACCTGTCAGGCAAGTTCGCCAAACCCGTCACAACAGATGACGTTACGCTCAGAATTGTCGCATCTAATGAGTTAAAAGACAGCTTGGGTAATAATAATCCGAATTATAAAAAAAGAGAAATCTATACCCATACCTTAGCATGGAATGAAGCGTTTGACGGAGAAATTAAACAGACGATTCCTAATCCGGATGGCTTGACAAATCTAAACTTTGAAATCTGTTCTTCTTCTAATGTGGACTGGTCGAAAATAAAGTGGACCCCACAAATAGAGACCATAGGCAAGGAAGGTAGCAGGCAGCGTACAGCAGGGGCAACCCATTATGTTCTCTTTGCTGACATGGTTAGTGAAGGTAAACCTGTAGTACTTGCTTCCAATGTTTCAACCCTGACAGTTACTCCGAGTATCACGATGCTACCACCAACGGTAAACGGAATGGTAACGATGACTGTCAAGACTGTAGACAAACTGCTGGGTAAAAAGACTTACACTTTCAGTGGTGGCAGTCTTTCAGGGGATCCTCTGATAATCACCGGTGTCAGTGCAGGCAAGATATGGATAGATTACTTCTATTCAGGTAACATCTCAGGTCAGACAGTAACTTCTGCAGCTACTGTCAGTGGCATAGGAACAGCACAGGCAGGCTTCTATGCCCAGACAGAGAACAAAGGCTTCGGCACAATGTATCGTGGTTGGGGTGGTTTTGTTTATAATGCTTCCGAAGGTAGGTATAGCAAACCTATTGATGAATCACTGCTGAAGCTCCCCGATAGCAAGGATGCCAAGATGGATCCTTTGACAATGGCATTTGTACCAATAGGAACAGACCAAAGTTCATTTGATAGATGGATAGGACAACGAGCAGAATTGTACCTTACAGCTAAAGAGGCTGGGGCTTCAAGACTAACTGAACAAAATGTAATATTAACTAACCCTTTCGAACATATTGATGATATAACAGGAGTTTCCGGTACGTGTCTACAAGGAACCGGTGCTGTAGCTATAACACAGGAAATGGTTGCAACAAGTGATGTCAATCAGACAGGCATTGCTTTTACATACAATGATGCAAGTGGTAAGAGTGTAACTCGCTCCACTATGATGGATTTCAATGGGGATGGTTTCCCGGATATTTTTCAAAAGGGAGTCATACAATATACAAATTCGCAAGGAGGTATCAGTGGCGAAAAGTATAGTGGAATCGGAACCATTGGCAGTGAAAACAAGTCTGAAGGATGGGCATTGGGAAGCGACCCTATTATTTCGATAAGTTCTACGATTGCTCATATAGCAAAAGGAAAGGATCATTCCAGCAACCAAGGCTCCAGCAACAAGGCAAAAGCTCGTATGTCTGGATCTGTCAGTATTCCTCCCTCTAACAAGGATTGGAGCACAGAAACATTCATGGATGTGAATGGAGACGGTCTACCTGATAAAATTATTAAGGGAAATAAAGTTCGACTTAATTTAGGGTACAACTTCACAGAACCGATTGATTGGGGAATTGAACGAATACAAGGTGGTAAGGGAATTACTTATAACGCCAATATAGGTGGTGGCTTCAATAAGGGGTCATCAAGCTTTGCCGGGGGATACAATGTTGTAACCTCTAAGAATGGAGAAGAGTATAATCTCTCTGATGTAAATTCTGACGGATTACCAGATAAGGTATGGCGCAATGACAAGACTATCATGGTGGCGCTTAATATCGGTAATGGCTTTATGGATGCCATTCAGTGGAAAGGGCTTTCTTCTCTTAGCGAATCTGCCTCAACTTCAGAGGGAGCTGAAGTTGCATTTACTGTCAATTTCACTCCAAAGTTAATCCCTGTCAAAATTTCCATAAATCCAGTTGTTTCTGTCAGTCACAGTATAAATCGTAACAATTACGCCTTGCAAGACGTAGACGGCGACGGCTACCTCGATATTGTGGAATCCGATAAGGAAAGTGAACTGAAAGTAACCCGCTCTGCCATCGGCAGAACGAACATGCTCAAGAGCGTGACCAACTCCTTCGGCGGAACCTTTACACTGGACTACGAACACAGCACGCCTACCTACGGACTGCCTGGTGGTAAATGGGTAATGTCATCCGTAACCATTGACGATGGTATCCGTGATGATGGACCGATGATGAAGACGATGTTTGCCTATTCAGATGGACAGAAAGATCGCCACGAACGTGAGTTCCTCGGCTTTGGTAAGGTCGTAACCAAGAATATCGACACCGAACAGGGTGAATCCGCAGTCTATCGTCAGGCTGTGCAGCTCTACGATGTGTCCACCTACTACGCACAAGGTTACGAACTTGGTACTTCCGTAGAAGATGCCAAAGGCAACAAGTACACCGAGACACGCAATGAATATGACGGCTATTATATCACAGCCAACGGTGACAGCTATACTTTCAACAAACAGAAGAAGCTCTGTAGCGACCGCGCTTCTGCCTTCGTGCCGCTACGTTATACCGTCAATAAACAGTATGAGGGACAGGCAACCGGTATCACCACCTCAGAGGCTTGGAATGAGTATTACCTCACGGGGCATCATGGTGAATTGAAATCCTACAAGTTCAGTGATAAGGGCAAGTTGGGTGCTGACGGTTCGGGTAAGTTCGACTACCAAACCACAATACAATATGCTCACAATGATAACAAACATATCTTCGGGCTACCTACCAACGTAACCGTAATGGGCGGTGATGGTAAGACTTATCATCAAGTTTCTGCGACTTACGATTTGAACTATGCCGACCATATTACACAGATTAAACAACAACTCGGAAGCGGCGAAGCCGTCTCTGATTATACTTATGATGCTTACGGCAACATCATCAAGACCACGCTTCCTGCTAACAGCAAAGGACAGCGCATGTGGTATACCTACCGCTATGAGCCGGTGATGAATATGTATGTGGAGCGCATAGACGATGCCT
>ERZ772779.228-NODE-228-length-27826-cov-11.290951_pt1 | contig 27826 bp, 24 predicted proteins | sample MGYA00511360_ERZ772779 | MGnify/ENA primary metagenome ERZ772779 (study PRJEB29015, sample SAMEA2738112) | human oral metagenome | biome: human oral; feature: human-associated habitat; material: saliva | place: China | collected 2231 ...
GTCTATCGGTCAATCTGTAAGCGATAAAGATAACCAGTTTTACCGTAACTAAGAATACCAGTAAGAAGTAAGGGTGTAGAAACACTCTTACTTTTTAAAAAGTTTTCGAAGCATGAATTTTTAAGCATCCAAGCTTACAAGATGTTTAAGTTGGATAATTAACCAGCCCACTTTGAAGCGCAAGTGGTAAATCTCTAACAATACAAAAAAGCCCTGATGTAGGGCTTTTTTATGACGTTCTAATAGAAGAAATCAATGCCGTAGTTTTCTTTGAGATAGGTCGCCAACTCGGCTTTCTCTTCCTCTCTAAATCGACAGAGGCTCAGGGCGAGACGCAATATCAGGAGACTTGTATCGATGATGGCGTTTGACTTAGAAATATCTTCTAGCTGGGTGACCTCTCTCAGGTCAAAATCTAAATAGTAAGCCTTGCTGTTGACATGATCAGGGTCACTAACATCCACTTCAACATACGATGCTCGCAGTAATTCTTCTTTTGGGATGAAGATTTCTTTTGAGGAGAAGAGTCCGGGATAGACATAAATCCCTTCAAAGGTGAATTCAAAGGAGAGTCTGCGACTAGTCAGTCTTTTGATACCTGCAATCGTTGCGTATATTGCAGCAAAAAAGAGAATGGTTGGAACAACAGTGAGAAGATTAAGTTGAGAAAAGTCAATCAATCCATGTGCGAGAAAAAAGAAAAATTGAAAGAATACACCCGTTGCAAAGACTAGATAGCCGACACCGACAAATTTTGAATAATAGATTTTCATAGAAACCTCCAGATATAGAATTGAACTCGCCAACGCTTTTTCAGTAGAAGGCGTATAGGTCGTGGAGAGTTAAAATTCTAGGTATTCCCATCATATCCTATGGAGCGAAGTTCTGTCAACCTTTTAGCAAGATGTGACTCTTAGCTATATTGATGGTGAACAGTGGAGAGAAATTAAAAGAATAAAATGAGGAATAATTTAATCATAAATAAGTAAAATTTAGGTGGGATATGAGCTATTCTATTAAATGATAACTAAACTCTATGTAAACAAAAACTTATTGTTCGATTAAAAATAGCATAAGGAACTCAATTTTTCGTTATAGACTTGGTGATTTAGTTAGTAATCAACTTCTTCATTATTTATATTGAAAAAACGTGATATTTTTATGATATAATAAGATGATAAAAATTTTAAAGAAATATTCAGGAGAGAAACAATGGCTCTAAGTGTTAAGACAAAAGATAGTGTAATGTTTGGATATTTAAGGGAATTAAATGCTACAATACCAACATATCAAAGAAGTTACGAGTGGGGACAAGATCAGATATTGGATTTCTTAGAAGATTTATACTCTGAGTGGGAAAGAGGAGTTGATGGTGAATCAAGATATTTCTTTGGACCTATAATTACAACGGAAGATGAGAATGGTATAACTCAGGTAATAGATGGCCAGCAGCGTTTAACAACTTCTACTATCTTTTTAGCGGTTTTAAGAGATATTTTAAATACCCTGAAAACAATCGAGGGGAGTATAGATTTAAAAGGTATCATTCAAAGAGACCTTATTGGAGATGGTACCACTTATTATGAGTATAAACTCACACAGATTGGGTCAATTGCAGATGAATTTAGAAACAAAATTCAAAAAGATAATCATGTCGAGATACTAGAGCCCAAAACGTTACATGTTGGAAAAAAATCGAAGGGAATGGGAAAAGTTAATAATATTTTAAGGGCTTATAACCAAATTTTAGACTATATCACTAATAAAATGGACGGATATAGTGATCAAGAAAAATACAATTTTATCAATGATATCTGTAATGTCTTTACAAAGCAATTTTTTGTTGTAGAGATTTCTGCTACAAACCGAACTGAAGCATTTCAAATATTCCAAACAATTAATGCACGTGGATTAGATTTATCAGCTGCAGATTTAATAAAATCAGATTTTTTTGGGAATAGTGGCGAATATACAGAAGAAGTAACTGATATGTGGAATCAAATTGTAACGGATTTAGGAGATTTAAACTTCTCAGATTTTATTAGATATTCATGGAATTCTAAATACGCTTTTACAACAGCAAGAGGATTATATAAATCAGTTTCAAAATCTATTAATGACTCCAGTAAAATCATTAAGTTTATGAAAATGTTAAAAAAACTCTCCATCCCGTACTCTGAGTTGAATGGAGATTCAGAACCAACATTTCTGATTGAAAGTGCGTATGGTAGACAAGCTATTTATATTCTGCAAGAATTACAAGAATTAAAATTCAAGACATTTCAACCACTATTTTTAGCAGCTATAAATAAAGATGCATCTGACAAAAATATACTAGCCCTCGTAGAAGCTTCTGCAAATATTTTAATCAGAAATAAAATATTGAACCAAGGTACAAACTGGCTAGAAAAACTATTTTCTAGTTTGGCTTACGAATTAAACAATTCTGATAAGCCGACTGATGATTTGGTGAAGTCTATTATTGATAAACTAAAAAGTGAGCAGCCTGATGATGAAATGATCAGTACCAAGTTAAATAGCTTTGATTTTTCAACAGACAAAAATTTAGCAAGATATATCCTTAGAAGAATTGAAAATAATAAAGAATTTGAAAAAGGATTAGTCATATTCGATAATAAAAAGGTTCATATAGAGCATATTATGCCACAAACTCCTATTGATCTATCAGAATGGTCAGTAGATGAGGAAGAACATGCTAACTACTTATGGAAAATAGGGAATTTGACATTGTTATTAGGTACAAAAAACTCATCAATTGGAAACAGTAGATTTGATATAAAAAAACAAAGCTATGCCCAATCTGACGTACGGATGACACGAGAACTTAAAGATTATGAAAAATGGGATCCTTCTATGATTGACCAAAGAACAGAAATGTTGATTAATGAATTATTAAACTTATAATAGCTATTAAAAATCAACATAGGAAATATTCCTTATAGTTAGATAGTCATTTTTACTGTCCTTAAGAACTAAAAAGAAAAAAGTGAGTCTTTTGTTAGATTCGCTTTTTTAGATAATGCTTTGAAATCAAGTAGGTATAGACAAGCAAAAAAGTCTTGGACTCAAGGTTTTTTCCTATTGATAAGGTGCTTTTAGATATTTTCAATGACATGATTTAAAAGTGGGGCAAAAACCATACAGATTCTGAACTGTATAGTTCTTTTTTCTAACGAAGAACGGGTAAAAACTTTAAAACAACTCCCAGTCAGGTGTGGAATGTTTTCTAGTCTGGGTCATGTAAAAATGAACAAAATGAATTTCTATAGCTAGGGTCAAAATAGGATAATGACTGTAAATTAGGAATATTCCCTTTTGATTAGATGCTTCATCAATAGCATGGTCGAATTGACCAAAATAAAACATGAACAGAGAAACCATGATGATGAAATAAAGAATCGATTAAATCGAAAAGTCTTCTAGAGTATAAAAGTTAGCGAGTCCCATAATCATCTCTCCAAAAGTAATAATGACTAGAAGTGAGATGCGCTCGATTAAATGGGGGAGATTGACTTGAAACTACTCGACTAACTGATCTGGCGCAAGAAAGCCCAATCGGATATTCTTGGCGAGCTAGTCATTAAATCCTTTATCCGCCTTTTCCACGTCAATCCCTTCTGGAATCTTCGTATTCGCATTTTGAATATACATAACCTTTTTACACTCTAAGTCAGCCGGTTGTTTAAACAGTGAGATAAACACTTTCTCTTTTGTTTTGCGGTTGGCTACTAAAAAACAATTACTATCTAAGAAAGATTCCACCAAGCGGTATTCTTTATGTGTTTGTAAAAATGTCGCCTTAGCAATCAAATAACGATACAGCTCAATGTCCTCTTTTAAAATGATTTTCAACAACCCCACCTCCTCACTGAAAGTATATCATTTCTTTCTATCGGTTTAAATATCCTCATAAAACCATGCACAAAACTCCCCGAAGTCCCGAGCACCTTTCCCTTCACGAAAAGAAGACCCATTTTTATAAACAAACAAAAGAGGTACCACCCTTTTTGTATGCTCATAAAAATGGTCTATCTGGAAGATTCCCGGATTCTATAATAGTCATATTGGGGAAGTGCAACAAATGTGAATTACTGACTCTGGAAATTTATTTCCTAGAGTCAGTTTGAAGCTTGGTAGGAATTGAGACGTACGGCTCAATCCGGTGCCCCATTATGACTATTATGAAGACATCCGGAGAATCTGTAAGATAGACGCAAGTCTATTTCTATTATTTTTAGCACTTACAGTACAAACTATGAAGAGCCATAAAGGCGGCACCCCTCTTTTTTGTGCTCATAAAAATGGTCTATCTGGAAGATTCCCGGATTCTATAATAGTCATATTAGGGAAGTGCAACCAATGTGAATTACTGACTCTAGGGTATAACCCGTAGAGTCAGTTTGAAGCTTGGTAGGAATTGAGACGTAGGCTCAATCCGGTGCCCCATTATGACTATTATGAAGACATCCGAGGAATCTAACAGATAGACGTAAGTCTATTATTTTTTTGCACACAAAAAAGGAGGGGTTGCCCCCTCATTTGATTAATCATTATCTTCAATGATTTCGTCTGTTTCGCCTTCTTCAGCACGAATCTGCTCGAGTTCTTCCTCAGAAAGTTTTGTGACATGAATCTTACGAATACGATCATTCTCGATTTCCGTTGGTTGTAACAGATACCCTTCGAATCTCACCTTCACTACCTCATCATCATCTGGGAAGTAGCCAAGTTTTTCAATAATCGCACCCGCCATTGTATCCACTTCATCAGACTCTAATGACGTTTGATAAATTTGATTGAACCTGTCGAGCGACATTCCGGCATCAATCACCGAATTGTTTTCATCGATTTCTACGACTTCTTTTTCTTCTTCGTCGTACTCGTCTTCGATATCTCCGACGATTTCTTCAATCAAGTCTTCTAATGTAACAATCCCTTCAACCCCGCCGTATTCATCTTTTAATACCGCTAAGTGTTGACGAGTTTTTCTAAATTCTACTAATAAATCATCTACGAAAATCGTTGATGGAACGAATACTGGCTCATGCGCTAAGGCACGTAAGTCAATATTGTCGAATCCTTGCTCTCTTGCAGCACGGAAAACATCTTTTACGTGAATAACTCCGATTACTTTATCCTTATCTTCTTCGTAAAGAGGAAGACGAGAATATGAACAGTTCAAGATTGTCTCTAGGTTCTCTGAAATATCGTCATCCACGTCAATCATTAATGTATCCGTACGTGGCACCATCACTTCACGTGCTAGTTTTGTATCTAGAGAAAGTACCCCTTGCATCATCGCGAACTCGGAAATATCAATCGCTCCGTCGTTACGGCTGTTGGCAAGTAAAGACTTCATCTCGCTTCGTGTTAATTTTTCTTCTACCCTCGAAAATTCGATTGGTGTCATTCGTTTTAATAATCCTGTTGAGAACGTCAAAATCCATACGAATGGTTTTGCAATCTTTTTGACAAACAAAATTGGTCCTGCAGTATATAATGCAATTTGTTCTGCTACTTGCAACGCCACTTGTTTTGGATATAATTCCCCAAATACTAAAGTAAGGTATGCTAGAACGACTGTCACAATCACAAGTGATAATGTTTCAGCTCCAGGAATGTTTCCTAATAATGGTTGGATTCGTGAAGAGAAACTTGTAGCGGCAGACGCACTTGAGAAGAACCCTGCGAATGTAATGGCTACTTGAATTGTTGCGAGAAACTCATCTGAATTCTCTAATAAGCGCATTACCTTAATGGCTCTCTTATCTCCTTCTTGCGCTTTCTGTGCCATTTTTCCTTGGTTGATAGACACAAACGCAATCTCTGCTGCAGAGAAAAATGCATTTAATGCAGTTAATAATACAATGATTAAGATCTGGACTCCCAGCGAACTCCCATCTGAATCAGCTGTCATAATTTTGTTAACCCCTTTTAACTATAGATTTTACCTATTCTATGAATGGTATAGAGATATCATATCAGTTTTTTTTGAAAAATCAAGATTTTCCCCTGTTTTGTAATGGTTCTTTAATGTTTAAAGCCCTTTCTAATGCATTTTTCAGATAGATTCTTTTCGTTTTCTCATCATTTCCTAACTTTTCTAGTTACAATTTGCCTAAAAAGTGGTACTATTGTAGTGAAACCAATCTCAAGGAGGAATGAGTATGTTATTAAAATCTCTTGTAGTTCCAAAAAAGAGTCTAACGGTCGTTAAAGAATCATGCACGTTAGAAGAAGCGATTACGATTTTAGAAGAATCAGGGTACCGCTGTGTTCCTGTATTAGATGAAACGGAAACGTTCTTTAGAGGAAATATTTATAAAATGCATATCTATCGCCACAAAGCAAACGGTGGAGATATGAGTCTTCCAGTTACTCATTTAATTAAAAACTCGACTAAATTCATCAGCGTGGATAGCTCTTTCTTCAAAGTGTTCTTCACGATTAAAGAATTACCTTACATTGCCGTATTAGATAAACAACAACGTTTCTACGGAATCTTGACACACAGCAGCTTACTGGGCATGCTTCAAGAATCATGGAACGTGAAAAACGGCTCTTATGTATTAACGATTATCTCTGGTGGTGAAAAAGGCGCCCTTGCGAATATCTCTAAAGTCATTAACAAGTATGCTTCTATTGCGAACGTAATGACCATCGATACTGAGAAAGATAAAAGCTTACGTCGTATCTTGGTGACATTGCCAGCAGGCGTAACAAAAGACACCCTACAACAAATCATCGACAACCTCGAAAAGAAAGACTACTCAGTCGCGGAAGTAGAAGATTTACAAAACACATAGGATACGAGACCGAGCGCTCAGAAATGGAACGTTGGACCGGAACGCCGGAAGGAACGTGAAACGTTCTGCGGACGTTTCGGGAAACGCACGCCATTTCTGCGAGGTCGAGTTCAACTTCTAGGATGTGAGCCCGAGTTCAACTTCACTAATTGCATCTACACAAAAAACCAGCACACCAGCCTTCAGCTAGTGTGCTGTTCTTTTTTTCCTTCTTATCTAATCGCTGAGCGAGCCATACGAGCTACTGTATGACGAACCCCTCGAATCGCAACTGACAATGCGTAAATATTTTCCACTGTCGCTAAACCGCCGTATCCAGCGTCCCCGATATGTTGAATATCCACACCAGCCACTTTATTACGGATGGCAATTTGTTCAATCACTTCTCTTGAAGAACCTTCTTGGCTTGTTCCAATCGCAGAAAGCACAAGTGCATCATTGGCATGTGCCACTTTCACAATTTCCACAAGTTCTGCGTCGGTAAACCCTGGCACCGTTCCAACTGCTGGAACCAGAATCACATCAGCCCCTGCTTTAATGAAGCGTTTCGCGATGTCCACGTTCATCACAGGTTCCTTCGAGCCTGCCCCGTGCATCTTCCCAGCAATCACAAGCCCTGAATAGTGTTGTTTCACCATGGCAAGAGACGCCTCAATCGTTTCATTCGTTACCCCTGTCCCTGGATTTCCCGTTAAGCAGATAAAATCAAGGCCCAATTCTTCCGCACGTTTCACTGTTTCCACCGTACATGTACGACCTGGTGAGATTTCAATTCGTGTTTCTAGCATTTCTGCATTCATATCCACTGGCTCCAAGTTCGCCCCAATTGGCAGCCCACTCAGTTCTTTCGCACGTTGGACTGGGTTTTCACTTTCTTCAGCACCATAAATCAGTGGGTCGATACAGTCAAACCCGTTCAAGAGCACCATGTCTCCACCGAACGCCTTTGCGATTTCTGCGTTAGATAATTCATTCAGCATCGTTGGACGTGAGCATACCGTTTCACAGCACACCGTTCTTCCTTCTGCAGCTTCAATCGCCTTTTTCAATTCTTTTCCTGTCATTTTTCTGAAATCACTGGCCACACAATTTAACAATCGTTTACTCATTTCGTTTCCTCCTGTCCACGAACAAGCGCCACTACTTCTTTCAACAACGCTTCATCCGTCTGTTCGTAATCTCCATTTTCATGATAGGCATAGCTAAGACCCTCACCTGCAGTCGTTGGGTCCGTCTTCCACGTCTTAAACGTTCCATGGATTTGCGAAATTCCCGTCTCCTGCATTAAGTGTTGCACATTTTCTTTCGTGACACCGCCGCCACAAAGCAGTTCAATCTGACTTCCGTAGCGAGACTGCAAGTCTTTTAAGAGCGAGATTCCTTTTTCAATTTGCGCCTGTTGTCCCCCTGTTAAAATGCGCGTGCATCCAAGTTTGATTAAGCCCTCGATAGCACTCTCCACATCCGGCACAAGGTCAAACGCCTTATGGAACACACTCTCGGCATGATATTTCTGACACAACTCAATCATCTGCTTCGTACGGTTCCAGTCAATCGTTCGGTCTTCTAACAGAAATCCAAACGCTAATCCTTTCGCACCCGCTTCTAATAAGAGTTTTGCATCGATTAGCATGCTTTCAAACTCTTCCTTCGTGTAACAAAAGCCTGCACCACGAGGACGAACCATGCACACAATCGGAAGGCTCACTCCAGACTCGAGCACTTTTTGCAAGGTACCGATGCTTGGCGTTAATCCTCCTAAGAACAGTGCGCTATTCAATTCAATGCGGTCAGCACCAGCACGCTCTGCAATCTGGCAGTCTGCGATGCTTCCAGCACATACTTCTACTGTCATACCGTCCCCTCTTTCATGCGCGACAATGCGAGTAGCGCTAATCCATAAATAATCGTATCTGTTTCTAAGTCTTTTATACCGATCCATTCATTTGGCAAATGCGCAATATCTCTTTGCCCTGGGAAACTTGGACCATACGCAATGATATTTGGAATGATTTTGGCATAAGTTCCACCTGTTGTGGTCACTGGAACGCTATCGCTCTGCGTGATATCCGTATACACCTGTTGCAAGGCTTGCACATAGGTGGAATCCTTGTCATAGAGCACTGGGTCCCAATGCGAAATCACGTCTAGAACGCCACCTTCTGGTACATGCGCATTGATTTTCTCAACCAACTCGTCTTTTGTGCAACTCGCTGGATAGCACATCGTCCATTCGACATAATGACGACCGTCTTCGAGTCCAAGAGTTTCACCGCGCAGTTGCATCATCCCGAAGTCACTATCTTCATAGGCGATGCCCAATTCTTCCCCGCGATGGTTTGTATGGAGAAGTTTTTCGTTGGCAAATGTATACATTCCGGATACTTTATCCGAAGGGAAAGACAATCGTACTCTAAGACGACCGCGTTCTCCGTAAACGACTGGCCATTTACAGTCTGGCGTCCACCCGAATGTCGGAGGAATTTCTTTCGTTAAATAGTGCTTCACGCATCCAAATCCTGTCTCCTCATTCGTCCCAAAGACAATCCGCACCGGTCTATCAAAGGTCATACCCTTTTCCTTCAACACATATAACGCATAAAGGTTCGATAGAATAGGCCCTTTGTTATCCAATGTACCGCGCCCGTAGAGTCTTCCGTCACGAACGGTAAGGTCTAACGCTGGAGAAATCCATCCTTCTCCAAGCGGCATCACATCCACGTGTCCAAAGATGCCATAGTACGCGCCATCTGGTCGGTCTTCTCCGTACTGTGCGTATCCAATCTTATTATCGATATTCTTCGTTTGAAATCCAAGTTCACTCGCAATCGCAAGTACTTCATCAAGCGCCTGTCTAGGCCCCTTGCCAAATGGAGCACCATCTTCTGCTTCGCCTCGAATACTTGGAATGGCGACCATTCGTCGCAACCCTTCAAAGAGTGCAGGTTGAATTCCTTTTAGTTCCGCAATCCATTCTTCTTGATTCATTCTTTGACCTCCAATGGCTTCATTCGCTCTTCTAAATACGCTTCAAGCCATTCTTTTGTCGCTAATTCATGTCGCATCGTGCCATCACTTTGTGGATGCACACGGAATACCGTTGGTGCGAGCGTACTTGTGGCAACAACAAATGAGAAGTTCTCGATATTGGAAGCTGCCCCAAAGTCTCCTTTGGCATTCATGGCCACAACAGAAATATCTCCTGCTTCACCACGCGTTCTCTTCAATCGTTCGGCAAGGTCGCTCACGGCTTTCTCACACGCCTTTTGCGGAGAGAGGCCTTCTTTCATGAGACGAACGATTTCATACGAAATCACGCCTTTCATCAAGTCTTCCCCAAGACCCGTTGCCGTCGCGCCACCAATCGTGCTATCGACATATAATCCAGAACCGATAAAAGGAGAATCTCCTACACGCCCCGGCTTCTTCATAAAGAGTCCGCTCGTTGAGGTCCCTGCGACCATATCTCCAGATGCGTCTAATCCCACCATACCAACCGTATCATGTCCAGCATACGGCGTGAGTTGTTCGCGTTCAATATCTTTCAATCGATTATGGAAATGAATCTTCGCACGGTCCGTCAGCATGTCTTTTTCTTCGAAATGATGAGCCTTCGCAAAAGCTGCTGCTCCATCTCCGACCAGCACATTATTCACTTTATAAGCACTCAAGGCACGCGCCACTGAGATTGGATTGGCGAACTGTTTCAAGGCACAGACCGCACCAAAATCAAACGTCGATCCATCTAAATAAGCGGCATCTAACTCCACTTCCATCTCTTCATTTGGAAGTCCGCCATATCCAACAGATTTAAAGTAAGGGAAGTCCTCCACTTCTTTAATCGCGCCTTCAATGGCATCTCCTGCAGTTCCGCCCGCTTCTAAATTCGGGGTCACCTTCTGGATTCCTTCGAGCGCCATTCTCCATGTCGCAATCATACCCCACATTCTCTGTCACCTCTTTTACTGAAATCGTTGTTCACTTTCGTCTTTTGTTCCGCTAATAATTGCTACGGCTCCGCCTAATGCTTCGCGTAAGCCCACGCCGCCTTTTTTCGGCATTTCTAGCATGACGACTTTATCTTTATAGGCTGCGATGGTGTCTTCATTCTCTTTCGAACAAATCACATACGGCTTGCAGTCAGTTTGCTCTTGAATGGCTAACGCAATTTCTGCTGCCATTTGCGCATAGGTACCGTAGTTAAAACATGGCCCTGCAAACAGCACTTCTGCTTTCGTTTTTAAAATCAGATTTTTGATTTTATGAATCACTTCTTCTTTATGCGCTTGGAAATAATCCGGCCCACAATAAATCGTCGCAAGCGCGGTGAGTCCTGCTTTCTCGAAGTCTTCTTTGAACATTAAATAAGAACCAACCCCACCTTTTTCAAGGCCTAACTCTGTATCGCCACGTTCCTTCCCGCCGAATCCAGCTTGAACTTGGTCGAATAATAATAGTGTTCTCATCTGTTCACCCCTTTCTATGTAAAAAGGTGGCATCCGTTCTCGCATGCCACCCGAAGTTTTGACACTTGTGACTTACGTAGTTGTCATCTTATAAGTCATCAAATGATAAGTCGTTTAAGTCAACGTCGTCTAATTCATCACCTGTTAACATGCTAGCGCCCTCTTCTTCTTTCAAGTATTGTTTATCCAATGCTTTGAAGAATGGGAAGTAGATCAAGCAGCCTAAGATAATCAAGAAGATTTGGAAGAATCCGGCTACGATACTACCTGTTGACAACCATCCTGAGAAGAAGAATGGAGTTGTCCATGGAAGAGAAGCCCCTGTTGTATAAGGGATAATTCCCCACATTGTTGCAAGAGTTGCTAAAGTAATATTTACAAGTGGTGTTAATAAGAATGGAATCACGATAATTGGGTTTAATACTACTGGTAAACCGAATGTAACCATTTCGTTGATACCGAAAATACCAGGGATTAAAGCTAATCGACCGAGTTTCTTCATTCGTTCTGATTTCGCAAGGAATACCATTAAGAATACAAGAGATAATGTACTACCTCCACCACCGAAGTTACCGAAGAAGTCTCCGAAAGGTCCAGTGAAGATGTTTGGTAATGGTTGTCCAGCTTTAAACGCTTCTAAGTTTTCGTTTGTTAAAATTAAGTGGATTGGGTTGAAGACTGTATTTGTTACAGCTGGCCCGTTAATACCGAAGAACCAGAAGAGTGTTGATAGGAATTGATACAATGGTTCGAAGAAGACGCTTTGACCGAATCCCATCAATGGAGCTTGTAATACTTTATAGATAAATGTTTGTGCGTATTGGAATTCTGTTAATGAGAAGATAAGATAGATTGCAAATGCAAAGAACATCGCAAACGCACTAGGAATTAATGCTGCAAATGAGTGATAAACTGCTGGTGGCACTGCATCAGGAAGTTTAATAACCCATCCTTTTTTCTGAATCGTAACGAAGATTTTCACTGACACAATCGCAGTAATCATCGCTAAGAACACCCCTGCAGATCCAAGGTTTGAGAAGGCAAAACCACTAAATGCTTTACCTGCTTCATTCACAAATTTTGGGTGAACTTTTGGAGTCATGATAAGGTAGCAGACAAGTGATAAAGCTCCACCTGCAATGGCATCACTTTCTAATTGTTTAGCATAAGAATAACCGATACCAACTGCCCCTAAAACTGCTAAAATACTAAATGTTGAATCAATCACGGCATCCATCGAGTTTTCCCAACCCTTGCCGAAGAATCCCGCCATAAATTCGCTATACCCTGGCACTGGGAAGTTGGCAATAACAAGGAAAATAGATGCTACGATAATTAATGGTGTACCGACTAAGAACCCGTCACGAATCGCAACTAGCACCTTGTTCGTGCTAAGACGTTCTGCCACGCGGCCCATTGTACTTTCTAAACCTGCAAACATTGTACTAACCTCCTATTGTTCTTTTTTTGATTTTAATAATTGAATGGCACGTTTCAAGATACGCTCGCCATCTGCATTTCCGTAGTCTTCAAGACTGATGACATCGACAGGAACTCCCATCGGATCGTATTTTGCATGAACCGCATTGAATTTGTATTTCACTTGAGGTCCTAACAAGATTACGTCTGGATGGTATTGCTCGTAAATCGTATCAAGTTTCGGGTCTGGAAACGCTTTAATTTCTAGTGGTAAATTATGCTTATCTGCTACGTCTTGCATTCTGCTAGCCACTAGACTGGTTGACATCCCCGCACTACAAAATAGATAAATTCTTTTCATTTTCATTTCCTCCTTCCGTTTCTATTTAATACTTTCAATCCGTTCATAAAGGGCGATAATTTCTTCTGCTGTAATTTTAAGAAATTCCGCATTCATCAACTGGTCTTCTGCATGGACCAGTAAGAGCGAAAATGGCACCGGCTCACCGGATGTTTCTTGTTGTAATAATCCAAAGTGCGCTTCATGCCCCTGCGCATGATATTTATCTCCTTCTTCAATACAACGGCGCGCTTCTTCGAAATGTCCTAAACGCGCTTCTTGCACCGCCTCCATAAAACTGGATTTTGCTGCACCTAGTGCGCTAATCATCTTAAAACACACTAGCTCAATGCCTTCCATACGATTTCCTCCTTCCTTATCGAATCGCCTGAATAAACGACTCTACATTTTTTGCTTCTAATAAACACATCATTTTGTCCGGGGAGTCCAGTTGCTTCCCGAGCCATCGTAAGAAGAGTTGCATGAATTCCATATCCTCTTCCTTCAACGCGAGTAAGATGACGAGTTTCACTGGGAAATGATTCCACTGAATCGGCTCTCTTAATACCGCAATTGAAATCATCGAGCGCTTGCTAGATGGATGCAACGGATGCGGAATCGCAATCGAATAATCGAAGTCCGTCGAAGAGAGGCTTTCGCGTTTCAAGACCGATGGTAGAAAGTCCTCATTCACGATTCCTGCTACTTCTAAGCGTGAGCCCATTTGCATTAAGATTTCTTCTCGGCTAGTAGCCTCCACGTCCGCATAGAAGAAATCTGCATCCATCAACTGTCCAATTTGCGTGCGAATCGTTTCACTCATCTTCTGCGTTTCTAACGTATTCATCACTCGAATCAGTTGAATCTCGTCTTGCGTATTAAAAAATAGTCCTAATCGAACGACCGGAATCGTAACTGGTGGTTTCATTTGCTCGAAGGTGATGAGTAAATCGGCCTCGTAAAACTCCGTCACACCTGTAGTGAACGTCGCTTCCTCTGCCACAAAATCCAAGCGATGTTGGAACTGCTCCTTCAATCGTTCCACGCTTCCAGCAATCAACGGATATTGCGTATTGGCGATAAGAACCGCGCGAAGTTTCGCGTTTGTCGCACCTTGCATATACGCTGCTCCGATATGCAGTGCCAAAAATCCAATTTCCTCTTCGGTAATTTGGCATTGCAGCTCGTTCATCAAATACTGACTCACGGAAACGGCCGTATCAAACACCAGCGGATATTGTCGTTTAAAGGTTTGCACATAATGATTAGGTAGGCTTAAGTTCATCTGCACCCGTTCGAGTAATCCTTGCAAGTGCAACTGGAATCGCACCTTGAATTCCTTTTGATCCACAAACGAGATGCCCATCCACTGGAAGAGTCGTTCATCAATCGCGTTGGTGAGTTCTTCTAGTCGGATGGTTTTCCCTTTGAAATGAACTTCTGATTGAAAGGCATTTGAATTATGATACGCCTTTAAGAGTTTCGCATAGGAAAGAATTTCTCCTTCCGGAATCTCTTTATCACCTAGAATTCCTTTAAAAATCGAACGAACAATCGTAGCTTCAACCTCTAAATCAAGGCTTTCTGCACTACCTTCTTGTACCGTCTGTCCTAGTCTTACTCGTTGCAACACCAGCCCTAAATGTAACAATAGAAACGGCATGAGTGTTTTGCGAATCGAATAGCGATATTCTTTTAATTTCGCCCAAATAATCGCCTCTAATTGCTCCATATCCAACTCCGGATACACATTCATGAGCTCTGAGCTATTCAAGAAGTCTTCGTTTAATTCTTTTTTCAGTAGTTCCCTGTATAATTTTCGCTTGCTGGCTTCTGGCCCTTCTAATACAAGCGCCCCATTCTTCGTCACGAGTTCCAGACCGTCGTATTCTTCCAGTTGTTGTTGGACACGAATGCGGTCTATATCAAACGTTTTAGCGCTTACAAAACATTGTTCGCAAAAAGCTTCGATGGAAACGCCCTCCCCATTGAACAGGAGTTGCTTCAGCAAGTTGGCGCTTCTTTCTGCGCTATCTTGTGGCGCTCTTAGTAATCCTTCTGGGTCTGCATATCGATTTTTTTGGAAAGCCACGAGGTGATATCCTTTTTGGCGATCCGCTTGTATGATATGCGGCATTTCTCGGTTAATTTGTTCGATATCGGAACGCACTGTTCTTGCGCTGACGCCGAGGCAGGAAGCTAATTCGCGTCCTTTGATCCATTCTTGGCGTGCAAGTAAGTGCAATAGTTGTTGGTGTCGTTGTTTCATTAAAAATCCCTCCACCTTAATTTGACTATAGCAGATTCTTTGATTCCATTATACCTAAAATCTTTTCCTATTGTTAGGAAATTTTTAGTCCCTTTTTGAAACATTTCGTAATTTTTCTTACTTTTTGACCGTTTTTGGCTGATTGGTGTGCTAAGAAAGAAAAAGATGTCTCTTCGATTGAAAAGTTTCTAATAGTAGCTGTAATAGGGCACCGGCTTGAGCCGAAGTCTCAAGCTCTTTCAAGATTCAAACGACCTCTAGAAAATGACTTTTCAAGAGGTCGTAATTCACTTTGAATGCTATTCCCTATTACTGCTACTATGGAACTTTTCAACTCTTTCGAGACATCTTTTTCAACTGCTCTACCAAAATCCAGTCACAAAGAAAATTACGAATGGTTTCTGGCGAGGGGAAGGACAAGGTGTGGGTGCTGCGAAGGTGCGAAAAATCTAGATTTGGGCAACAAAAAAGGCACCGGAATCGGTGCCTGTAGGACTGGGGTAGCTGGATTCGAACCAACGAATGACGGAGTCAAAGTCCGTTGCCTTACCGCTTGGCTATACCCCAATGGTGGAGGGGGGCAGATTCGAACTGCCGAACCCGAAGGAGCGGATTTACAGTCCGCCGCGTTTAGCCACTTCGCTACCCCTCCAGCAAATATTAAAATTTCGTACTCAGATATCTTACAATAGTTTGAAATAGAATGCAAGGATTTTACCGCAAAAATAGAAAGAATCTAGTCAGGTTAGTGGCTAGATTCTTTATCTTTATTTTAGTTTAGATGTCACTTTCTTCTTCGAGAAGGTGCGCTCTTGTTTATTTCCTAAAGCGTTCAGACGGGCATCCAATAGAATATGGCGTCCCTCTACGCTTCGGGTGTAGATGATTTCGTAATTGCCGATGTATTTTTCGATATTTGCGACAAAGACGATGACGTCTTCTTTTCGTTTATCAAACATGCTTGGGACGGCGAAATACTTCGTTTGGTCATTGACCCAAGTCATGGCTCTTAAAATATAACGCTGGTTCTCGATTGGAGCAAAGAATTCCGATAACGCCTGTGCAAAAATTTCTTTTTCGCGCAAGGTTCCACCCTTTAGATAAGTGGCTGTTTGAATCGAATTCTTATCACCGCGAACGACTCTGGCCTTACAGTTTTGCGTCTGCAGATGTCCGGATGCCAGCAAGGCTTTTCGGACGGCTTCGGCAAAGAGTTCGAGGCGTTTATACGGGCTCTTGTATAGGAAATATCTTAACCAGACGATATTTAATGCGATAAGCGACAGGATAAACACTGGATATAAGAGTTGGGACGGTCCGTTCGCAAAATCGAGTATGATGTAGACAATCAGTTCCGTCAGTGCGATTGCTTGTGCATAGGTTAGAATTTTCCGTGAATCTGTCAGAAGAACGGTTGGCAAGAACGTCTTGTCCACTGCAACTTCATTAGAGACTTCCATGTCTTCTAGAAGCGGAAGGGATTCATTCCAGCGCTTCTTCAATGCTTCGCGGTCACGCGAGCGCTCGATAGTTTCTTGGTTGAGCTTTGTTAAATCCTTCTTCGTAAACTTGATCGTTCCAAGGTCTAATCGATCCACGCCTGATTCAATCGTGTTTTCATTATAGTGTAGTCCTAAGAACTGCTTCATGCGGCGCTGTAATAATTCCATATCCGGACTATCGATTCCCACAGCAACCTCTTCGTCTTCTTTCTTCTTGAAGAGTTTTTTCTCCGCCAAATTGATGGACACAAGATGCCAAACACTACTTGTCTTATCCGGATTTTCCGGCCAAATGCGAATCGCGCGACCTCGCATCTGATTGCTGAGCATGAAACTTCCGACAAAGCTGGCGAGAATTAATGAGTTCACGCATGGCGCATCCCAACCTTCACCGAGGAGAGATTTTGTTCCAATCACGACATGAATGTGTCCTTCTTGGAAGAGCTGCGTCACGGCGCTGACTAAATCATGTTGCGAACCTACTAAACGCACCTTCACATAGTCGTTTTCATCGAGTTGGCCTACTGGTTGGAAGGTAATCTTATCCGGTCCAAAAATAGCCTCTAGACGCGGTTTCACTGCTGTTGGAATAATTACGAGACTTCCTGTTAAAACCGCCACAGGAACGTCTAATTGCTGCTCCACAAGCTCTCTACGAAGCACTTCGAAGTACGGTAATACGCCCAGTTGGCTATATTGGACTTCTGGATTTCCTAAATGCACCTCAAAGTCTTTTCGAATGAAGTCGGTTAGAATCAACTGTCTCAATTCGCTGCCTAATGTTTCATATTCAGCCTTGAAAATGTCTCGGACCGCGTTTAATTTTCCAAGAGATTGATTTAATAGCTGGTCGAGTTGTTTATTGCGAAGTAACTGCACTTGTTTGCGGTCAATTAAGCCGAGCGATTTCAACTCATGCTTTAATTCTTTACTGTCTTCTTCGGATAAATCATACCAATGCGGCACATCGAATAACATTCCCTGCAAGAGGATTTCAAACCACGCCAAGTCAAACGCTGGAAGCAGGCTTGCCCCCAGTAATTGTTGGAAATGTTTTGGGAACTCGATACCTTTATGTCGTAGGAAAATCAGTGTTGCCGAGAGGTATTTCGGTTCATTTAAGAGATCATCTTCTGAGATGGTTCCATCGAGCGCGCGGCTAGTTCTTACCGCCTCACAAAACATCGAATCGGACGATAGATTTTTCAAGAAGGCTCTCTTCTGCGTAGAAAACTGATCGAGTTGTTTCTCTTCTTCCTTCGTTGGGAAAGAGAAATACACATAGTCCTGGTGTGGACATAAACTGCCCTCTTTAACGAGTTCTGGAACGGTAATTTCTTCATCGATTTCCCCACACATGGCCACATAACGCTCCCAAAGTGCTGGCTCCCCTTCGTATGGAGGTGTTGCCGTCAGCGAAATCACACTGATGTCCGCAAAGGATTTACGGAAGGTTTCTAGACTCTTCCACCATTCATTTCGCAAGTGATGACACTCATCGAGGCACAATGTTCCAAGATTTGCTTCCTTAAAGAGCTTAATAATATCCACGTCTTTAAAATCAAAGTGCTCGTTCTCGACCACATCGTCCGTATCCTCGACTTCCGCGTCGCCTTCCAGACGATTGATGGCACTGTGCAAGGCTTGATACGTCGCAACGGTGATGGTCTTTGGCTGCTTTAGATTTTGCGAAATCATTTCATCGGCTAGACTCGCATCATCCAAAAACGCCTCACGAATACGGTCCACCCACTGCTGGCGAATCGTCACGGTCGGCACTAAAATAAGCGCAGGATTACTATTGCGACGGATAAATTCAATTCCTAGCGTCGTTTTCCCAGAACCTGGAGCCGCCACCAAATGAATATGGCCATCCGCCATAATCGTATCGCTCTTTTCTAAAATGCGCTTTTGGTACGCTCGCCACTCGCCTTTGAAAGCTAGATGCTCTAACATCAGGCTCCTCCTCTCCCTTCGAATCTTCTCTCTTATTTTATCACTCTTCCCTTATCAATAAAAGAAAGGGTGCCAAGACTTTTAAGTTTCTAAAACTATTTATCTTCTTAGATAAAAAACTCCTAGAGTTGATTACGAAGAATCCACGGATTCGGAGTAATCATACTACCTCTAGGAGTTTCATTTTTACGCTTCTATTTGTTTTTGTTGATAGTCCTTTGAGACCTTCATCAAAGTCTCGTAAGCTTCTGCCAACTCTTCTTTCAATGTGGCATCTTTCAAGTATGACTGCACCTTGGCAATCACTTCTTTCTCGCGACTCGCATCTAAAATCGCGATGCCATTTTCTTTTTTAATACGAGCGACATCGACAACGACTTGCATGCGGCGTTCAAAGAGCGCTACAATCTCGCGGTCGATGGCATCAATTTCTGCGCGTTGTTTTTCTAACACTCGATTTCCTCCTACTGTTAAATTCCAAAGAAGACGCCTAATGGGTAACCTACAATAATCGCACTAGCAGCGCTGAGTAGGAATAGGCCTCCTCCGTATACAAAGGCATCTTTTGCATTCGTCCAACCAGAACCGACCGAAATCGCCACATACGGCATGCTCGGTGGTGTCATGAATGCTAGACTCGCCATGAATCCAATCAAGCAGGCAATGGTTCCAGCTTGTACATCCACAGAACCTGTCGCATAGACGGTCGTTAATACGGTTGTGACTACCGATACGGTTACTAAGTTTGAAGAGACATTTGTTTGTAATCCTGCCCAAAGGACGAAGATGATCACGACAAGAATTGGAGCGAGTGTCGCAAACACCGGTACGAGTGAGCTTTCAAGAAGTCCGATTACTCCTAATTCCGGTTTTGTGACAAGAGTTCCCATGCTTAAAGTGGCGCCAACCAAGAACATACTTGGCCAGTACACGCCTTTTTGAAGTCCTTCTTGAATCGATAAGAGTGGTTTCCCGTCAAATGACAGAATCGCCATCACGATGACCCCAATCATCGGTGGAAATGCCATTCCTGCAGTTTTTAGAAAGGCAGCGACGTCTGGTAAGAATCCTCCTACTAGTTCCGGTAACACCCATAGTAAGACGACTCCCATAAAGATAAGCACTGTCGCGGTTTCGCGTTTTGATTTGGCAGGAAGTGCTTCAAGCGATTCCAGTGGTTTCATTTCGACGTTTGATAAATCCACTCTCCAAATAGTTCTAAGAACAACCCACATTGCGATAAAGAGCACGAGTCCGGCTGGAATTCCAATCATCATATATTGCGCGTTGGAAATCGCAATTCCTGTCGCATTCTTATAAAGCGCCATAGCTGTCACAGAGAAGACGTGGTTGATTGGTGTCATCGCTGTACCGATTGCCACTGTGGCAAAAAGTGCGATTAGAAGCACCGAAGCTTGTCTGTCCCCTTTTTTCAATCCGAGAACGGCCATGATTTCCTCGTAAATCGGGAAGACAATCATAAAGAGAATCGTCGGCGAAATAAAGAGGCTAATGGCAAGAACGCTGGCGTAGAAAGCCCCGATAAAATGCCATGGAGACTTCCCTGCAAACGAGCTGCCGAGTGCACGTGCGACGAAACGTCTAAGTGCAGGCGTTTGCTCGAGGGCATATGTCATTAAGAATGTAAATAATAGGAAGACAAAGGTTGTATTCCCAAACGACAAATTAAAAATCTGCCCGTAGTTGACGCCTGGAAGCATCCCGATTCCTAACATCACATAGCAGAGAACGCTTGGCCAGTCCGTTGCGACAAAGAGCCAAAGTAATAGACTGCTAAAGAAGATGGATAGGATGGAAATTGTTGGTGCTTCAAGCCCAAATAATGGTTGTTGTGTAATGGTTAAAAATCCGCTCGTTCCCATGAGAACAGCGCTAAGTGCAACGATGAATAGTTGCAACTTGGTCCATGTTTTTCCTTTCATTGGTTCACCTCATTCTTATCTATCCTACCTCATTTTTTAGCAGATTGCTATTGGAAATAAAGAGTTTCTGCAAATTTCTAAGCAGTTTTCTACTATTATATAGAAGAAATTTTCCTCAAAACAAAAAGCCGGGCACAATGCCCGACTCTGGATTAATGTTCTAATTTTAAGGTTTGTGCTAAACGTTTGTACATTAACATCGCAAGTACGCTATTTAGACCGAACTTCACGATATTAAATGGAAGTAATGCGAATGCCATTAATGACCCTAAGTCTGTTACCAATGGGTTTAATGCATGTGCTGCGGCAACGATTTTTTCCATTGGGAAGTTCATCGCTGTTGCGTAAAGTGGGAACATCACGAAGTAGTTCGCTGTCAGTAACACCACTGTCGCTGAAATCGTACCAATCACTAAGCTGATCACCGCTGATTTGAAATTACGGCGACGTTGATAGTAAAGCACTGCTGGTAACATAAAGCTTAAACTACCGATTAAGTTCACTGTTTCTCCGATTCCAAAAGTCATTGACCCGTTATAGAAGAAGTTGAGCAACACTTTAATGAGCGCAATCAAGCTTCCATGCAATGGTCCAAGAAGATATCCCCCCAGCAATACTGGTAAATCCGAGAAGTCGAGCTTCACGAACGTTGGGATAAACGGTACGTTGAACGATAATAGCATTAATACGGTACTAATCGCACCAAAGACTCCTACTAGAACAATTTTTTTAGCCGATGTTCTGTTCGACTTTTTTACATTTGTACTCATGGTACGTCCTCCTTCATAGGGCGAAGGAAATTGCACTGTTTCTCAGTTTCAAAGAAAAAAGCAGCATTGAAATGGACCTTTCAATACTGCTCGTCAAATAGACTTGTTGAAATAGTGCCATTTTCTCACATCTAGACTATACTATCGGTTCTGGAATTGCACCAGATCATGCCATGCGGCTCGTGGACTATACCACCGGTCAGGAATTTCACCTTGCCCCGAAAATGTTATTTATGTTTGTATTGTAGCACCTCACTGTCCGTTAGGCAATCTCTCTGCCTCAAAAAGGTGATTTTATGCTGTTTCTCTAATAAAAAAACTTGGATGACGTTTATCATCATCCAAGTCCTGCTATTTGATTCATAAGATTATTTCTTTTCTTCTTTTTGCTCAACAAATCCAAGGCGTTCAATGTTTTCTTTAGATGCTGAAAAACTTACTTTATCATCTTTCTTAATCAGTGCGACATCCATTGTTTCATATAAACTTGGCGCTTTTGCACGACTTTCTGAGTCATCCAATTTGAACTTCTTCATGTCTATTTCAACAGTGAATGCTATTTCTTTTTCACCATCTACGGAAGTAACTTTTACGCCCTCTGTAGCTTTCATTTGATTCACGATTTCATCTCTTCTTTGACGTGCTGCTGTTGCATATTCCGGAACACTTGATAAACGTACTACAATATCAGTTGTTAGAGATAAAACTGTGTCATTCTCTTTGTCATATACATATGTATAAGTGACCTTCGAATTTTCTGTTTGCAAAACAAAGACTGATTTACTTTCTGAACGACATCCGAGTAATACAAACAATGCTCCTAATAGTACAATGGATAATTTCAAGATTTTCTTCATTCGAATACTCCCTTTAATCTGACTTGCTTTTATCATAGAAAATGAACTATCGTTTGTCAAATTCTGTTGAAGTCCACACTCATCATTTATATAAAAAACTTGGATTACGTTTGCCATAATCCAAGTTCTTCTATATTTATTTTTCTTCTTTTTGCTCAACAAATCCTTTGCTTTCAAGGCTTTCTTTGGATGCTGAAAAACTTATTTTATCGTCTTTTTTTATAAGCGCCACATCCATTGTTCTATATAACTCTGGTGCTTTTGCACGACTTTCTGAATCATCCAATTTGAACTTTTTCATGTCCACTTCAATCGTGAAATTTAATTCTTTTTCACTGTCTGATGTAGTGACTTTGATGCCTTCGATATCTTTCATTTCATTCACGAATTCATCTCGAATTCTACGTGTTATTGTATCGTATTCTGGAATATTGGCTAGTTTCATTACTGACTTCGTTGTTAGAGATAAAACTGTGTCATTTCCTTTGTCATATACATATGTAAAAGTGACCTCCGCATTTGCCGTTTGAAAAACAAATGATGCTTTACTTTCTGAACGGCATCCTAGTAATACAAACAATGCCCCTAGTAGTACAATAGATAACTTCAATATTCTCTTCATGACAGCACTCCCTTTATTTCACTTCTTTAAACTCGTATTCTAAAATAGCCTCTTTAGATAATTGGTAGCTAACAATATTATCCTTTTTCTTCAAAGCTGCATTAACGGTGTTATAGAGCGTTGGAGCTTTCTTGCGACTTGCCGCATCATCGAACTTAAATTTATTAACGTCGACTTCAATCGTTAGCGTAATGTAGTTATTATCGTCCTTTTTAGTATATGTAACACCTTCGATTCCTTCCAGCTCTGATACAACTTCGTCTCGCTGACTACGCACCGTTTCTGTGTATCGTTCGTCTTTGGTGATATCGTAAATAATATTAATCGTTAGTTTAGACACCGTATCCTTCTCTTTATCGTATACATAGGTTAGTTTTGTCTTACTGGCAGTCTTTTGTAAAACAAATTCACTTTTTGTTTCTTGGCTACATCCTAGTAATACAAATAATGCTCCTAATAGTAGAATGGATAGTTTAAAAATTTTCTTCATATGATACTCCCTTGTTTTGACTTGCTTTTATCATAGAAAATGAACTATGGTTTGTCAAATTCTGTTGAAGTCCACACTCAACATTTATATAAAAAAACTTGGATTACATTTACTGCAATCCAAGTTCATATCGATTATTTCACTTCTTTAAATCCTTCTTTTAAAATACTCTTTTTAGATTCTTCAAAGCTGTAAATATCATTTTTCTTTATTACCGCTGTATGAACGCTACTATATAGAGCTGGCGCTTTAGCACCTGCCTTTCCATCCTCATAGTTAAACTTCTTAAGATCCACTTCAATTGTTATCTTTAGTTCTTTTGCGCTATCAGATTGAGTGACTTTAACCCCTTCAACGCCATTCGCGTCGTCTACTATTAGTTTTTGGGTACTACGTGCTTTCTCTTCGATTTCTTTACTTTTTGAAATGTCGTAGATGAGATTAAATGTCACAGATGAAACTGAATCTTTTTCTTTATCGTATACATAGGTTATTTTTTGTTTTATATCACTAAGATCAAAAACAAATTCACTTTTAGATTCTGAGCTACATCCGAGTAGAACAAATACTGCTCCTAACAATAAAATAGATAATTTCAAAATTTTCTTCATTAGAATACTCCTTTAAATTTGACTTGTCTCTATCATAGAAAATATAGTACCCGATGTCAAATCTGCTTTTATAAAATCACTACAATAAAAAAAGAGCAAACAAAAACCGCCTCCCTTTCAGGAGACGGTCATTTCATTTCATATTAGAAACGGATGTAAGTTGCGCGAGCTGCAACGCTTGCTGAGATTGTACGGTAAGAGATTACGTTTAATCCACGTACGTTCATTTCAGAGATGTATAATGAACCATCTGCGTTAACTGCTTCTACGAAAGCTACGTGTCCGTAAGTTGGGTCAGCACCTGCTAAACCTTGTTGGAATACGATTGCTGAACCAGCTGATGGTGAGTGAGATACTGAGTATCCATAGCTACGAGCGTATGATGGCCATTCAGCCGCGTTACCCATCATGCTGTGACCGATTGGTGTACCAACTTGTGCCATACGGTTAAATACGTAGTAAGTACATTGTCCGAAGTATCCACCGTTAAGTGAAGCACGGAAACTTGGGTCAACTGCTGGGAAACCTCCGCCAGCTGTGTAAGTGTAGCTTGATGTTTGTGCTGGAGCTGCTGGTGTTGAAGTAGAGCTTGAAGTTGAAGCTGTACTTGTTGAAGCTGTGCTAGCTGCTGCAGGTGCAGGAGCTTCATATGAAGTTTGTGTAGCAGTTGTTTGTGATTGTGAAGCTTGTGCTGCTAATGCTTGACGAGATGCTTCAGCAATACGAGCTGCTTCTGCTTCTGCTTTTGCTTTTTCTTCAGCTAAACGTTTTTGGAAAGCTTCTTTTTCAGCAACTAATCCATCACGTTTTGCGATTTCAGCTACTTCTTCTTGTGAAAGGTTCGCTAATAATACTTTGTTTTTAGAGAAAGTATCGTTTAATTCTGTTTGTAGAGAAGCTAATTCTTTTTCAGCTGCTTCTTGTTCAGCTAATTTTTCTTGTTGAGCTTCTTCTTTAGATTCTACTTGTTTTTTGTCTTCAGCTTGTTGTTGCATTAATTCGCGGTTTGCGCTCATTAAGTCCATTACAACACCGATACGGCTAACCGCATCTGATAAGCTTTCAGCGTTTAATAAGAAATCTAAGTATGAACGAGCACCGTTTGTTTGTACTGAACGAGCTTGTTCTTCTAAACGTGAGTTACGTTCTGCGATAACTTTTTCTAATTTAGCAATTTCAGCTTTTAATGTTTCGATTTGTTCTTGAACTTCAGCTTTTTTAGCTTGAGTTGCATCAATTTTAGTTTGTACATCAGATAATTCTTTCGCTAATGTATCGATTGTAGAATTAACTGCTGATTTTTTCTCATTAATGTTAGCGATTGATGAGTTAACTGTTTCGATTTGTGAATCGAAATCTTGCGCGTTAACTGATGGCGCTAAAGCTCCTAATGATAATACTGTTCCTGTTACTAATACTGTTAATAAACGTTTCTTCAAGTGATTCCCTCCATTGTTTCTCACTAATATATATTCGAAGTAGCCGGTCACGGCTTTTATAAAACTTAACTTGGTACTATAATACCATAGGACTTTAGGCGGATGTTGATTTTCTTTGAATTGATAATACCTTGTAATAAAGCTGTAACATAACCCGAACGACTGACCTTTTTGATACATAAATGGTTATTTTTTGTGAAATATTACAGGGTAAAATGTGAATTTTTGATGATTTTCGAATCGAATTTCTGTTTTTAACTTTTACACACTCCTCTTTATGACACCCGAAAAAAGTTTTGTTACAAACGGTTTCAACTTTCTCGAAATATGGTATATTTAACGTATCTAGGAAAAATAGAAGGGAGCTATTTTTATGATATTAACATTGACGATGAATCCGGCGGTCGATATCGGATATACCGTTGACACATTAAAGATTGATACCGTCAATCGTACAAAAAAGGTGAGCAAAACGCCTGGAGGGAAAGGACTGAACGTGAGTCGCGTGCTCAAACAGCTCGGTTCGCCGGTGTTAGCAACAGGGTTACTTGGGGGACATATTGGAGCCTTTATTAAAGAAAAACTGGACGAGGTTGGTCTGCAAAACGACTTCTACCCTATTCAATCGGAAACTCGTAATTGTATCGCCATCCTACACGAAGGGTCACAAACGGAAATCTTAGAGGCCGGCCCTACAATTACACCAGAGGAACAAGCGGGTTTCCTCGCACACTTTGAAAACTTATTAAAAGAAGTCGATCTCATCACGATTTCTGGGAGCTTGCCTAGTGGAATGGATGACGATTTATACGCGACGATTATTGAAAAAGCTGCTAAAGCCAATGTTCCTGTGCTTTTAGACACTTCTGGAAAAACATTGAAGATTGCGCTCGAAGCTTCTACTAAGCCAGCTTTAATTAAGCCAAACCAAGAAGAACTCGCTGGATTACTCGTCGTTCCTGAAGCAACGACTGTGGAAGAATTGAAGGAGCAATTGAATTCTCCGCTCTTTGATGGGGTGGATTGGGTGGTTGTTTCGCTTGGATCAAAAGGCGCAATGGCAAAACACGAAGGGGTCTTTTACCGTGTTAACATCCCCAAAGTCAACGCCGTGAATCCTGTTGGCTCTGGAGACTCAACGATTGCTGGGTTAGCGCATGCGATTGCAAAAGGCGAAAGCAGCGAGACCATTTTAAAAACCGCAGTGACTGCAGGTACGCTCAATGCCATGGAAGCTCAGACAGGCTTTATTAACATGGACAACTTCGATACCATTTTCAATGCGGTAACGGTAGAGAAAGTATAATTCCATTTGATTCCAAAGAATCCTTGCGGATTTATTCATAATAACTGTAATGGGGGACCGGTTCGAGCCGAAGTCTCTCACCTTTAAAGCCTCAAAGCGGCCGTACAGAAAAATTTCTGACGGCCGCTATTTCGCATTTAATCCTTTTCCCCATTACGGTTATTATAAAATCCGCTCATTCTTTGGAATCTTATTTTTTCTCCGCTTGAATATAACTCTGCGGTTTCTGTTTTAAAACTACTCGAGCTTCCATGGGATTGAGCGGGTGCAGTTTTATATGGGAAGGTCCACGCTTTTGCATTCGAAATGTGCTAACGAATTCTTGAGTTTTATAACCAACAAATTCGGGTTTTTGACCAAAAAGTTATTTTGCAATATAACGTATATGTCATATTGTGTTTTTTACATTCGCTTTTGAAATATGATTGTATAGGCGTTTATAGAGGGTTTAGAAATCTATTTAAAAAACTTTTTTGGTTTTCGACTTTGTGAAGTGCTCGTTATCGTCAGCTCACAAAGAAACAATTTTCTTAGTAGTTTTGGATAAGATGCATAGAAGGATGATTCCGAAGAATACTGCGGATTTTATCATCATAGTAAAGTGTTAAAGCATAAAAATGAAAAAGAGGGCGAAGGATTTGAAACCACCAAAAGAAACAGGACTCACACTGTGAGTCCTGTTTTGTCTTTGGTCTTACTCCCGCATGGATTCAAAAGAATCATCTGTCGTTTTATTATTTCAACACTACTAAGAAGTATTTTTTCTTACCGCGGCGGACGATGACGAAGCGTTCTTCAAAAGATTGTTCTTTCGTCCATTCGAATTCGAGGTCGGTTACTTTTTCACCGTTGATTGAAATCGCGCCATTTTGAATGTCTTCGCGTGATTGTCTTCTTGATGGTTCGATGCCAAGATCAACAAGCCAAGTTGCTAAGTTTTGGCTTTCTTTTGAGCTTTCGAAGGTTGGCATGTTTTTGAAGCCTTGTTCGATTTCGTCGGCTGTTAATT
>ERZ772779.233-NODE-233-length-27483-cov-7.663373_pt1 | contig 27483 bp, 22 predicted proteins | sample MGYA00511360_ERZ772779 | MGnify/ENA primary metagenome ERZ772779 (study PRJEB29015, sample SAMEA2738112) | human oral metagenome | biome: human oral; feature: human-associated habitat; material: saliva | place: China | collected 2231 ...
ATAGCTAGCTCACAAATCACACCTATACAGATATGCCAAAATACCAGCCCAACATTTGCAGATAACCCACAAGTGTAGGCTTTTCCACAAGTAAACCTCTTGAAATTTACAAAAACTGCTCAAAAGTGCCCAAATGTGATTACTTCCACCGCATTTGTGCGCAGTTCTCAGGTAAAAAGTCTTGTCCTAGCGCTTATACCGTGTGAGAGTTGGACAGGCAAATCGAACGGGCGATCGGCGCTACGGCGGCGACGACCGTTCATCTGTTTTTACCTGTCCTTAACGGCGGTATTAAGAAGGGAGAATGTCATGGACTGGCGTGAGCGTGCAGCATGCCTGAACGCAGACCCGGAGCTGTTCTTCCCTGTGGGTAACACCGGTCCGGCAATCGCCCAAATCGCGGAAGCCAAGACTGTATGCCGCAGCTGTTCAGTTGTGGATGTGTGTTTGAAATGGGCTCTGGACAACGGTCAAGACGCTGGCGTCTGGGGTGGAATGAGTGAAGACGAACGGCGCTCCCTAAAACGTAGGGCTGCCCGTGCTCGTCGTTCTGCCTGACCGAAAATTTATGGCCGTACCAAATGGTGCGGCCATAAATTTTTTTAACGCGCCTCGTTTATGCAGGCGGCGCCTAAAGCTTAGGGCGCCTGGCTGTGCTACCTCTAATCAACAGCGCCTAACCTGCCAGTGCTTAGTCCTCCAGGTGGGCGTGGATAGTTACCACCGTGCCGCCTTGCGGGTTAGGTGACCAGTCAATGACGCCGTGCAGCTCAGTGCGCACCAAGGTGGAGACAATCTGGGTGCCCAAGCCAGTCATTACCTTGCCCTCAGCTAACCCCTCGCCGTCGTCGCTAACCAGCACCTTCAAAGCGGCACCATCACGCTGGGCACTAACCGTAACCGTACCGTCATGTTTAGCCAAGCCGTGCTCAACAGCGTTAGCGACCAGCTCCGCCAGCACTGTGACCAGGGCCTGGGCGGCGTCGCCACCGACCATGCCAAACTTGCCTTCCAGCTGGACACTTACCTTGTGGTCACTTTCAGCCACCAGCGCGGCTTGACGCAAAACCTGACCGAAAACCTCATCGAAATCAACGGTTTCATTAATGTTTTGGCTCAGTGCATCGTGCACGGTGGCGATGGTGGCCACGCGCCGCTCAGCCTCACGTAGGGCCGCTTGTGCCTCGGGCTGCTCAGCGCGTCGCGCCTGCATACGCAGCAGTGCCGAGACGGTTTGTAGATTGTTTTTAACGCGGTGGTGAATTTCGCGGATGGTGGCGTCCTTGCTCAACAACACCTGTTCACGACGGCGCAGCTCGGTAATGTCACGCACCAGCAGCAGTCCCCCAGCCCGCTGGCCAGCGTCTAGCAGCGGCACAGAGCGCACCGCCAAGAACACTCCCCCTAGCTCCAGCTCAGTTAGCCAAGCCTGGCGTCCCATAAGCACCAGCGACATAGTCTCATCCACGTGGCTATGGGGAGGAATCAGGTTAGTTACCTGCTCAAGTAGCTGTACTTTATCCAGGCTTCCCTTAATACCTAACCGGTGAAAACAGGTGGTTGCGTTAGGCGAGGCGTAGGTAACATTCCCCTCAACACTGAGGCAAATCATACCGTCAGTTACACGCGGCATCCCGTGGCGTACGCTGGTGCCCGCCCCGGAGACGGGAAAATCTCCCTGAGAAATCATCTGGCACAGGCGGTTAGCCGCTTGCAGCTGGCCATCGTCAATCAGGCGCCCGCCGCTAAGCAGCCCCACGGTGGATTCGCGAGTTAGCACTGCAATAGCTCGCCCGCCGCACACCACCGGAATGAATTCTTCTTTAACAGCTACCGTGCCGTTCCAAATATTGTTTTTAGCGACCCTTACCTGGCAGGAGGCCAGCGCTTCCAGGGCCAGTGCTTCACGCGCCGCCGGCATACGCAGGCCGATTACGTCGTCGGGGTGCACAGTGGTGTTGTTGGAGGGGCGACACTGATCCATAGCCATCAGACGCCCATTCTTGTTACGCACCCACAGCACCAGGTCTGCCATCGACATGTCAGCCACCAGCTGCCAGTCCCCCACAAGTTGATGCAGCCAGTCCAGGTCAGCTGGGGCAAACTCAACTTTGTCTCGTAGCGCTGCGGGGAGAGTCGTCATGACTCCAGCCTAGCGCGCATGGCAGGCTTATCTCATGCGTACATCAGTCAAAATAAATTATCAGGCTCCTTGCGAACAGATTTTGTCGATGTTTAACGACCCGGCTTACCAGTTAATCCGTTTTGGTAGGGCCCCGCTAGAAAATTTGCACGCTAACGCCTTGCCTGCCAGCGCCGACGACGCCGGTAAAACCTGGCAGGGTACGCTCACTAAGGCCACCGTGAGCCCCACCGTCATTCCTGCCAATGCCAGCCGTTTCATAAAGGGTGAGGTAAACCTGGCTCTAGCTCAGCGTTGGTGCACCCAGCCCCGCTCTGACTCAAGCTACCAGGGCCAAATTGCCACCCAGATCAGTGGGCTGCCGCTCAAACTAAGCGGCCAGGGCACTTTAACTCCCACCGCCTCAGGCTGCGAGTTAAACGTGGATATTGACGCGACTTTGGCGATCCCGCTTTTTGGTGAGCGCATCTTACGCAGCGCCTTAAAGTTCTCCGACGACGCCGTCGCCTATGAGCTTGCCTGCGCCGCTAAGTACCTGGCGGGCCACAGCGCCAACTAGGCGCACCCAAACTGCCTGCCCGGCCGCAGCCCTAGCGAGGCCAGATGCCGGGCACAAGGTCCATTGCGCCGCAAGCAATAGCCCTGCCCGCTGACGGCGCAGCATGTAAAGATATTGCACATGAGTGAACTACATCCTGAACTTGTCCCTGCCAACCTACCCGCCGCCGGGGTTTGGGCTAAGCGCCTAGGCACCCGCCACTACCTGGCCGGAAACGAAAACGGCGTAAGCGTTGAGGTTGGCGGCGAAGGTAACTTCACCCCCGGTGAACTGATGAAGATCGCCCTGCTCACCTGCCAGACTCTCTCAGCCGACCACCGTATCGCCCGCGAACTGGGCCAAGACGGTCAGTTGACCGCCGTGGCTGCCACCGTCAAAAACGAGGCGGAAGAGCGCTACGAGTCTTTCACCGTCGACATTGACGCAGCCCTAGCCGGCCTAGACGAAAACCAACTAGCCAAGCTGCGTGAACGCGTGGATGTAGCCATTAACCGTTACTGCACGGTAGGCCACACGGTAGAGCACGGCGCCCCCGTAACCACCCGCCTCAACGGCACCCCTATCGCCTAAATTAACCACTAACTGAAGGGAGCGGGGGCTTGTCCCTAGAACCTAACAAGTTTGAAACTGCACTAGATAAGGCCCTATCCATTCCGGCAGAGCGGGTGGTTGTGCGCGCCGAGCGTATGCGGGCCCAACACCCCCACGCCACCACTGAGGAACTGGTGGAATTAGCTGGGCGCGCCCTAGTGCGTGACGTTTCGCTATCTAGCGGGGCGGTAGGTACCGCCGCCGCTCTGCCTTCAGTTGGCACCATTACGGCAGCGGGCCTAACCACGGCCCAAACCGCCGCATTTTTCGTGCAAGCGGCCTACTATGTGCTCACCGTAGCCCAGCTGCAGGGCATTTCCGTGGTAGACCGCGAGCGCCGTCGTACTCTGCTGCTTAGCGCTCTGTTGGGCAAGGAGGGCCAGGAAATTATTGAGGGTCAGCTGGGGATGCAGTCTCTGGTGTGGGTGGGGCAGCTGGTTAACACCCTGCCTATTTCCACGGTGCGTACGGTTAACGCCAAACTGGCTACTCGCGCCGCTAAGTATGCGGGGCGCAAGGTTTTGGGTGTGGCCGCTGGGCGCCTGGCTCCTTTGGGGATTGGCGCGGCTGTGGGCTGGTGGGGTGGACGTTCCCTGGCCCGGCAGGTGATTGAGTCCACCCAGGTGGCGATGCAGGATCATGCCCTGGATCTTTCCACTCTCAAAGTTGCAGACCTGGACTTAGACGAAAGTAAGGTTATCGACCTATGAGCTACCCCTTTTTGGAAGCTATGGGACTGACCGCGCCTGAAGGCGTGGATGTGACCTATGAGGAGCTTTTAGCTGAGGTGCTCACCAGTGGCGCCCGTAAATCTGACCGCACCGGTACGGGCACGCTCAGTGTTTTTGGCCGCCAGTTGCGCTATGACCTAACTAAGGGTTTTCCGCGTATTACCACCAAGTTTGTGGCTATGAAGGCGGTTAAGGGTGAGCTGCTGTGGTTTTTGCGTGGCGATACTAATGTGCGTTGGTTGCAAGAGCACGGCATCACTATTTGGGATGAGTGGGCCGACGCCGCCGGTGAGCTGGGGCCGGTTTATGGGCACCAGTGGCGTAGCTGGCAGGGTGCTGACGGGGCCACCTATGATCAGATTGCGCAGCTAGTTGCGGATTTGCGGGCTAACCCTGATTCGCGCCGGATGATTGTTTCGGCCTGGAATGTGGGGGCTTTGCAGGATATGGCGCTGGCGCCTTGTCACGCTTTCTTCCAGTGCTATGTGGCCGAGGGCAAGCTGTCTTTGCAGATTTATCAGCGCAGCGCCGACCTGTTTTTAGGGGTGCCGTTCAATATTGCTTCCTATGCGTTGCTGGTGCATATGTTGGCGCAGCAAACTGGTTTGCAGCCCGGTGAGCTGGTGTGGACTGGCGGGGATTGCCACATTTATTTGAACCACTTGGAGCAGGTACGCACGCAGCTTAGCCGGGTACCGCAGGCCTATAGCTTCCCCACCTTGCATCTAAATCCGGCTGATTCGATTGATAGCTATCAGATGGATGACATTGATGCTTCTGATGGCTACCGTCACCACCCCACGATTAAGGCTCCGGTAGCGGTGTGAGCGGTGTAGTTGCTGCCTCTGGCCTATCTGGAGCTGATTCTGCGGTGGTTGGCCCTGTAACTGGCTCTGGAGCGACAGCTCCGGCAACCACGACGGCGCCGGCTTTGTCTCCGGCTTTGGGGCGCGTGGGGCTGATTTGGGCCCAGTCTGACGACGGCGTGCTTGGGGTTGACGGTGACATGGCCTGGCGGGTGCCGGCTGATTTCAAGCATTTCAAGGCTTGCACTATAGGTTGCGGCGTGGTTATGGGTTCACGCACTTGGCATTCGCTAGGTGGGGCCCTGCCTGGACGTAACTGTGTGGTGCTTACCCGCCGGGGCGTGGCTGGGCCCACCTGCGCATCCACCCTAGATGAAGCTTTGCAGTTGGCTGGAGCGGGCCTGGGGCCAGATCCGCGTGAGGGTATTTACCGTACTTTCCCAAGGGTTTGGGTGGTAGGTGGAGCCCAGGTGTATCAGCTGGCTTTAGATAGCGACCTGGCTGATGTGCTGGTGATTAGCGAGCTGGAGCTAGATGCCCGCGCCAAGCTGGGGCCCTTGCATGGGCGCCAGTTAACCCTAGCTCCCCAAGTGGATTATTCACGTTTCCGCCTAGAAGCCAGTGCTAGCGATAGCCATTGGCGTCCTCTTAGCGGCGATGCCCGCTGGCGCGTAAAAACCTGGGTGCGTGCCTAAAGCGCCCCCAAAAAGTCGTACCTAAAGCACCCCTAAAAGTCGTGGCCAGCCGGTTTAAACCGGCTGACCACTAGAGTTTTATTTAGCGCTTTTACTCGGCGCTTTCTTGCTGCTTGCGCCAGCGGATGCCAGCGTCGATGAAACCGTCAATGTCGCCGTCGAACACAGATTCAGGGTTACCCACCTCGTAGCTGGTACGCAGGTCCTTAACCATCTGGTAGGGGTTGAGCACATAGGAGCGCATCTGGTCACCCCAGGATGCCTTAACGTCGCCAGCCAGTTCCTTCTTCTTGGCGTCTTCTTCCTGCTGCTTTAGCAGCAGCAGGCGCGACTGCAGCACGCGCATGGCGGCGGCGCGGTTTTGGATCTGGGACTTTTCGTCCTGCATGGACACCACCAGGCCGGTGGGCAAGTGGGTGATGCGCACAGCCGAGTCGGTGGTGTTAACGCTCTGACCACCCGGGCCTGAGGAGCGGAAGACATCAATGCGGATGTCGGTTTCGGGAATTTCGATGTGGTCGGTGGATTCAATCAGAGGAATAACCTCAACCGCCGCAAATGAAGTCTGGCGCCTGCCCTGGTTATCGAAGGGGCTGATACGCACCAGGCGGTGGGTGCCGCCCTCAACCGAAAGCGTGCCGTAAGCGTAGGGGGCGTGTACCTCGAAGGTAACCGACTTTAGACCAGCTTCTTCAGCGTAGGAGGTGTCCAGCACTTTAACCGGGTATTCGTGGCGTTCAGCCCAACGCAAGTACATGCGTAGCAGCATCTGGGCGAAGTCTGCCGCATCCACACCGCCGGCACCTGAACGGATAGTTACTACGGCGTCGCGCTGATCGTATTCGCCCGAAAGTAGGGTGCGGATTTCCAGATCTGCCAGGTCTTTGGAGATAGCTTCCAGGTCAGCGCCGGCCTCGTCGAGGATAGCCTCGCGCTCGTCGCCTTCTTCTTCCTCGGCTAGCTCCACCATGGCTTGTAGGTCTTCAATGCGCTCGCCCAGCTTCTCCACGCGCGCCAGTTCAGCCTGGGCGTGGGACAGGGCGCTGGTGACCACCTGGGCCGCCTCAGGGTCATCCCAAAGGTCTGGGGCGGCAGCTTTTTCACTTAATTCGTCGATGCGTACCCGCAGTGCTTGCGGGTCGGTTACTGCTGCGATGGAAGAGTAGGTGTGTTCTAGTCGCTCAATTTCAGCTGAAAAGTCAATGGCCACTGCTCAAGTCTAACGGGTCGACAGGCAAATTGTCGGCCTAGATAGGCCGCAAGTGGCACACTTTGCTTATGCGCGTGTTGCACACTTCCGACTGGCACCTGGGCCGTTTCTTCCACGGCCATGATCTGCATGAGATCCACAGCGCTTTTTTAGATCACCTCATTGAGGTAGTTAAAGACCAAAAAATTGATTTGGTGGTGCTATCTGGGGATGTTTTTGACCGCGCGGTTGCCCCCACCCAGTCGGTGGCCCTGGCTGATGAGGCATTTAGGCGGCTAACTGAGCTGACCCGCGTGGTGTTAACTGCCGGCAACCATGACAGTGATATTCGCTTAGGTTTCAACGCACAGCAGCTAAATGAGCGCCTAACTATTGCCGCCCGGATTGAAAATTGTGGGCGCGGCTATGACTTTCCTGACGCCAGTGGCCGGGTTGGTTTGCGTGTTTACCCCCTGCCTTATCTTGACCCCGACGCCGCCCGGGTCACTTTGCCCCCTCACTTGCGACTTTTGGGTGAGCAGGTGTGGGCTGAGGGTGAGGAGCATCCACAAACTTGGCAGATGCTGGCGCGCTCCCATGAGGCGGCGGTGGGCGCAGCGCTGCGCCTGGTGCAGGCGGATTTGGCGGCGCATAAGCCGAAAACACCTGTGTTGGTGATGGCCCATGCTTTTGTGGTGGGTGGCCAAGCTAGCCAGTCTGAACGCGATATTCGCGTGGGTGGGGTTGATAGTGTGCCCAGTGAGCTTTTTACCCAGGTACCGGGCCTGGCCTATGCGGCTTTAGGGCATTTGCATCGCCCCCAGGAGATAGCTTTAGGTGACTTAGACTCTGGCCGTCCACCGGCGCGACTGGTGTATAGCGGTTCACCTGTGCCCCTGTCTTTTGGGGAGGCTGAGTTTGAAAAGTCTTCTGTTATCGCTGAGTTTGACGGCGCCGGGCTAGTTAGTTTGGAGCGGGTGGCTGTGCCCAGTTTCCAACCTATTGCCACTATTAGCGGCACTTTTGAGCAGCTAATGGGACCCGATTTTGATGACTACAGCGAGCACTGGCTGCGGGTGCGCCTAGCTGGAGCGCGACCACCACAGGCTTTGGCCCAGATAAAGCAGCGTTTTAAGGGCTTGTGTGTGTTTGAGCAGGTAGATTTACCTCAGCAAATTAACTCCCCACGCCTTAATCGCGACAATGCCCTTTCCCCCTTGCAGTTAAGCCAAGGTTTTATGGATGAGATGGGTATTGAGTTAAATCCCTATCAGCTCCAGATTTTGCGTAGCAGCTATGAAAAAGTTGTTAAGGAGGCGCGCTGATGCGCATTTTGCGGCTAACCATGGATGCGGTAGGGCCATTTCCAGGGCACGAGGTTATTGATTTTGAGGCTTTTAGCGACGCCGGCCGGTTCCTACTCTCTGGCCCTACCGGGGCGGGTAAATCAACTATTATTGATGCAATTGTGTTTGCTCTTTATGGCAAGGTTTCTGGCGGTAGGGATTCTTCAGATAGCCGGATCCGTTCACGCTATGCCAGTGAGCAGGCTAAAACTGAGGTGGAGCTGATTTTTTCTACTTCCTCGGGTAACTATAAGGTGCGTCGCCAACCGGCCTATGAGCGGGTTAAGAAAAACGGTAAAGGTGTCACTAAACAAAACGCTAAAGCCTGGTTATTTAAGCTAGATGAGCAGCTACGGGAAGTAAGTGAACCACTTACTAAAACCAGCGACGTCGGCACTGAAATAACCCGCATTGTGGGCCTAAGCCGTGAGCAATTCACCCAAACCGTGGTTTTGCCGCAAGGTAAGTTCGCCCAGTTTTTGCGTTCAACTTCAAAAGACCGCCAGGATCTGCTGCAAGAGCTATTTGGTACCGCGATTTTTGAAGATTTGCAGCTTGATCTAGTTGAGCGTGCCCGTAAGGTCAAAAAGAATCAGGAAGCTTTAGACGCTACCTTGCGCGCCAATTTGGGGGTGTTGGCCTCGCTGTTAGATGAGGCGCCTCAGTTAGACCCGGCGCGCTGCCTGGTCTACGAGCCGGTGCCTAAGGTTGACTGCGAGTTTGACCCACTAGAAACCGCTTGGCCCAGCCGCTTTAAGCCGTTGGCGCCCTGGTTGGAGCATAACCAACGCTGCGCCGATTTAGAGGTGAGTGCGCTTAGAGAACAGGAAGATAAGTTACGCAGCCAATTTGCCTCTCAGCGTGATTTGGCAGCCCTCCAGGCACGCTATTTGGCGCTCACTAAAGAGCATGAGCAGCTAGTGGCTCAGGGGCCTGCACAGAGGCAGCGCCTAGCCCAGATTCAGGCTTTGCAGGCTCTATCTGACTTAAAGCCTTGGCATGAGCAGCTAAAACAGGCCCAGGACCAGCAAGCTGTAGCGCAAAGGCAGCTAAGCCAGGCGGTGGCGCAGGTCGAGCAGCTGGAGCCAGATGAGCGCGTGCAGGCTGTTTTACAGCCGGGAGATTACCAGGGCGCCCAGGCATTAAGTGTGCAGCTAACCGCTAAGGTGGCAGCCCTAAACCCGCAGGTAGAGCTGGAGGCGGGACTGGCCGGGCGGCGTCGTGATTTACAGACCAAAATCCAGGCCCACGAAAGCGCCAACGCCAAACTAGCCCAGGGACGCGAACGCGAAAATCAGCTGCCCACCCAGATTGCCTCCAAGCAGGAGCTTTTGGAGCAGCTAAACGAGCAGGCCGCCACCTTGCCCACCGCCCAGCTGGCCCAGGAGCAAGCCGCCCAGACCCTGAAACTAGCTAAAGCCCATGAGCAGCTAGTCGAAGACCAGCAGCAGGCACTTAAACTTCAGCAGCTTGTGGCGCTGGAGTTAAAGCAGGCTAGCCAGAAACATAAGCACATGTTGGAGCAGTGGCTGAGCCAGTCGGCCCTGAACTTGGCACAAAATTTGGTTGCTGGTGAGCCTTGCCCGGTATGCGGCGCCACCGAGCACCCGGCCCCGGCCACCCAGGGCGGCGAAAACATCAGCCAAGACCAGCTAGATCAGGCCCTTGAGGAAGTTAACGAGGCTCAAGAGGAGCTTTCGCAGGCTAGTGAAAAGGTAACGAAACTGGCTGCCCAGCTTGAGGCACAACCTTGTCAGCTAAGCCCAGCCCAGGCCCGTGAGCAGTTACAGGAAGCTAAAGCGGCTCTGACGGCTGCCCAGCAGGCTAGTGAGCAGGCAAGCGGCTGTAAGGCGCAGATTGCCAAGCTAAATGCGCAGCTTGAGGCGCTGCGGGCAGATAATCAGACGGCCCAGGCTCGCCTGGCTGGTGACGCTAAAGAGATCCAGTTGTTGGGTGAAAAGATTGACGCCGATGCGGCTTCGCTAAGCTGTGAGGGATTTGAGAGCGTGGCCGCGAAGGTTGAGTATTTGAGTCAGTTGGCCGCCGGCCTTGAGCAGTTGGCTAAAGCTGGCCAGGAGCTGGACCAATGTAAAAAGCGTGCGCAGCAGGCCGCTGACAGTTTCGCTGCGCAATGGGCCCAGGCCAGCGCCAACTTTGCTGACTTAGACAGCGCTAAAGCGGCAGCCCCTGCCCCTACAGACCCGGCCGAGACAGAACCAACCCAAGCAGAGCCAACCCAAGACACCAGCGCCACTAACGCCCAGGAGGGCTATGCGCAGGCCTGCCAAGATTTTGCCGGGTTAGATTTGGCTGCTTTGAAAGCTGCCTCAGCCAGCTATGAAAAATCCTTATCGATTAACCAGGCGGCTTTGGGTGAGGTTGAAGGAATTGAGCTGACCCCTCCCCCGCTAGAGCAAACCAAGGCGCAGCTAGAGCAGGCTCAAGCTAAGACACAAGCGTGCCAAACCTATGCCAGTACCTGGCAGGCTTTTGCCGGGCAGGTAAATGCGCAGCTAGCTAAGTTAAATGAGCTTTTGGCTCGCCGCAGTAAAGCCAGCGATAAGGACGCTCAACTGTTGGCGTTGGCTAGCGCCGCCAATGGCGACAACCAGGCCCGCTTGACACTGTCTGCTTGGGTGTTGCAGGCCCACTTCCGCCAGGTGTTAGTGTTCGCCAATGAGCGCCTGGGAGTGATTGGGGCGGGCCGCTATGAGCTGATTAATGTTGATAGTGAGGAAGACACTCGCCAGCAGAAGCAGGGCTTGGGCCTGGCGGTGGTTGACCATTTAAGTGGCACTACCCGCTCTCCCCGTACGCTTTCGGGCGGCGAGAGTTTCTATGTGTCTTTGGCTTTAGCCCTAGCTTTGGCTGATGTGGTGGCCACCCAAAATGGGGGTATCGAGATGAACACCCTGTTTATCGATGAGGGTTTTGGTTCCCTTGATGAGGGCACGCTGGCTGAGGTTATGGATGTGCTTGGCGCTTTGCATTCAGGCGGGCGCGTGGTGGGGATTGTTTCTCACGTCAGCGAGCTAAAGCGCGCTATCCCCGCCGCCGTTGAGGTGCGTCCTCTGCTTGGCGGTGGCTCTACCCTGCGCACACGGGTTTAGGTGCGCGCCCTCGCCGCTGGCAAGTCTGGCGTGGCCCCAAGCTTTCACGCGAGTTTAGGGCCTGCGCGCGAGTTTAGGACCAGTTTTTGGCCAGTACCGCCACTTCACACACGTCGAACCAGAGCAGATCGGCGTCAGCGCTGCGCTCGAAAGCTTCCTCGTCGCCTTCGGCTGCTAGTTTTACATCCGCACTGGCTTGATCTTCATCTGCCAATACTGCGGCCACGTCATCCCAAGGCACATCCACCAGCACCTGGACAGTGCCAGGTAGGGTTTCGTCGTCGACCTCTAATTCACGCAGGTTCTCACGCTCCACGTCAGCAGCAATTACTACGCGACGGTAGCGTTTTTGCGCCTCATCTTGCTCAGAGATGGCAATTACTGAGGAGTCGGCTGCGCACAGGCAGGCCGACACTTCCAGGCCTTCCTCGTCTTCGTCAGGTAGCGCCGCAGCCAGTGAGGCGGTGGCGGCGTGGGCCTGACGGGAGGTGATGGCCGGGGCGGAAAGGTCCGCCACTGTGGCAGGTAGATATACGCGCATAACGTTTAGTTTAACGGCCTAACCGAAACTAAAGCGCTAGCGCCTCGCCAAAGCTAGCCGCTTAAGCCAGCTGGGTCATCACTAGTTTGGCCAGTTTGGCAATGGATTTGGCGGCCGCGCTGCGGCTTTCCACCACTGCCACCGGCTGGGCTTGCATCAGGGCCTTATCAAACAGACGATAATCTGCGGGCACGTAGACAATGTCTGAAGCGCTGGTGTAGCGGGCAAGTACGCTGCCGATAGCACTGTTGGGGTCAGCCCCGGCGGTGCTTGAGCGTACTCGGTTAACTACCACCTGGCTGCGTCCACCAACTGCTTGACGGTTGGAGTTGAGCAGCTGGATTAGGCGCCTAATACCTACCGGGTCGGCCGCGCCCACAATCAAAGTCAGGTCCGCTTGTTCAAGTAGGGCGGCGGCGACGGCGTCATGGTCGGGTTCCATGGCGAAGTCCTCTACCCGCTCTTCTTCCAGCCCACCGCTTAAGTCCACCACCGTGTATTCAGCGGTATGGCGGCAAACTTCCCAAACCTTATTCATGGAGGCTACTGGCAGTTCACGCCAACGTCCTGAGCGTCCCAGGCCGGTTAGTACCTGCAGGTCAGCTTTGGCGCTGAGCAAGGTTTGTACCAGACGAGTGGAGTCGAGCTCGCCGTGGGTGGCCAGGCGCGCGGCGCTAGCCAGGCCCGAGGAGTCTTCAGGCAGTCCCAGCAGCTGTACCTGTGCGGGAGCGTTGATGTCGCAGTCAACCAAAATGGTGCTGCCCTGCTCGTTTAGGTAGGCGGCCAGTGCCAGTGCCAGGGTGGAGCGCCCCGGTGCCCCGTGGGTGCCCCAAACTGCAATGATTTTGCCGATTTGAGGCTTGCCTGCAGCGTCAATTTCTTCGCGATGTGAGGCTGGTGCAAAAGCGCTGGTGGCCGGGCTTGAGGGGGTTCCGGCGGTGACCGGCCAGCCGAGCTTTACTTCAGGCTGCGCTGAGTGGGTGGTTGCGGCTGTGTTTAGTGGGGCCGCGTTATTTTGCGACGACGGCGCAGCCAAGGCGCCTGTAACTCCAGCCCCGCCCGCCCTAGCCGGCCCTGCGCCAGCCGGGCCTGCCCCGACCGCACCTGATCCAGCCGCACTGGCCGCTGAAAAAGCGGCCCGTGTTGAGCGGCGGGTAGGTAGCCCCCCATTCGGGGTAAGCGCAGCCCCAGGACTAGCTGGGCCATTAACTGCGCTAGGTTGCCCAGTGGCGGCATAAGCACTCGGGGCGCCCTGGCTGCCAGGCATGGCCGTGGGCATGGCGGCGCCAGGGGCGCCTTGCCCGCCAGGCATACCGAGTCCACCTGCACCCGGGACGCCCACAGCGCCAGGGATACCCACAGTGCCAGGAACCGCGCCTGCGACTGGCCCAGCACCGGGCATCGGGGCCATGACACCAGGAACGACGCCTGGCACACCCGCAGCCGCAGGCGCGGCCATAGCGGATCTGGGCATACCGGGCAGCCCCGGGGCGCCAGTCCCCGACGCTCCAGCACCAGGCATGGCACCTGGCGCGCCCGCACCGGGAATACCAACACCCGGAACGCCACCAGGAGCAGTACCAGGCATAGCACCCGGCGCGCCGGCAACTACTGGACCACCGGCGCTGGGGGTACTGGCCCCATTTTTGCGCGCCAGCAAAGCACGTAAACCTTTACGGCGTGGAGGCTGAGCCCCATTGATGCCAGCTGGGTTTTGGTAACCGTTAATTTGGCCAGGCGCCAGCACCTGAGTATGCGCCGGCATAGGGCCAACAGGTGCCGCTGCTGAAGCCGCGAATGGAGCCGAAGTAGCCGACCAAGCAGTCCCTGCAGCCGACATTGCCGACCAGGGCCCACCGGCTCCTGAGGCTGCAGTAGGGATTGCGGCTGAGGCGGCGGAAGCATAGGGGGCGGCAGAAGCAGCCGAGCCATAAGGCGCAGCTGAAGCGGCTGAAGCAAAGGATGCGGCTGAAGCCAGCGGCCCAGCCGAAGCGGCCGACATCCCAGTGCTAGCTGAGAAACCAGAACCCACCAAATCTGAGCTAGCCACGCCTCGCTGCTGCGGCGGGGCGAAAGGCGAGACATCCATCGCAGCGCCTGCCATCTGGCTAGCTTCACCAGGCGCTGCCATCCCAGCTTGCGCCGTCGCCCCGTTTCGGGCATCTACCCCACTTTGGGGTGCCCCTCCGGCGTAATCAGCTACAACAGGCCCATCCGGCGTGGCCGGGCGCGCCGTTTGAGAGCGGCGCACACTGCGGCGCGTAACTGGTTGAACCGACTGCGGCAGCACGCGAGCAGCTAATGCCCCCTCAGGCAATGGAGGCGAGTCAATACTGGTCTGGCCAGCTGAAACAGCCGACTTGACAGTGTCTACATTAGAGTCATTGAGCTGCTGCGGCGGATCGTCCGGTTCAACCTTAGCTTTAGCCTCGCCGCTTTGTTCCTGACCAGCCGCAGTGAAGTAGCTGGCCGCGTTGCCCTGGCTGGGGGTAACTGGGCTGGCAGCATGGCTGGCATGGCGGGCACGACGGCGCCCCATGCGGGTGGTTGGCTGCGCAGCGGTGATGTCTGCTGGGCTTTGTTCAGAGCTGGCAGCTGGCAGCTCAGCTGGCGCCTCAGGTAAGTCGGCGCTGGGCGCCGGCGGCTCAAAGCTTGGAGCTGGCGGCAAGGGCAGCGCTAAAGCCGGATCTAACTGCCCACTAGGGGCCGGAGCCTCGGTTGGCGCTATAAGCGGCACTTGCCCCACCGCACTATCAAAGGGCGGGGGTGGTAGCTGCTCTGGCGGCGCGGGCGGCGGACTGGAAGCTGAAGCCTGACTTTGCACGACGGCGTCGAACAAAGGAGAGCTAGCCCCGTCCGTCGTCGCCGCCATGGGCACATCTAAAGGATTAAAGGCTGCAGAACGCGCGCTAGGCAGCCCCAAGGCGCCGTCGTCAACTGCCGTAGGCGAAAGCCCAAAGAGCTCATCACCCAAACTGGCGGCAGCGGTGGGCTGGGGCGAAACCGTGCCGGCAACCAAAACCCGTGAAATTTCGGCAACCACTCGCTGAGGCGAACCCGGCCAAGGCGCCACCCAGGCGCCCAGATCATGCCAGCGCACCCCGTCATTGCGGGTCAACACAATCGCGGGCACGCCATAAGAATTCAAAGTGGCAATCACTGTGCGATCTAGACCGTCAAGCTGCTCATCGATAATGGCCAGCTGTCCTAGTCCCACGGCAGCATCAGCTAAAAGCTCACTTATATCTGCACAGCGACGCGAAACATACAGGTCACGCTCAGCGTCAATTTGTCGCAAAAGCGTGGAATCGTCATCCCATAAAGCTAGTAATACGGCTGTTCTCATTGCTCAGACCCCGTGTTCACCAGCACCAAGCCGGCACCAGAGCCGACTGCGGTGAGCACAGGCTCAACTTGTTCGGCCGGTACCAGCACGCGCACGCTGGTGCTTTTATCTGCGACGATGGCGTTTTGATCGCCTCCGATTGCGTCCACTATCAGTCCTTGAGCCACGCGCCTAGCTCCATTGGTGCTAGCTGCTTTAGTTGCCGACGGCGTGGGTGCTATGGCCGCTACGTTTCTGGAAGGCAACTGCCACAGCTCCACGGTATCGCCAACCCGAATGCTATTTAAAAGCTGACCACTGCTTTGCACCACAATTGAGCGCATATTCAATTTGCTTTGCTGGCTAGTGGCGTCGGCTGGCAATAACTCTCCTGAGTGTAATGAACGTTGCGCATATGTGTCAGCTTTAAGTTGCTTTTGTTGCACATAAGCGCTACTTGCACTCCCAAGATTCACTGAGACTAATTTCAGGTTTTTTCCAGCTTTTAGAGCAGTTCCTGGGGCTACATCCTGACTCAAAGCCCATACCTGCTGTGTACTAGTGGCCCTATCGATTAGTACTGAACCGGCTACCATAGACACGATGACCAGCACTATTCCGATAAAAAGCCTAGGATCTCGCCAAGTTGGGCGCCTCCAGCGCCAAGCGTCAATGCTCGCACCAGCATCATTTTGATGCTGCCGCGCCCCGTATCTATTCGATTGATTTAATTCAGACATATGCGCACCCCTTGGTAACAACCCCCAGGTCGTCCAGCTATCTGCCTATCCTAAGAGAAATTCCGGGCAGCCATGAAGTTTTCACAATCTCACCTAACCAGTTTGCATCTGGGCTAACCCGTGACATTATTAGGACATGGCACCTCGATTTTTATCTATCGCCGACGTCGCCGAGCAGTTATCGATTTCCGCCCAGGCCGTCCGTTCACTTATCCGCACCGGAGAGCTACCCGCTATTCAGGTTGGCGCTCGCGGTCTATGGCGCATTGAAGTAGCTGCACTCGAAGACTACATCGACAAGCAGTATGCGCACACCCGCGAGGCCGTATCCGAAGGTGGATTAGACCTCTAAGCGCTATCGCTAGCACCCAATTTTGGCTAGCGATAGTGACCGCACGACCTAAATATTAGCCGCTTGTGGCTAAATACTGGTCACAATTTCAATTGCTGACAGGATAAGCGTGACCCGATCGGATAAGTCACGCTTATCCACGCTCAGTACGTCCACGTGATCCGCACCGACGCGGATGATCCTGCCGGTAATATCACCTGCCGCCGTGTTGAATCTGGCCGGTCGCTTAGTTCGCATAATTTGACGCAAAACTGCCGCAACCGTGTAGCTAACCCGCTGTGACGCCGTCGTCTCTAACTGGCGCCCCACACCCCGCACACTAACTACTGCTCCCATTGGCACCAGCATCTGACTGGCGTCGCCGGCACGCAGTAGCAAAAATTCTTGGCGTGCTTGCAGTAGCTTGCCGCTAGCTACCCGCCCACTGCGAGTGGTTAGGGTAAGCGCACCGCCTTCCACCGCGCGCAGACGATCTACCAACGCGCTTCTACCAGCTTCAGCCTCGGCTAGCTCCCAAGCCTGAGCTGCCCGGGCAGAGCGTTCATACTGCTCAAACTGGCTATCTAGATCCGCCAGCAGGCTCTCTAAGTGCATGATTCAAGATTGCCATAACCAAAGTCACATTCGCTATTGACAGGCAAATTCTAGCGAAACATAATTAAACATCACTGTTTCTCACCAAAGAAGGTGTACCGATGTCTAAGAGCCTAAAATGTTGGCTAGGTCTTCACCTAGTTGCCTGGCTCGGCACAGCGCTGAGCGTCTTGCTGCTAGCAGCCGCCGTGGCTTTGCTCAGGCCCTTGTCTTTACAGTATTTGTCGCTGTGGTCGATGGCGGATGTCAGCACTGCGCTGGCCGGCCTGGCCGCCGCAGCCGGCGCGGCACTGGTAGCCTGGCACGCGCTGGGAGCCATATGGGTGCTGGCATGTGCTTGCACTAACCGCACTTTGAATTTGCGTCACAGCGCGCCTTTGGTGCGCAAACTGGCCACCGGGGCCGCCATTATTGCCCTTAGCTGCGCCCCGGCCAGCGCTAATGACGACAATCTGGGCTGGGGCGCGCATGGCCCCTCCCCTAGCGCCACCGCGAGCGCGAGCGCTTCAGCCAGGCCCACCCGCCAAGCCAGTACCTCACCCACTAGCCACGCCAGCGCGCGAGCCAGGGCTACAACAAGCCCTAGCGCCTCAAGCCGGCCCAGCGCGCGATCGTCAGCCAGCCCCAGCCGCTCTAGTGCTCATCCGCGCACTGGCGGGCCAGGGTCTAAAACCCCGGCGGTTAAAAGTCCGGGAGCCAAATCTCCAAACTCGAAGGCCAACCCCAAGAGCGGCAGCCTCAAGCCGGGTAGCGCGCAGCGCTCGGGCACTTGTGTCCCGGCTCCGGATGCTAAACCCGCCCCGGTTATTCGCCAGCACCTGGTTTTAGCAGGAGAGAGCCTATGGTCTATTTCCCTCCAGTGGTTGCAGCAAAATGGGGTGCCATCCCCCACCAACGGGCAGGTAGCTCAGCTGTCTAAACAGATTTTTGCGGCCAATGCGGCGCTTATCGGGGCTAATCCAGATTTGATTCGCCCCGGCCTGGCGCTAACAATCCCCACTAAGGGCTAGCCATGAGCACGCTTTATGCCCCCAGCTATGCCCCTAGTGCGCATCAGCAAGCCGCCCAAAAGCGCCAAGGTGCAGCGCCCACCCGCCGCGCCCTGCCAGGCCAGCCAAAGGGCGCCGTCGGACCTAGCTCACCCAAGCCACAGCAAAGCAGTCAAAGCCAAACTCGACAGCAAAGCCGTCAGACCCAAAGTCACACTCAACAGCAAAGCCAGCAACTGCCCGATCCGGGGCGCTGGGCAGGGACGGTAGCCGTTTACGCCTGGGAAATCATGCACGGGATGCGCCAGCCGCAGCATTTAGCTCGCTGGCTCACCCCGGAGCTGTACGACGCCCTTAGCCGTCGGGCACAGGTAGCCACACGCTGCCAGGCCGGCAAGCCAGCCCGGATCCCCTACCTATATGCGGTGCGGGCCCAGGCCAGTGCCAGCGGCTGGGAAGTTAGCGTGCTTCTCTCCCACGACGGGCGCATCCATGCCTGTGCCTGCCAGATCCAGTTGCGCCACGGGCACTGGGTAATGACCTACCTGCACATGGGCTAATGGCCCCTTATGCGCTTTGCGGCTTCAGCGGCCTGCTCAGCGAGTCTGACAGTCTGCTCAGCGGCGGCGGCGCTTCTTGTTGGAACGGCGACGGCGCTCAGCGCGGTTACCCTGGTTGTCGCTGCCTTGAGTGTCGGCGTCGGAGTAGGTCACCCCGGTAGACAGGGCCTTACGGCCGGTGTCACCCATGATCGAGGCCTGCTCGCGGGCCTGAGCAGCTTCGCGGGCAGCCTGCTTAGCCTGAGCCTCAAAGCGGGCGCAGTAAGCGAAAATCTGCTCGATCGTGTCTTCGCGAATGGCTTCCATCATGGCCTTGAACATGTGGGCACCCTCGTTGGCGTATTCAACCAACGGGTCGCGCTGGGCCATGGCCCGCAGTCCAATACCTTCCTTGAGGTAGTCCATTTCGTACAGGTGCTCGCGCCAGTGCTGGTCCACCACGGCCAGCAGCAGGCGACGCTCCAGGGTGCGCATGGGTTCTTCACCCAGCTGCGCCACAGCTAGATCGTTAGCGGACAGGCTAGCTTCGGCGTCCTCATAGGCCACCGCAATATCCTCAGTGAGCTCTTCAGTTAGGCGCTCGCTGGTTAGCGCATCCAGGCCACCTACGCCGTCGACCACCTCATCCACGGTCAAACCCATCGGGTAGACAGTGGACAGGTCCTTCCACAGCTGGTCCAGGTCCCACTGGTCACTGCGCCCCTCGGCGGTGCGCTGGGCCACCACGTTGGCAATTACGCGCTCACGGAAGGCCTTGATGTGGGGCTCTAGATCCTCACCCTGCAGCACCTTGCGACGCTCGTCGTAAACCTTTTGACGCTGCTCGGTGAGCACGTCGTCGTACTTAAGCACGTTTTTACGGATCTCAAAGTTACGTGCCTCCAGCTGACGCTGGTAGGAAGCGATGTTGCGGGTGATCATCTTAGATTCCAGCGGCACGTCGTCGGGGTAACGGTCCGAGGCGATAATCTGCTGAGCCAGACCGGTGGCGTAGGTGCGCATCAGATCATCCTGCATGGACAGGTAGAAGCGGCTCTCACCAGGGTCGCCCTGACGGCCACTACGACCACGCAGCTGGTTATCGATACGGCGCGACTCGTGGCGTTCGGTGCCCAGCACGTACAGACCACCGAGCTCCACCACCTCGTCGTGCTCCACCGAGACGGCTTCCTTGGCTGCCTTCAGGGCGGCCGGCCAAGCTTTTTCGTACTCGTCGGGGGTGTCAATGGGGTCTAGGCCAGCTTCCTTCAAGGAGGCCACGGCAATGAACTCAGCGTTACCACCCAGCATGATGTCGGTACCACGACCAGCCATGTTGGTGGCTACGGTTACCGCGCCTTTACGTCCGGCCATGGCCACGACGGCGGCTTCACGGGCATGCTGCTTAGCGTTTAGTACCTCGTGGGGGATGTGACGCTCACGCAGCAGGGCCGAGAGCTCCTCGCTCTTTTCCACACTGGTGGTACCCACCAAAACCGGCTGTCCGGCGTCGTGACGTTCTTCAATGTCGTCAACTACCGCGTTCAGCTTGGACTTAACGGACTTGTACACCAGGTCCGGCTGGTCCTTGCGGATCATGGGTTTGTTGGTGGGGATGGGCACGACGCCGATCTTGTAGGTACCAGCGAATTCTGCGGCCTCGGTTTCAGCCGTACCGGTCATGCCTGAACGCGAACCTTCCGGGTACAAACGGAAGTAGTTCTGCAAGGTGATGGTGGCTAGAGTCTGGTTTTCACTCTTGATCTCTACCCGCTCTTTGGCCTCAATGGCCTGGTGTAGACCCTCGTTGTAACGGCGCCCAGCCAATACGCGACCGGTGTGCTCATCAACAATCAGCACTTCGCCGTCGGCAACAATGTAGTCACGGTCGCGCTTGAACAGTTCCTTGGCGCGGATGGCATTGTTGAGGAAACCGATCAGGGCGGTGTTGCCGGCTTCGTAGAGGTTGTCGATACCTAGACGGTCCTCGATCTTCTCAATACCGGGGGCCAAAATACCTACGGTGCGTTTCTTCTCGTCAACCTCATAGTCCTTGTTGGGACTGAGGATCTCAGCTATATCAGCGAACTCGCGGTACCACTTGTTGTTGTCGCCGTCGGCAGGGCCGGAAATAATCAGCGGGGTACGGGCTTCGTCAATAAGGATGGAGTCAACCTCGTCAACAATCACGAAGTTGTGCCCGCGCTGGACCATGTCCTCAGGGCGCTGGGCCATATTGTCGCGTAGGTAGTCGAAGCCCATCTCGTTGTTGGTGCCGTAAGTGATGTCGCAGTCATACTGCTTGCGGCGCTCAGATGGGTCCTGACCAGCAAGTACACAACCGGTGGTCAGCCCCAGGAAACGGTGCACACGCCCCATTAGGTCAGACTGGTACTCAGCCAAGAAGTCGTTGACGGTAACCACGTGCACCCCCTTGCCGGTTAGTGCGCGCAGGTAGGAAGGCAAAGCGGCCACCAGGGTTTTACCTTCACCGGTTTTCATCTCAGCAATGTTGCCCAGGTGTAGGGCCGCACCACCCATTAGCTGCACCCGGTAGGGGCGCTGGCCTAGTACGCGGTCGGCGGCTTCACGCACAGTTGCAAAAGCTTCAGGCAAGATATCGTCGAGGGTTTCGCCCTCTTCTAGGCGCTGGCGAAACTCTTTGGTCTGATTACGCAGTTCTTCGTCAGTGAATTGGCGGTAGTCATCTTCAAGAGCATCAACCTGGTCCGCGATAGCACTTAGCTTTCGCAAGGTCCGGCCTTCACCGATGCGTAGGATCCGGTCAACAATAGACACGCTTACAAGCTCCTTGCTGGCTTAAGCCTGTTACGGGCAGCCATTTGAATATATTCAACCTTGTCTATCGTACTATCGCCCGGCTAAGGCTTTGAATCTATTCGCTATTTGCTTTTCGTGCACCTGGCCTCACCATTGAGGCCCCCGCCCTTGCGATTTAGGACCCACCTTTGTGATTCGAGCCCCTGGCACGCACCCAGACTTACCGCGTTGACCAGGGCTTGTACTGCGTTGACCAGGGCTTGCGCGAGTTTTCCACAGATTTATTTTAGCTATTGGCACTGGCAGTACATGTTAGAGATATTTAATTTATGTTTAACACTCTTACACCTCTTACCCGCCTTACACTTCGAAAGTCAAAGCTACTTCCAGCTATAAGGCGGCGCCACTTGCTTCTTCTAGGGCCGCCACGCTTAAGCTCGCCACCGCCATGACCACCGCACTCAAGGCCGCAGGTCAGCTGGTTTTACCGCGCCAATGCGCCGGTTGTGGCCTGTGGGATACAGACCTATGCCCACAGTGCCGCCAGCTACTAAGTCACAGCGCCACCTTGCTCAACAGCGATTTACTGCCGGCCACAGATCTGGACATCTGGAGCCAAGGCACCTATGCGGGAGCTTTGCGCCAGATTGTGCTCAGTTTTAAAAGCGGCCGTCACCGTGCCATTACCGCAGCCATATTGGCTGGGATTGACGACGGCGCCGCCGCCATGATCCCTTGGCTTACCTACCAGCTCGCTAGCGACAAACCCCTAGCGATCATCAACGCCCCCTCTAAGCTTTCACGACGTTGGCATGGCAACCTAGTGGCTCGCCAATTAGCCCAAGGCTTAGCCGATTTTTTAGCTCCACAGCTAGACATAGCTGTGGTCAGCGCCGATCCGCTACGCCTACGCTCTGGCAAACAGCTTGGTAAAAGCGCGCGTCAGCGTGCTCAACGTCAAGTGCGGTGCCTAGCTGACGCCACCGGCTGGCAGGTAGTACTGGTAGACGACGTCGTCACTACCGGATCCACGCTGGAAGCCAGCGCTAAGGCTTTAGAGGAGGCGGGCGGCGTCGTCGTTTGCGCCTGGACCCTAGCTGCAGCGCCTAGCAAAAAACGTACACCACGGCCCTAAATTCAACGTAAAACATGATTTCGCCTACAGAATACTAGCCAAAATGATGGTGACACAGGACACGATCATGTACTATAGTGTGTCTTACAACACACCATCCCAATCGTTGGTATGTTACGGAAACAACCAAGGAGGGTTGATTCAACTATGGAAATCACGGTTGTAGGCCGCCACGCTGAAATTAGCTCCCGCTTCCGCGCTTACGCAGAAGAGAAGATCAGCAAGGTAACCCAGTACGACCCGCGCGCACAACGAGTAGAAATCGAAGTCAGCCACGAGCGCAACCCCCGTTTGGCAGACACTTCTGAGCGAGTTGAGCTCACGGTGATCTCCAAGGGCCCGGTTATCCGCGCAGAGGCCAGCTCCAGCGACCGCTACGCAGCTTTTGACTTGGCTATCGACAAGCTATTCGAGCGCCTACGTCGTGCACGTGATCGCAAGAAGGACCACCGCCGCTACCCGATGATCACTGCTGAGGTCGAACAGGCCCTAGTTGAGCAGGGTATCGAAGTAGCCCCCGAAGCCGAGGTTGAGGAAATCGTACTGCCTCCCACCAAACCAGGCGAGGTAGTTGAATCCCAGATCGGCGATTCCCCGGTGATTGTGCGCCAGAAACTGCACCAGTCCACGCCTTTGACCATTGAAGAGGCACTTTACGAGATGGAACTGGTGGGCCACTCCTTCTACCTATTCATTGAAGCATCCTCCGGCCAGCCTTGCGTGATCTACCACCGAAAAGGTTGGACCTACGGTCTACTGCGTCTAGAGACGGTGTAGACACCTAAAGCGGGGCATCGAGCGTTTTAAGACGCCTGCCCACAGCTGCTAATGCAGCACGGGTGGCTGGGGAAACCCAGCCACCCTTTTATGTCCGCCTGCCACCCTTTTATGCCCGCGCGAGTGGCGTCGTCGGCAGTGCAAGCAGGCAAAGTACAGTTCAAACAGACAAAGCGCCCGGCACTGGCCCACATTTACACCATTCCATTTGCACATTTACACCCAAAATCGTCCGTCGCTGGCCCACATTTACACCCAAAATCGTCCGTCGCCTATGAAAATACGCGTTTAAATTATAGGGAAGGGACGATTTTGCCTGTATTTGCCTGCGCCTGCCTGCGCCGCCTGTGTTTGCCTGCGCCTGCCTGTATTTGTCTGTTTAGACGCGGCTGTAGGTGGCCGCCTTCAGGCCCGAATAGCTGGGCACCCAAGTGGCACCTGAAGAAACCATCAGCTGCCCCTGGTCAGTCAGTACCGACACCTGTCCACCGTGCCTACCTGAAACCAGACGCACGGCGTTAGTAACCTGAGTTATATCAGTCACCATCCCGCCCACCGGCGCGTAGGCCAGCTGCGCCACCCCAGCAGTATTAGCTTTAGCCAACACCGCCACGGTTACCTCATCAACCCAGCTCAGCGCCGCCACGTCAGTTTGGTAAATCGAATATGCCTCGCCTAGCCCAGTGGGTACGCCCTTATCGTCACGCACCACCGCACACACCGAAACTCGCATAGATTCACCCACAGCCACCGCGTAGGCTAGGCGGTAGCCGTCACTAGCCACATCAAAAGCCGCAATAGGCAAGTTTGAAGGCACCGCAAGCGTGTAACGCACCCCTTGAGGCGAGTAAGCCAGCACATTAGCGCCCTGGCACAGCCACACCCAACCCAAGTTATCGGCACACACCGCCCCTAAATCAGTGTCGCCATTTACCTGCGTAAGGGTTTTAGTAGATACGGTTAACCGCTCCAAAGCATTATTGCGCTGCAGGTAAACGGTGTTGGCGTCAGCTACCGCCACCCCATTAATACCTTCACCCAGGGCGCCGGCATCGAGCAACACCCGCGTGTTATTGCCCTCCAGGCGCACCAGCCCTGCCGCGCTAGAGGCCACCACTGCACCCGGAGAACGCTGGCCCTGGCGGATCGTGGCGCTAGAGCCAATAACTGTGCTGCCACAGTTAACTATCACCTGGTTAACTGATCCCAGCTGCCCCAAAGTAGTGGCCAGTTGGCGCACAATTGCTTGCTTATCGTTAGCTGAAGCGTTAGCCACCTCGCTGGATAAATCCACTGTGGCCACAGCCTGACTGACCTCAACTCCCGCGCCACCTAAGGTGACGCCGTCGGGAATGGCACTAGAAAGAGTCTGGTTAAGCCAGGGGGCCGGGCCGGTCAGCAGCGCACTAACCACATGGGTAGTTAGCCTGCGGCGCAGCACCCAGCGCCTATCGGGCACCAAAGAGGTGCGCGTGCGGTTAAAAAAGTACAGGTTTTGCGCCACAAAAGCGTTCTGGAAGGAAGTAGCAGAGAGTAAAACGCCGTCGGGAAGCGCCGCAATGCGCCACTGCCCGGCCCCATCGGTGGCTAGCGACAAGGTCAACTCATGGTTAGCTCCCCCAAAAGCCACCGAGTAGATACCTTTAGCATCCAGCGTGGCCAGGGCCGGGGCAGACACGTTCAAGGAACCGTCACTGGCGTCACTCACCCGCGCGTTGCCGGCAGAGTCATAAATCCACACTTGGGCGTCCGGGCGCCAGGAACTAGCAGCCTGCCCCAGCAGGAAGCTGCGGGCAGTAGCAAATTCGTCAGAGTAGCCGGCCGCGCAGGCCAGCAAAAAACCCTCCACGATCTGGGTGGGACTAGCGCCTTTAACCGGCCCCTGAGCGTATTGCAGCACCAGGTCGGCTTGGCGCACGCCATGATCGGCCACTCGCACCGGCCCGCTAGTGGGCAGCGTGGCGCAGGCCCCTAACCCCAGCCCGGCCCCCGCCAGCAGCGAGGCTTTAAGCAGGCTGCGGCGTGAAGCAAGGACAGCAAAACGCTTGGAAGAGAAGTTAGGATGCATCGTTTTCCTCCTCCTCATCAGCCCAACGCGTGGCCGGAATCAGCAGCGGCAAGCCCAGCGACGGCGTGGGCACCGGCTCGGGGTTTGGCCCCATATGCCCGGCCACATCCTTAACCAAAGCCTCCAGCGGGGCATCAGGCGGAATCACGTCCAGTGGCCCTCGCCCTGCAGGAACATCTTGGTTGCGAGGAATTAGCAGCAAGAATGCAGCGCCGTCGCCAGGCCACCCCCAGGCGCTGAGGGTACCGTTGTGCAAGGCGGCGTCTTCACGCGAAATCGACAGGCCCAGCCCGGTGCCCCCGCTTTTGCGCGCCCGCGAGGGATCGGCCCGGTAGAAGCGGTCAAAGACGTGCTCGGCCACCTCTTCGCTCATGCCAATGCCGTGGTCACGCACCCGCACAGCCACGGCCGTGTCGTCACCCACCACGTTAATATCGATAGGCTTACCTTCACCGTGTTCGGTTGCGTTAACCACCAAGTTACGTAGGATTCGCTCAATTCGGGTGTGGTCGACGACGGCGGTCACCTTATTACCTTCAATGTGCAGGCGGATTTGGCAACCGTTAGCTTGAGCTAGTGGCTGGGCAAAATCAATAACGTCGCGGGCAATTTCACCCACATCCCATTCCTGCAAAGATAGGGCTGCTGAGCCGGCGTCGAAACGCGAAATTTCTAGCAGATCCGCCAGCATCTTGTCGAAACGCTCAATTTGCCCAAATAGCAGCTCGGTGCTGCGTTTTAGGCGCGGATCACTGAAGTTATCGCGGGCATCAAACAGGGTCTCACCAGCCAGCAAAATGGTGGTCATGGGCGTGCGCAGCTCATGGGAAACATCAGAAACAAAACGCTGTTGCAGACGCGAAAGCTCACTTAGGCGATCAATTTGGGCTTCAATTGAATCAGCCATGTTGTTAAAAGACAGCGCTAGGGAGGCCGCCTCATCCTGGCTTTTAATTTCTAGACGCTCACCAAAATTGCCAGCGGCTAGGCGCTGGGCAGCTAGCGAGGTGCGTCTAACTGGCAGCAGCACACGCCAAGTAAGTAATGCCACGGCAATTCCCATGGCTACCACCAGCATGGCTCCACCCGACACCAGGGCGCGGGTGGCCACATCAAGTAGGTGTTGCTCATTTTTTAGCGAATACACCAGGAACACGTTGTAGGTGCCAGCCAAAGGCAAAGTCAGTTGGCTGGCCACCACAATGCCAGGTACCGTGTTGCCGTCGTCGACCACCTTGGCGTACTGCCAGTATTGGCGGTGCGGGTTAGATTCCAGCTGGTTGATTAGATCATTAGAAATGGCCTGGCGTAACCCGGAGGTGGAAGACAGGTCGTTAATAACAATCGAGGAGTTTGAGCTACGCGAACGCATTAGCACCACCCCCACCCCGTTGGCGCCGCTGATGGCGTCTTTTAGGGAGGTGACTTGGCTTTGGGCCAGGGCCGAGACTTCCGCCGTGGTGTTGACGGCGGTGGCGTCCATTTGGCTTTGGGCTGTGGCCACGCGCGTATCGGCATCTGCAATTACTGCGTCTAGGCGTTCGCGCAGTAGGTCTGAGCGTACCCAGGAGGTGGCGAAGATGATCAGGGCTAGCACTGACACCATCCCCACCACCATGACCTGCACGGCTACGCGCAGCACTAGTGAACGTGCTAGGGCTAGGCGCAAGTATTTTAGGGGGCTATGCGCCAGCCACTGGCGTATAGCGTCTAGGCCACGCATCAGCCCTGGGCACTACCGGCGCGGTAACCTACGCCGCGCACAGTGATAACCACCTTGGGGTGCTCGGGGTCTAGTTCCACTTTGGCCCGCAGGCGCTGCACATGCACGTTGACCAGGCGGTTGTCGGCGCTGTGCTGGTAACCCCACACACGCTCTAGTAGCTCTTCACGGGTAAACACCTTCCAGGGTTCACGCGCCAGGGTGACTACCAGGTCAAATTCCAGCGGGGTTAGCGGCACTACTTGGCCTGCACGGCGAGCCTCATGGGCGAGCACGTCAATATCGATGTCGCCAATGCGCAGTTTGTCCTTGGGTGGCTCTGCATTGGCGGCGACGTCGCTGACACGGCGCAGGCGGGTACGTACCCGGGCCATAAGCTCACGGTTTTTGAAGGGCTTGGCTACATAGTCGTCAGCCCCTGCCTCCAGCCCGGCCACCACATCCTGGGTGTCGCTGCGGGCGGTGAGCATAATGATGGGCACATCAGAAATAGCCCTAATGCGGCGGCAAATTTCAATGCCATCCATGCCCGGCAGCATCAGGTCCAGCAGCACTAACTCCGGCTGGTTAATAGTAAAAGCCTGCAAAGCATGCGTACCGTCTGCGCAATAAACCACGTCATAACCCCCGCTTTCGAGGGTCATGCCAACCATTTCAGACAGGGCAGTATCATCATCTACCAGTAAGATACGCGTGCTCATAACTACATTGTGACACTTAAAGCATATTTTTGCATGGTTATACAGGAA
>ERZ772779.234-NODE-234-length-27479-cov-23.915585_pt1 | contig 27479 bp, 32 predicted proteins | sample MGYA00511360_ERZ772779 | MGnify/ENA primary metagenome ERZ772779 (study PRJEB29015, sample SAMEA2738112) | human oral metagenome | biome: human oral; feature: human-associated habitat; material: saliva | place: China | collected 2231 ...
ATCTATATATTTTTTCAAAAGATATTTGCTTTTTATTAATAGTAATATTTTCCCCATTGAGATTAACAACATAATTTAAAGGATTCTCCTGTATATTGTAATAGTACCTTAGAAAAGATTCACGGTTGTGTTTATCATAATCTGAAGAGCCTTGTAGCCTTAATACATCACCATTTGATAAACCTATTTCATATTGATATAGATACTTATATACATCTCGTGATGATATGCTGCGATGTTTATTTATTCTTTTACTGCGTACAACTAATCCTATAACAAAAAGCAAAATAGCAGGTATCATTAATTTATCTATATAATATTCAATCATTTTTATTCTCCTTCTCAAAAGATATTAATTAATTTTCACAAAGTGAAAATTTTCATTGAAAAGCCGCAAGGCTTTTCCCTTAGCATTACAGCCTTAAGTGGCATAGCCACTTGGCCAGTAATGCGCTGGGGGGTAATCCAAAGGGGGCAGCGCCCCTGCTGGCAACTCGAACTGTCTTCGAGCGACCGATAGGTCGGATATATCCTATCTGACTACCGTAGGTGGGCAGATATGGTATATCTTGTATACGCAAATTGCACGCCCCCTCTATTTAACTGTCTTAAATAGAGTTTATGTAATTTGCAAGGCTGTATAAACATTGGAATATCAATGTTTATACAAAAATACCGAAAGCATTAGCTTTCGGCACATTGACTTAAACTGTCTTTAAGTCTTGTTTATACTTCTTGACACTAACACTATATCACAAGTTTTATGTATTTTTTTGCCATTTTTTGCTTATGTAAAAAATAACAAAAAGCTTTATTTTTTTCTATGTTCATTTTTTCAAAAATGTATTTTAAAGCAATGTCTATATTTTTTTTTCGTTTTCTATTGATGTATCAAAAACATTTATCTTTTGACTTGCTATGTATTTAAGTGCTAGCTCTACATATCTTTGACGATCGGATAACTTCAAATCCTTTGGAAAAAGTTCATCTGATATATGATATGTTTTCTTTTCATCTTTTGCTTTCTTCTTTATAGCTCTAGGTTTTTTCTCTTGTTTTTCTATATTCTCCTGTCCTCGATTAATTACTTCTCTTAAAGCATTCCAGGGAAAGCTTGCTCTAAGCGGTGGATCTTTCTGCACCTCTTTATATTTATCAACAAGACCCTTTGCTATATCCTTAGTCATCTCTTTGTTTTCTTTAGTCATGATTTCAGATACTTGATCCTGGACTGCTCTTGGAAGTTTTGATATATGTTGAATTTCTTCTTGCGTAACTTTGCTTCTGTTATATAGCTTTACAATATCATCAGAGCAATTTGCAAGTGCCATCTTTCTTGTTAAAGTTCGAGCGGATATACCATACTTTTTAGCAACTTCTTCATCTGTTCGTTTCGAAGTGTCACTTTGACACTTCGAAAGAGATGTTGAATTTTCAACGATTTCATTTTTTGAATTTCCTGGACTAAGATTTCTATTTTTATCCTGAACAAGAGCATCGTATGTTGCCTTATATGCTCTTGCAAGTTCTATATCGCTTACTTTTTCTCTTTGGATATTTGACTGATTTATAAGCAGCGTTGCTTCGATATCATCACAACTTACTATGATGGCATTTACCTTACTGCTTCCTATCTCCTTTAAGCATTCAACCCTTGTATGTCCTACCAGGATTTCAAACTCATTTTCTATAAGCTCTTTGTAATGCTGCACGCATTCTTTTGGTCTAACTATAATAGGGTTAATCTGTCCGTAGCTTTTAAGAGAGCCTATCATCTCTTCCCTTTTTTCACCGCTGATTTTTGAGAAGTGATTTTTAGGTGATTCTGATAACTCATTTATATCAAGCTCAACTACTTTATCTTTAGCCTTATCAAGTATATTGTCGAAAGCTTTATCATTATTTTTATTAACGCTACCTAAATCATCAGATGTAACATCAATCATAAGTTCGCTATATTTACCTGTTATATCGCCCTGTTCAAGAAGCTTTTTGCGTTCTGCTACAAGCTGTTTTATTTCTTCTAAATTTTTCCCTGTTTTAAGAGCCATCCTTATTTATCCCCCTTACAAAATTTTTAGTAGTTCTTTAGATAATTCCTTGAATGCTATTGCAGCTTTACTTTTTGGCGAATAATCTCCTATAGAAAGTGATTCAAACTCACTTTCAGGTATTGCGATTGCCTTTGGAATAAGTGTGTTAAAAATATATACATCTTCTCCCCAGGAGATTTTAATAACTTCCTTCATTAATTTATGAAAATTAGTCTTTTCTTGTACCTTATTTATTATTACTCCTGCTGCTTTTAAATCTTTGTTAAATTCATTTTTAATTTGCTCAATAACCTTATTTATTGTAAAGATTCCATCAGAGCTTGCTACTTCAGGTTCCGTTATAATTAGATATTCATCTGAAGCTACAAGTGCATTTTGAAAGTCAAGATTAACCGACGGAGCATTATCTATCAATACATAATCATAATTATGTTTTTCTCTTAAAGTTAATATGTATTTTTTTAGTAGCTTTTCTCTACCCATAGCAGACATTGCATTCATACTCCAATACTCTTTTCGTATATCGCAAGTAATTATATCAAGATTATCTTTTACTCTATGAATTGGATCGTTTCGTAATTCCTGGTTTGCCATTATTGAGTTTAGTACATCAACAATATTTTCTTTTATAGCGGTCTCTTTTTCTATACCTGCAAATTTTGTTAAATTTCCCTGTCCATCAAAGTCTATTAGAAGAGTATTCTTTCCTGCTTTCGCAAGTTCAGCTCCCAAGTTAAAAGTTACTGTTGTTTTTCCAACTCCGCCTTTGTAATTGATTATAGAGATTACTTTCACTTTCTTTTCCTCCTAAAAATCCGTAGTTATGCCAAGCTCTTTCGCTATACTCTCTATCCATTTATTAATTTCTGCATCAAGCTCCGCTTTTTCATATGCTTCTATTTTTACTTTCTTATAAAAATAGTTCCACACCCTTTTTTGCATATCTGGATCCACTGCATGACTAAAAGTTTCTTCTATCGTTTTTAAATGCCTTATTCTAAGCTCGTATTCCTTTTGTCTTTCTAAATCAACATCTCTATTCATACGCTGCCATCTATCATATGCATCAGTTGCTGATTTTATTTCGTAATAGGCAGCTGCAAAACTCCTTGCAGCTTTCTTAGCTTCCTTACATAATCTTACTTTCATAAGCTGCCCTTACCCTTTCATTCTATTCTCTATGCAAAATTCCATATAAATTTTCCCCTAATAAATTAAAGGCGATACTTTTCACTAAATCAGTTTCAAGTTTTATCATTTCCTTTGACGATAGCTTGCAAGGTATGTACTTTTTCTTAACAATACTTTTAATCAGTGTATATCGGATATCCTCATCTACAATCTCTAATGCATCTGATACCGCCCAAAATTTTTCTTTGATGCTCTTTTCAAAAACAACACATTCATTAATTTTGTTTTGGAATCCTGCATTTCCTGAAATTCCTTTATTTATAGCTGCTTCACTAATATCAATACCTTTAAGACTATATGCATCAATTTTTATTTCATTTAATTTTGCGATTGCCAAGTAATATGCAGATATATTACACATTACAAGATTATAGATCTCTTTTCTCATAAATAGCTTCCTTAACAATATCCCAACTATCTTTTCCTACAGCTTTTTCTATGTCAGCTATAATAGCTCTGATTGGATTATACTTTACATATTGTCTATTTTTATATTCCTCAGCTGTAAGTCCCCTCATTAGCTCCGTATAAAGTATGCTTCTTGTAACATCTAATTTCTTTTGAATTATTGTTAGCGAAAACCCATCTGATAGTAAAAACTGTAATTTTTTTCTGTTATCTAAATTAAAAAACTTATTCATCCTTATTCTCCTCACATTTTTTTAGTTCATCTTCTATTTCTGATAATCTTTTTAGTATTATTTCTTTTTCGTTTAGTAGGCGTTCTTTTTTATCCTGTCTTCTAATAATTGTAAGTTTTGATTTTTCATCTTCTGACAGCTTATCATATTCTTTTTTAAATATTGTACTTCGTAAAATCACATTGTAGCCTTCCCCACGGTCGAATACTGCCGGATACTTTACACTGCCACCCGATTTGTCAAATTCTCCTTCCATAATTGCTGTATCTCTTAATATTACTTTTGCGTCACGACTTGGGCGATATACTGTAACTATGTTTCCAATCCTTATGTCATCTTTATCCCTATCTTCAAAATCCTTAGCACAATATTCGACTATCATATACTCTTCTTTCCCAGTGAGATCAACTCTATATATTTCTAAGATTGCCTCATTCACTTTATCTTCAAATTCCTCGCTAACTTCCCATACATTTAGTTCACGATTCCACTTGCCTTGTAAATTTCTCATTTTACTTACAAAACTTCTGCTGTAAGGTGAAGTGATCAGAAGCAAATTATTTTCTCTCTTGATTTTTATATTCATTTTAACTCCCTTAAATTTATTCATCTTCATCTGAAAGCTTAAGAATTAAATCATAATCGCTAATATCATATTCTTTTCCCATAGCTTTCTCTAAATCTAATTTTTCTATAATACCTTCAAGATTAACAACTTCATTTTCTAAGTGATTATATTCATAGTTAGAAAGTTCAACTTTATTATATAGACCATATTTTTTAGTCCTTACATCTGTTTGTCCACTTGTTAAGAGCTGTTGTTTCATGTTGTTATATTTCAATCTTTTAGCATCAGCTTGTGTGCTGCCTTTTCCTGTATTGTTGATTACATAAGGCACAAGCAGATTAACAGAGTACTCATCTTCAACCTTTTCTATAAGACCCTTACTTAAAAAGTATGTGAAAGCTTGCCCTACAATCTCTACATCTTCTCCAATATCTTTAGCAAGTAATGCTATATATGGTACTTCACCAATTTTTGGCACTTTTAAAATTCCTTTCTCCTCTGTTGCAAGTGCGCATAGTTCCATATAGATTACAACAAAATGATAACCATATACTGGGATATGCTTCATATTTCTAATAACCTCTTGTCTAAAAAAGTTGTTTATTAACCGATAGTAAAAGTATTTCATATTGTCACCTTATATCTCTTATTACTTTATTATTTTCTCTTTTCAAAAAGTAAAAGTTAGAGTTATAGTTATAACTATGTGGAGAAATCTCCACTTGGGTTGAAAATCATAACTAAAACTCTAACTTGTTGTTTAGTGTTTGCTATATTAAATTGTATGTTTGACTGCTCAAACTAAGTAATTCCAACATGTCAGAATTTTAATAGATTTTCAATTCCTATTTAATTCTAACATTCAGCAACCTAAATGTCAACATTAAATAAGAAATTTTTTTAGATAAACTAATACATTGTTTAGATGTAACATTATAAAGTTATTACAATATTCATTTGAAGATTAATATATATAGTATATAAAAAATGTCCACTATGAATCTAAATAGTATTACATGTTAAATATCACTTTCTAGGCACTACAAATAAGCCTATTATATATGTAACCATATAAAAGACTTCTATCTTTTAGTATATATTTAGTATCATGATTTATGATTCAACATCTGTAATAATGTGCTATTTCAAGATTTATAAGCTCATCAATAAATAATTCTTTTGCGGATTTTCCACTATGTATTCCCCTTGGGTATGTGTTGATCCATTCTTGAACCTCTTTTGCTTTGACAGTTGTAAGGTGCTTATCAAAATCCATACCCTTATGGAGAAATCTCCTCACAAGTAAATTACAATTCTCATTACTTCCTCTTTCTCCTGGTGAATTTGGGTGGCAATAATATATTTCTGTACGCTTTCCTTTACGATATAAAGCTTTTTCCATTGCACTGCAATCCATGAATTCATGTCCATTATCAACAGTGATAGATTTAAATACAGTATAAAAGCTGCTCTTATATCTTTTTTCAATACGATTTAATGCTTTAACCACTTCATCTGATGTGTGATACTTTAATTTTTCAATAATTTCATATCTTGTTTTTCGTTCGGTGAAAACAAGTGCTGCCTTCTTATTATCCTGCTTACCTAAAACACAATCCATTTCCCAGTGACCAAAGATTTTTCTTTCATTCACTTCTAAAGGTCTTTCTTCGATGCTTTTACCAGGAATATTTCTTTTGTGATTTTTATCCTTAGGAAGCCTTACTTTATATTTTCCTCTCGGCAGATCTTTTCTTTTTATTCCTGGAATAAGACCCTTTTTTATAGCAGAATATATTGTGGTGTATGACTTTATATTTTCATTAAAATTAATATCATTATTTATAAGCTCATATATAATGGCTTTAGGCGAATACTTTTTATCTTTTATAAGCTTATATACGTAGCTGTTTAGCTTCTGATCACGCTCAATCTTTGCCCTTTGTCCTTTTTTCTTCAAATTTTCTTCATACCTATGCTGTGCAAAATCAGCTTTATATACCATTATTTTAGTCAAATCGGATTTCATCTGTTCGCACATACCTCGTTTAATTTCAAGATAAACTGTACTTAGGGCAACATCTAAGCAACGAGCAATCTCAGAAACAGGATACTTATGCTTCAGCATATTTTCAAGCTGCATCCTTTTGAAATAATTTAAGTGCTTAAATTTTCTCATACAATACCTACAATCTCCTTTGCATGTATTATATAAAAAAATATTTTTACATAATCAAAAATCGATATTTTTAAGTTTTTATTGAGAAAACAAGAAATAAAGAATCGTGTTTGCACTGCAATTACAGGCTAAGAGGCTTTAGACTCTTGGCCAAGTAGTGCATATATAAAGCATTGTCCACGAAGCTGAAATTTAAGTTTTAAGCAAGCTTATTTCAAGCTCAGCCATTTCCTTTGTTATCACGCTAAATTCTTCAAAAACGTAAAAATAGGGCGTATGTGAGAAGGTTCTCACATACGCCCTTACCTATTAAAACTCTATTTCTTCATCTTTTGAAAGGAAAAATTCTTCATCTTCATTCTTTTTTTGATTTTTAAGGTCTTGACTTTTACCATCATCACCTGTATTATTATATATATTACATGGCGGTTGCTCTCGCTTTAAAATCCCTTGTTGGGGGATTTGAGAGAACTCGCCATCTTTTTTATGAATTTTTTCAAACTCAATTTCCTTTAATCTTATCTTATAAATAAATGCTTCACTATTTATATTTTCCCTAACATCAATAATCATATTATATATTTCGCTTCCTACAATCAAATTTTTATTAAAATAGTGCCATTTTTTTGTTGTTTTGTGAATTTCATTTTGTTGGGGCTTAACTTCTTCCATTGACCTTACATAAGTCGATGATTCGATTAGATCTATTAAATTTTTTTCAACCCCTATATTTAATTTTGTTTTGTATGATTTTCCTGTTTCGATATAATCTTTATGTCTATATCTTAACTTGGTTATATTATTAATTTTAGCATCTTTGATATTATGAATACTTGATGAAGGAAGCTCAACTTGCATACCCTGATACTTATTGCTAAACATTTCATTAATGTATGTTATTTTTTCTTTTTTAGTCATCTGCTTTGTAGCATCATCGAAGACAATAACATCAATTCTATTTCTTTCATATTGCAAGCCTTTTACTAAATCTTCGTTAAAATCCTTATTTATTGGGATTTCCCTGGTAATGTAATAGTCCTTACCTAATTCTTCTGCAATCTTTGAACAGAACCTATGCCCTGCTTCATCATTATCCGTACATATATTAATATGTTCTATAGCAGCATTACTTTTTAAAAATGCAGTTAATGCTCTATCACTTACACCACCAAGTGCTATATAGTTTTCATTTCTTGCAAGCTCTGGCAGCATACTAAGGTATGACAAAAGATCAATCTCACTCTCAAATACATTTACGGTAGCATTTGTAGGATTTTCTATTCTAAACCTATATTCTTTCATACTGCCACTTTCATCACCGCTTTTGAAATTATGATTTCCATATGTTTTTGTATTTCTCTTAAAAGCACTTACAATATTACCGTCATAATCTTTTCCAACAAAAATAGCATTATTGTATTTTATATCCTGGTATATAAGTCCTTTGTCAAAAAGATTATTTACAAGCTGCTTATCTAACTTTCTTGTTTTTGTAAGGTATGCATACACATTCTTATTATTCTCTGCCTTCTTAGGAAGAGAAAACTCACCATGTAAATAATTGGGATTTGCAGCAAAACTATCTGATATTACTATATCTTTTCTTGTGAAATCATAGTTCATCACTTCAAGAACATGGTATGCTGCTGAAGCAAAAGACATTCCCTCAACTTTAATATAGTAGTCTATAGGATTTTTAGATCCATAGTCTTGTGAAAACCAATAAAATCCTTTTCCTGGTGATATAACCATGCTGTCATGTGATCTATGCCTATAAATTCCTGATGTCATTTTCATAGGTACACCATCTCTTGATAATATATCAAATACATCCTGCTCTGCAGCGATTTTAACCAGGTTAGGTTCAATATAAACTTTCTTATCCATAACTCTTCCTTCCCACATAAAAACAAGGCTCTAAAATCGCTTTTAAGCGACTTTTATAAGCCTTGCTTTATATTACTCATTCTTTTTACTCTTATCCTCTAATATTATTTTATTTTCTTTAGAATCCCATTTAGCTACTCCTGAAAAAGACTCTCCAGTCTTATCATCAATAAATCTTTCTATATATAAATTTTCGCCTTGATAGAGTCTTTTGCGTTCCTCTTTGCTCCATATATGTCCAAGCGTTTCTTCAGGAATCCCTAATGTGTATGTGTAAATTTCTTTACCTTTGTACTTAATTTTTTCAAGCTTACCGATGATTTTTTTATTATCACTTGTTACAACTTCTATTTCTTTATCTAATATCAATTCATCTTTTCCCTTTTTAGTCATCTTATACTTTTTCCTTATTTTTCATTATAATAGTAGTTTTTCCTAAGCCTTAAATATCCTGCTCTATGTATGACAATAAGATCATCGCCAAGTTCCTTCCACTCTTCTGGCTGAATTACATAATCCCTTTGCGTACTTATACTTGTACTCGTTCCGCCCTTACCCTTTGATGTGCTTTTTTTATCTACATCTTTCTTCCCAATCAGATTTGAAAAGTATTCTCTTGTGCTATTATCTGTAGCTCCAAGAACAACAATGTAATTTGAGTTATCAAGTATTACTTTCCTTTCCTTTTCACTATATACAAGATCTATATCCACAAGTGACTGTGTTAGTATACATAAGTTACATCCATTTTTTCTAAACTTTCTAAACGGAGCAAGCACATCAAAATGTCCTAGACTTGCAAACTCATCAAGCGCAAGAAGTATTCTTTTATCCTTGCCTGGAACAAATTTACGACTACCTATATATTCAAGCAGCTGCGCTGTTACAATATGAATAAACGGAGCATAATATTCCTGCTTTTTATCTGATACTTTAAGAAAAATTTTCTTTTCTTCGATCATCCCAGGATTAAAGCTTCCTTTGCCTGGATAATCTCTACAAAGAATACTTTCCATATTTGCGTTATCAGAAAAGAGCTTTATCTTGTTATTAAGCGCTGATTTTGCTCCAGAGATATTTTTCTCGTTCTCTCCTGCAAGTGGTTTAATATAGCTTAAAGCAAGTTCATTTTGAGTTTCTGAAATAAGCTTAACAAGCTCGTTTATATTATTAAAAAATATAGTTTTACAGATATCTGTAAAATCTAGTCCAATATCATAAAAAGCAAGAAGTCCTGCTAAAAAAATTTTCCTTGCAGTTTCAAGAAAGTAAAGGTTAGCATCGTTTGCATTTGATGGTATGTCTACTATAAGCATCACAAGCTGTTCAAGCATTGTCCTTTTATCGTTTTCATCAGTGGCTTTATCAATAAGATAGAAAACATTATATGTAACGCTATTTTCTGGGTTTTCTGGCTCAATAATTACCTTTTCCTCATCAGCAAGCTTTACATTCTTTGATATATCACCTGAAATATCTATTGCAAAGAAAGGAGCATTCCATTCTCTAAGCGTAGGAATAAGAAGAGCTGAAGTCTTTCCTATACCGCTACCACCGAATATAGCAATGTGTCCTTCTTTCGTGTTCTCAAGATATACTTTGTTTTTCTTGAGAAAACCAAAAATAAAACCATGCGGAGAAAGTGCTTTTTTAAGACCACTTCCTAACATAGTATTTCTTGCACCAGTATCTTTTCCAGCTATTTTACTTATAGGTTTACCACTGAGCTTAAGATAAATTAGCTTTAAGATAGCAGCAGCTATAAATAGAGCTACCGCTATAAAGCTGATTTTCCATAGCAATGGCGTTAAATAAGTGTTCATTTTAAAACTCCATTTCCTCATCATCTTTTGAGAAAAAGATTACTTCTTGTTCCTGGCTTTTTTTAGTACAAATATTATTAAATTCCTTTTCGCTGCTTCCAATATTAATAATATTATCTTTCTTGTATTGGTATAGCTGTGCATTTTCTATCATATAATCAGCTGCTCTTTCAGCTTCCTTTATTGCTTTAAAAAGGAAGTTTTTATTATTTTTAATTTCTTTTGCCCAGCTCTGAATATATGCTTTATGCTTGTCTAAAATCTCATCTGTTAAAGGTTCTTCTATATATTCACCCATAAAACTTGATGATATTTCGGCAATTAATTCTTCGAAAGCATATTTTTTACTTCCAAATTTATTGCTTTGATCTCTATTAAGTCTATCCTTATGTCCTGTTGAATGAGATAACTCATGCAGCGCTGTTCTACAGTAATCTTCTTGTGACTTAAATTGCTCTTTTTCAGGAATTAATATGTAATCCTCTCCAGGATCATAAAAAGCACTTTGTGAATTTTTTCTTTCGACAATTTTAACTCCTATGCCATCGGATATTTTTTCTATTACCTCTTCTTCATTTATATTATTGGCTGCATATGAAGGTTTAAACTGCTCTATTCCATCAATCAGGCTTGCATTAAATACTGTATATATTCTTTGTTTTAAAGTAAATCTTTCACCATCAAAATCAGGATCACGAGAATATTTACTATATTCATCAAAGCTTATCCACTTCTTCTCTTTATTGTCATATGGAATATAATATTCAACCTTGGCACCTTTAGCACCTTTTTGTAGATGATATCCCTTGTCTTGGATTTGTTTAAATGTAAGCCATCTATTATCGCCATATCCTCTTTTCGTCTCCATTATCTTAAGATAAAGTTTATTAATTCCACTATATTCTTTTTCTGTGAAAGAGTTAATTGGACTTCCTGTGTACGAAAAATTCCATCCTTTGATAAATTTAATTGGATCTTCATCTAGCGACTTTATGAAGAAATCTGCTATTTCTTCTCTATAATTCTTCTTCATCATCAGAATCATCCTCTCTTTCATAACTATCACCCTGAAGCATTTCTTCTTCAGATAAAGTTTCCATATCTACAAATATTACTTCCTCATTTTGCTTCTTATCCATCTCTATACCTTTCCATATGAAAACAAGGCTCTAAAATCGCTTTTAAGCGACTTTCACAAGCCTTGTTTATAACTTAATCATAGATAATATTTCTTTTAAAGTATTATCTAAAACATAAAATAATGCTTCCCTTGTATCTTTGTAAATTAAAGTAATTATAGCAATAGCAATTAGTACAACAGACAGTGCAGCAAATATAAATTTTAAGATACTTATAACTACATCTATAACAACCTCAAGCCTTCCCTTTTTGTTTATGATTATAGTATGTTCTTTTTCTTCTTCTCTTTGTTTTGCATCATAAAGCTCACCTACAAACTCGTTAAGAGTTTTATTGTCGTTATTTACCTCATCCTCTGCTGCACGTACATCATCTCTTTCATGGACTTCATAAAATCCGTTTATTATTTTTTCAAGCTGATCTTTCTGCATCCCAAGGCTAAGACTTTCGTTTATAAAACTTTTGATTTGTGCTGCAACCGCTGCCTTTATAATCTCACTCTTTGGATTATCTGTAGCTACATAGAGGATTGGCTTTGCCTTGTTCACTCTTTGTATTCTTTTAATGATGTTTATTATCTCAACAGTTTCGTCAAAATATTGATCAATATCATATATTATATACTTCGCTTCGCCAAGTGCCAGGATATCATTTTCTTGATTTTTTATACTGATGTTTTCCTTGATATACCCAACGGTTTCGTCTAATCTTTTTGTTACAACCTCAGCCATAGCAGAAAGTCTATATTCGCTTCCCACAATTATTACCATTAAAACTCTATCTCCTCATCATCTTTTGAAAGAAACAAATCTTCATCCTCTGTCGCTTCTTTTTTAAGAAGCTCTTCTTTATTAAAATTATTAGTTATAGGAACAGTTAAAGAATATAAATATTTACATCCTAAAGCAGTATCTTCTTCAAAATATATATCTTCATCTTTATTAAAGTATGCTCTTATTTCTTTTATCTTTTCAGGATTTACATCTTCATATGGATTAAAGTAAATCATATGAAGATTAAAGTAGTCATTATCTACTATCTCCGCTGGACTACTAACAAGACCTGATGCTACTACATTTTCATAAAGTTCGATGTTTTTTTCATAATGATTGATAAGGCAATTAACCTTTTCCTCATCAGTCCATTTCAAAGCCTGTGTGCTTAAGCTTTCTAATACATAATTTTGAAAGTTTGTCATTTGTCTTACCTTCCCACATAAAAGCAAGGCTCTAAAATCGCTTTTAAGCGACTTTCACAAGCCTTGCTATATTCTTATATTGTCATATTTTATTCCTTCACAAGTTTGTCAACAATTTGCGCTTCTTTTAAGTATTTTTCCTTATGTTCATTATATGCTGCCATCTTAACATCTAATTCTCCTTTTAGACGCTCCATTTCATTTGCAATTTGTGACTTACTTGCTTTTGTTTTTTCTTTTTCAGCTTCAGTTTGATTTTCCATTTCTTCATCAAGCTTTACAAGCTTATCATAAGCATAATTTATTTTAGAATCTAATTTTTTAATTTCCCTTTCTTCATTTTGAATTTTTACTTTTAGTCCTGCCATAAGAGCTTTTCTTGCTTTAATCTCATAGTCCTTATCTGACAAATTCTCAAGCTTATCCGCTTTAGTTACCTCTTTATCATTCATCCCTATATGGCTATTAAAGCGTCCAGCTGAAATAGAGAGCGTAACCTCTGTCCATCTTCTTGGCACATTATATGCTCTTAATACTATCCTTTCATCTTTAATAATTCTATAGATCTGAGTTTCCATTACATCATTATCCGCTTTCAGGGTAAACTCATATTTTGGATGCTTATTAAGGGTTAAATTTTGCACTGATAGTATTATTTCAAAAGCCTTCTCTTTTTCTACATATTCCCAGGATTCAAGGGTAAATATATAGCTTTCCATATCTATCACATCTCCTGGAATAGCTACATCTATTCCTCGATATACTTTTGGGAAAATCAATCTGCTTGAAAAGAAAAAAGCAAAACCAATAATGAAAATCACTAGAAAAATCTTAAGGCTCTTATTACCTCGTCTATAATGTAACTGCTTTATTTTCTCTCTTACGCTTTTTATTTTATCATTCATCGTAAAGCTCACCCTCATTTCCAATCTCTAAATAAAATGGCTTATATACATAGTTATCTGTAAAAAGCATGATGTATATGCTTTCAAAGTTATTTCTTCCCTTATTTAAGTTCGAAGGCATTAGTAAGTATATACACATTGACAAACTAAATAGCATATATGGTATATACAAGATTGAAAGTACATTACCACTAAATATATGGCTTACCAGCATCCAAATTACAAAGAAAAATAGACTTTTAAGCGAAAAGAATTTATTTACTTTAGTTTTACTTTCGATATTTGTAATTACATTACTTTGTGCCATCGTTTTTTCCTCCGCCCTTACTGTGATAAGCCTTTTCTAAAACCTGTGCTTTTCTATAGTTAGTTTCTTTGTAATCTGCTCTTGATTTTTCATCAGGTTTAATAGCTTTATGATTTCCCTTAACAATGTTATTTACCTGCCTATTAAAATCTCTTCGCTCGCCTACACTTGCATCTTTTCCTGGAGCAAGTTCCTTAACCTTTTTTGAAAACTCAGGATTTGAGAATCTAGCTTTACCATTTTGAATTCCTGCATTTCCGCTATTATTTTCTTTAGATGAACTATCCATAAAATCACTTTGACCTATTTGGGAAGTCTTACCCTCATTCATAAAAGTAGATGAAGCATATCCACTTCCAGCCTTAGAAGATGCCGAAAGTGTGTCGCCATTAGCTTTTTCTCTACTGCTGGAAGCCTTACCATCATTCATAAAATCCGCAGGTTTATATGATGATTTTTCTGAACTTCCTTTTCCATCAGAATTAGTTTTTTTGTCTTTGTCACCGAATTTACTATGAATCTTTTTACCTATACTTTCACCTACGCTTGCATATCCAGATGCCTGTCTTCTTTCATGTGCAGTCTCTCCTGTCTTGGCTGTCCTACCTGTATTAATAGCACCCTTGATACCACCACTTACTCCTCTTCTTCCAACATTTGCAGCGGTTCTAGCCATACCGAAGATTGCCATTGTTCTTGCAAAGGATGAGCTTAATCCAGCATCGATACCAAGTAGTCTTTCGGATAGGTTTGGTCCATCGATTACCACAAAAGCAATGAATAAAGATACTATACCTTTTGTAAGTCCTGTAATTCCAAGTGATGGCATAGCTTCTGTCATTATCAAAAATATTTTTATCGACATTATTGATATGCAAAGCGCTATATATGTATCTCTGATGAAATATAGAATCTGTTTAAGTCGCTCTCCGCTTGATATATCTGCTGCATAGAAAAAAGCCATGAATCTTGATACAATAAGTTCATATGCTATTCTAACATTTTTATAAGCCATCGCAAAATATAAAAGAATTATTGTTGCAAGCTCAAGAAAAGCTGTCCAAAAGTCAAAGCTATATCTATAGTAAAATTCATTTCCAATGGTTGTTGTTAATACACCGTCATATATTTCATTAGGTACAAATTTCCCATTGATATTTACTGCTCTCCATTTCATATATTCATTGAAGGTATCACTCCACTTATATAAGTCTTGTCCTGCTTTTTTATCGCTATAATTAATAACTTCCGTGATATCAATAGAGTTCATAGTGTTTTTATCTTTAATACCACTATTATGTATTATACCTCTTCCACTACTATAGTCTAAAGCTGAAATATTTCCAGCTCTATCTACTCCGACAAGATCGATCATATTATTATTGACAATTTCATAAACAGAGCTATTTCCCCTATCATCTAAGACTGCACTTTTAAATCCGTTAATAAGACCATTTGCGGTTGTAAACATATAAACACTTGAGCTTAATGTAAGTCCTACTAAAAGAATATTTCTCACAAGTGGCTTTCTTTCCTGAAGGACTATATATGATATTCCAAGTCCAATTATACACAGCACCATTAATGCAACAAGCACAGGATAAAATCGCTTGATAAGTGCTTCGATTGCAGGATAGCGTGTAATATCTATCATTCCAAAGGTTTTATTATATATAGATTCAGCTATAGATCCAAGACTTGTAAAAAGTTTAGTTAAACCCCATCCTACATATCTAAGTCCATCCCCTGAAACAGAGTTATTTGATAGAATTGCAGCATTTCTGACCTGCCAAGATACATCCGCTGCATACGCAGCACTTACAAGCAGCATATTAACTATAAGTCCAATAATAATAACTGCTATTCTTTTTCCTTTTTTCATACACTCCCCCTTAATATGTACTCCATCCGCCATATCCACAAAGTTCAATCCATGCATCTACACTCATAGCATATGGAATTTGGCTTCCAACGATTATGCCATTTCCAACATAGATTCCTATATGACCTGCCCATGAATTAGATACTGTACAATAAGTACCAGGAACATGATTATTTTCATAAAAGCTTCCGTCTGGCTTTCTCCCAGAAAACACTAAAGCACCTTTAGGAATTTTCCCTGACTTTTGAGCAATGGTAGAGTGCTTAAAAGCACAACATGTACCTTGATAAGGAACTCCTGCTTTTCTATATATATCCCCACAGAATTTCTGACAGAGATTTGTATATCCGTGATAGTAGGGATTATAGCTATTGCTATACTTACTTGTCTGCGCAAGTATTTTTCTCGAAAACTCTGTATCAGTATCATCTACTCCTACATAGGTTGCCTTCCCTTTTCCAAGATTTTCATTTTGTGCATTAGTTTCTTTGTCATTATCTAATGCACTTAACGCACTTACTTGCTTTGAAATCTGTGAGTTTAATCCGCCTACAATTACTATAAAGCAAATCATTCCAATAATAATTGGAAGACCTATGTAGCCAATTATTTTAGCTAATATTTTCCGTCCTGCTTTTAGACCTTTACTACCTGCTTTTTTTGCTGCTTTCTTTCCTAAGTTTGACATATTATCTGCCCCCTGCGAACAGCTTTTCCTCGTAATCTTTTGATAGCCACTCTTTAAATTCTATGCTGCAATCACCTGCGATTGAGAGTATTGTTTCGCCTACCTCAAGAACAGGAATTCTGTCTACTTGCGACATTGTAAGCTCAAACGAAAACTTGCTTTTTATATGCTCCTTAACGGAGCTATCTTGCTTAAACATAAATTTATACTGCGAAAGCTCAAAGAGCTGCTTTATTTTCTCAATATTTTCGCCTGTGCTTTCAGGCATAAAGTCACGCACAGATTGAGAAGCAAGTACAATTCCAGCAAAGAATTTTCTAGCTTCACGCATGTATCTTAGAATCATGTCAAGAATTTGTGGCATAGATGTATTAATCCATCTATGACTTTCATCAATAAGTACCAGGAATTTTGTTATATCTGTACTTTCAACACCATCTTCAGTTTCCCATCTTTCTTTCATTTTTGTACCATTGCTTACCGCATTATCCCAGCATAGCGATACTAATATTTGCATTTGTGCAGCAAATATATCTCCAAGATCCTTTATTGATGAGATATCAAAGCAAACTATCTGTTCACTTGTTATATTGTTGATTGCACTATGTCCATTAAAAATACTGCCATAATTATTTATTAGATTTTCTACAGCACCAAGAAGGCTTGATAAATTCCTTGCTTTCTCGATATTAAGATTAGTTTCAACATCCGTAAGTGCAAGTTCATCAGCATTTTTGATTTTATTAATCATTTGAATAAGGTAATTCTTGAAATCTGTTAGTATTGGGTAATCCACAGCTTCTCTTCCTGTTATTTGATTATCATTTTCAGGGGTTAGGTTATATGCTGCATAAAATGTTCTTAATTGATTAGCAAGCTCCTGTCTTAAAATATCGTCCATCGATGGAATTATGCACTTAAAGAAAGTTTGTAATTTACTAATGTGATTCGCATAACTTACTTCATCGTTTTCTCCAGCCTTTAATATCTCAAGAGGATTAAGCATGCCCTCTCTTCCGCTGCAGCGTATGATTTTACCGCCAAATTCATTAGTGAGCGATGCAAATTCTCCTGATACATCAAACACCCTAATGTAATTACCTATACTTGCACTATGCTTAAATAGCTTTTTAAGATGTGTTGATTTACCGCTTCCCATATCTCCACATACAATGGAATTATAGTGTTTTCTCTTAGCTGTTTTTGCAAAAGGATCATAAAGTATCACACCGCCAGATTTAGAAAATCCAAGAAGCACTCCTTCTTCATCCAGTAGCTCACTATAGTTAAAAGGAAATCCCATTGCAAGCTGCTCACTCGTTAGTGTTAAGCCTTTTAGTGTAGCGGCTTTGCTATGTGTAATTTGATACGGTTCGAAGAGACTTTGCCATTCTTTTCTTTGCTCATTAAGCATTGTGGTTGCAAGGTATCCATCTCCGTCAAGATTTTCTAAAACTTCAGCTGATTTTTCATCAAGCTCTTTAAGAGTTCTTGCCTTAACAAAAATTCTAAAATCAACAAGCTTTATAACCTCACCAAGTCTGCTTATATTATCAAAGAGCTGCTCAAGCTCAGCCTTTCTTTTGCTTGCTTCGTAAAACTCTTCATAGTCTGTTGCACCGCCAATTCTGCTTTTTTCTTCAGATATACTTTTTGTTATGTTCTTTTTTACAGCATTTCTATTCTTACTTGTTACATCAAAAGTACATATGCACCCAGGAATATTAAATAAGTTTATAAGCCAAAACTCACTTATGTATGATGGTAGAGCATATACATGAAGACATCTTGCATATCCGTCACCAAACCTTACATACGAAGGTTCTTTAAAAGATACTCCGCCCCTAGGCTGAATCTTTTCAAATAAGGCTGTATCAAGCTCTTCTTTATCCTTTCCCCTTTCAATTATATTTTCTATATGATCATCACCTTGCGATCTGCTTAGCGTTGTATTCATGTTTGATAATTTGTTTAATATCTGTATTTTCTCAGGCAAAGTAAGGCTTTCTGTAAGTTTTAGATAGCCGCTTCCCATATACTTTGATAAAAGCTCCTTATTCTTTTCATAAGCGCTTTTGTTTTTCCCAAAATAAAATATATAAAATTCCCTTGTTAGAACTCCGCTTTCAGCTCTATCAAGCTCATCTATCTGACGGTTAATCCATCTTAGCTTTACACTATCTTTAGTCTTTTCCTTATGCTTTAAAAGCACATCCTTTTGCTTTTGTGTGTTAAGAGGAAAATTCATTGATACAAATTTTATGTCAAAAAGAGCTGTCTTGTAGATTTTGATGAGGTTTAAAAGCTCCATATCAAGCTCATCATCGCTCATATTTTCAATGTCTCTTGCTATGATTTTTTCTATTCCCATATACCTTCCATCAGTTAATACAAAAGCATCTAAAGCATAATCATATTTTCTAACTGGAATAATTGATAAAACACCGCCTTTATTAACCCTTGTTATGGATTTTTTCTTAGACTTTTTCATATCATGTTCCTTTCAAAAGTTAGGGGGATAGCAAAGCTACCCCCATTAATTTACATAAACCAAGCCGCTATTTCTTTTCCTAGTGTAGAAGCAGTAAAAGCAATAGCAGAACCAAAAATCATGTACTTGAATTTTTCCTTAATAATTCCTCTTGCATCTTCTCCACCTATAATTGTAGATATACCTGCAATAGAAAGCATAAGAATAAGTATTGCCAGTGTTACTGGTTGGAGTGCACTACAAAGCTTATATATTCCGTTTACTAATCCGTTCATTTTTATATCCTTTCTCTTTTCAAATAATTAAAAATCAAATTCCTCATCTTCTGTATAGGCTTCTTCTGCTGATATAAAATCGGCACCCAAAACAAATTCTCCCTTATCATCACATTCACAAAACATTAAAGCATATTCCTCAATATACATAAGTTGTTCGCCTTGAGTGTAAGAACAGCGATATTTTTTCAGTTCTTCTATAGCTAGGTTCTCGTCTTTAATATCCCATCTCATAAGCTCTTCAGGATTTGAACCATCTCCATATATTGTGTCCATTTTCTCAAACTCTTTATATTCAGTTCTTGTCAATGTACTGTCGCCCTTTTGCAAAATTATTGTATTAAAAGCCATTCACATATAACCACCTTTCTTACTTAAGCTTCTTTCTTCTTTCTCTTTGCTAAAACTATAACTATAGCAGCAGCAACTGCTAAAACTAATATTCCAGCTGAAAAAACTATGATTTTCTGCTTTAAGCTCATACCTTCTTTTTCATAATAAGCTGTAGCTTTAACTTTATATCCATCTGTTGAAGTATAAAGAACAGAAGCCTTGTAGCTTACATTTTCAAGATCATCACCACTATATGTATAATTCGCAAGATAATACGGTATTTGTCTTGTTCCTCTGTATATAGCCGTCCTCTCATAATGTCCATCAGCACTTCCTGAAGGTAAATTTTCGCCTGTAAAACTACCATCCGTGATTAGGTAGTTAGCTCCATTTACACCTAAATACTCGTTTATATCCTTTGCGTAGCCTTCCCATACTGGAATGCTGCCAATAGAAACTCTTTTACCATTAAAATAGTATTCTGTCGCATCTTTTGAATATGATATAAAAAGAGCAGGTGCGGTAAAATTCTCCGTTCTGCTCTTTTCTTCAACAGTATTTAGTTTTAATGTATAGTCGCCTTCCTGAATCTCCTTTGGAATATCAGCTCTATTTAAATGTTCTACATCTTTTGTAATCTCCTTTCTTTCTGCTTCCTTTATCCACTTAATATCTGCTGAGCTTACAAACGAAAATTCTTTACCCTCAACTTCAGCTTTGATATTTTTATCAAATTTCTTATCAGCTCCTGTTTTAACATCACGCTTTAAGCTTAATGGCTCAACTTCGTACTTAACATCTTTTAGTTTATAAGTTTTTCCACCATCTGTGATATGCTTTGCAATATCCTTATCTTTTCCATATTTATCTTTTGATATATATGTATAAGTCTTTGTTATATCGCCCTTATTATTTTCCGCTGCATAAATTGGCAGGGCTTGAAGCATCACAAGCATTAATATAAATGTAAAGCATGCGAACCTTTTTACATTCTTCATTTTTCTTCCTTTCTTTCCTTTCAAATGATTAAAACTCCATCTCCTCAGCTTTTTCAATGGGATTTAAGCATTTAGATTTTTCATTTGATTCTGTATCTGATAAATTCCATACTTCCTCTTTCTTGTGAATGCCAGGAACAATTCCGCTAAATTCCTCTGCGAGTTCCATGCAGATTTTATTCCAATCGCTGTGTACATCCCCATCCCAATTATCTGGCTTACCGTCTGCTGTGCTGTAATCGTATACTTCTATGCATTCATCACCGCGAGTGAATTGATGTGCCCCACTCGTTTCATTATAACTGTATTTGTAATCTTCTAATGCTGCTAGCTTTACCATCTTTTCAAAATCTTCATATACATATTTCTCGTTTATCATAGTGTGTCCTCCTTCTTTAAACTTTATTTCCTTATCATTTTTATTTGATAAAAAGTTATCCGTATTTACCTCTTCTTTGAAATTTAAGGCATCTTCTATATACTCATCTAGCTGCTCAAGAAGATATTGATCTAGTATAGATGTGTATTTATCACTATAGATATATTTTTCATAAACAGCTTCTTTTTGTTCTTCAGTCAATTCGCACCATCTATCATTTTCGATATTTGCAACTCCATAAAAAAGCTCTTGGTAAGATATTCTTGCTAAAATATTCTCCGCAAAAGTTTTGTCTGTTTCTAATGCAAAATCGAAAGATGCTATAGCTAAATCCTTCTCAGTATTTCCATAATACTTTCCCTGATCCCATTCGTTATTCACAGGGTTAATTGATTTGGCTATAACATACGCATTTGTACTTTGATTTTGTAGCAGAGCATCATTATTATTTCTTGCGATAACGGTATATGTAGTACCATTATTTCTAAAATTATTTTTTCTATAATCTATGGTATTATCATTCATCCCTAACATTAGCTTAGCTTCCTTAAATGTTTTTCCTAAAAGATTATTTTCTGCAAAACTAAAGATTTTATTTTCTGCTACTATAATATGATCTAACATCTCTATTCCTATAATTTCCCCAGCTTCATACAGTCGCTGCGTTGTTAACAAATCCTCTGGACTAGGACTTGGAAAACCACTAGGATGATTATGTATAGCAATAAAAGATGCTGAATTTGATAAAATAGCTGTTTTAAGTGTTTCTCTTGGATGAGCAGCAGAACTATTTAATGTTCCAACACTTACAATATTGAAATTCAATACCTTACCTTTTGTATCAAGATTAATTATTCCAAATACCTCTCGGTCATATGTGCTTAATTCTTTCTTTAAAATGTCTACTGCATCATCAGCACATCCTACTGTTTCATCACTATAAAGTGGAATATCCTCAACTAGTTTAACTCTTACAACATTCAATTTATTTTTCTCTTTCATCGCTGTCACCATTGCTTAGCTCAACACTTATCACTTCGTTCTCCTTCATCTTTTCCACTATAGTTTTTAGTTCCTTAATGTCTTTTATAACTATTTCCATGTTTATTCCTCTCTTTTCAATTAATTAAAATTCAAACTCATCCTCATATTTAATAAGTTCTTTCTCCTCTTGTATTTTTACTTCAAGTGTTGATATTACATCAAAATATGCACTTTCAACACTATCGTAAATCCAAGCTTCAATATCATCATAAGACTCAAGAAAAGTTCCATTAATACTGTATATACATATATGATCATCATTCAGCCAATCTGATCCACTAATATTTACAAACTCATCAAACTCATATGTTTCCGGATAAAAGTATAAATCTACTTTGCATTTAAAATTTTTATTATCACATATAAAGTTCCTTAGCTTGCTTTTAACCACATCATCATTTTCTTCTATCCAGGTTAAGCTATCTTCATATATCTTTAAATCTTTATTCCTCATCATCTTCAACTTCCTTATCATTTGCCCACGATAAATATTCAACCTTATCAGCTATAAAGTCTGTTGTGTACACTTTCTCACCATCTTTATTTGTAAACTGTCCTGTGCGCACGCTGCCTTCTATACAAACAAGCTGCCCCTTCTTAAGATATTTTTCAGCATTTTCAGCTTGTTTTCCAAATACGGTTATTCTTGGAAAATCCGTCTGTTTTTCTTCGCTTTTAGAATATCTATCTATTGCAAGCGAAAAATTAGCTATCTTTGCATTTTCCCCATCTCTTACAACAGGATCTTTTGTTAATCTTCCAATAAATATTACTTTATTCATGACTCTTCCTTTCGTGATATAAAAGGGAGCGCTAACACTCCCTTTTATACTATATTATTTATTTTTCTTCCTTTTCCCTATCATCATGCAAACTGATAAACCTGCAGCGAATAAGAAGCTCATAGTAAACATGTACAGATTGCTGTGATCTCCTGTATTAACTCTTAACTTAAACTTATCGTCTATTAAAATCTTGCCAATCTTAACATTATCTGCCATAGTATAGCTTTGCACATCTGCGGTATCCTTCACCTCAAAAGATATATCAGGTGCAAGATCATATCTTAAAGGTGCCTTTGCTTCGTGTAGTATATACTTGCCTATTGGAAGCTTCTCAAATTTGGTAGGTGTTTCTTCAGATATCCACTCTTTTACAATATTTCCATGTTCATCAAGTATCTGCATAGTAGCGCCAGCAAGAAGCTTCCCTGTTTTAGCATCTGTTTTTTTAAATTCTGTCCTTGTAATCTCATCTACCATTTCAACCTTCTGTACTTCACTAACGGCAAACACTTCAAATTCAATATCCTTTGTTGTTACATAGCCATCAGGTGCTTTCTTTTCGTGTAAGATATATTTACCTGCTTCAAGTCCTTTAAATACCTTACTCTTGCCTTTTTCAGTTGTCCAAGTTTCAATAACTGTACCATCTGCTTTTTTTAATTGCATTACAGCACCACCAATTTTTGTTTTTACTCCAGTCTTTTCCTCACTAACCTTATCAACTTCTACAGTTATTACTTTTTCCTCATCTACAACATCTTTAAGCACATTTATTGCTTGTCCTTGATTGTTGCTATCTATAATCTGTGTAGATATTATGCCATCTGTTTTTACATAGCCTTTAGGTGCTTTTGTTTCCTCAAATGTATATGTTCCATTTAGCCCAACTGCAATACCATCATCATCTTTAAAAAGTTCATCTCCGGAAACTTTCCATTTATCACCTAGGCTAAAATATCCATTTTTATCAGTTTTAAATACCCATGTTCTAAATGGAGTTAATCCTGCAGTGTTCTCTGTTTTCTCTTTATAATATTTTACAGTGTATTCTGCTCCTTCTAGTGATAATTCTTTATCTAGGGTTTCTGCTGATTTTTTTTGTAATTTAATTGAAAGAGGGTCAAAGATTGGTTCATCAGTAACTCTTAATGTTGATGTTTGTCCGCTTGTTACAGCTATTGTGTAAACTTTTGTATCAAGCTTATATCCTTTAGGAGCAACAATCTCTTTTACATAATAAGTGCCTGCCGGCAAAGATATCGTATTAGATGTTCCATCAGCATTAACTACAAGCTCACCTGCGTTTTGATCCATATTAGGACTTGCAGATACCCTATATGTTGCTCCTTCAAGCGAATAATTTTCTGGACATAAATCGGTTAAGTGTTTATTATTTAAAGTTTCCTTTAGCAAGGTGAGATTTCCATTATAGCTTACCGAAAATCTTGCTATAATTTGTCCTTTGCTTCTATCTACTGCAAATCCATCATTTGCTCCGACATAAACATAGCCTTGACCAATCGCTGAATCTGCGTGTGATGATGCCCACGCATCGGCTTGAGCTTTAACTCCTGCAAAAGCTCCAGAACCAGTACCAGTAAAATTGTAATTATTAAGCGTGTAGTATGTTCTACTTGACATCTGAAGCCATATCCATACCTGCCCTATCGCAACTCGTGTACTGTAATCTGAAATGCCAGAACGATTCATGATAAAATCTATACCAGATGCTATATAATTTAATTCTCTTTGTGAGATATTTACATAATTTTGAATTGGTATTACTGTTTTTTGATCGTTTAAAACATCTGCATGTGGATTTAAGCACCATACATTTTCGTTTGTATCACTAGCTACATGAGAATTAACAAGTGCTTGCGTATTTACTGTATAACCACCATATGTTCCATTCGCTGTAAAATTTGCACCAGTTGTACCTGCAGTACGCACTGTTGCTGCATTTGATATAACAGGTACAAGGATCATAACTGCCATTACAATTCCTATAAGTATTTGTTTTATTTTTTTCATCATTTCTTTCCTATCTAATTCTTGATTATATTGATGTGACTTATATATAAAAAAATTTTTATTTACGGAGGAATAAACCTTAACATCATAATCTCACCCCTTTCTTTATATAAAAAAGAACATATTGCTATGTCCTTCTCAACCGATTTTATTCTGCTTTTTCTAATTAAATATATTAAAATCTCTTTTCTAACGGTATCTTTTTAACTTTATTTGTATCTTTTTCTTCCTTTACGATTCACTTTTTTCTACCATCCTATGTATGGTTAGGGAAGTTTCAGCAAGTTCGTTATCTGTATATGATAAAATCACACCATTTTCATCGTTATATGCCTCAATCCATGTACTGATACCATTTGTAACTATAAATATTTCTTTGTAGTATTTATCTAAATCTGTTAAATTCATTTTTGATATCTCTTTCTTTGTTTCACTCATTAATATCCTTTTTAGCCTTAAAAAACTCTTTAATAACAGCTACCGTTGCATAAGGTATAAACAAAACTTCTTCGCCTGTTTCCACATCTTTAGCACTTAATATATGGGTTTTTTCTGAGTGCAGTAATTTTCTAGTGATTCTAAGCATCCAAAGCACCAAAGCTATAAAAAAAGAAATAATTCCTATGTTCTCACCCCATTCAACAATAAGTCTTGGGTCGTTATTAAATATCCTTATAATTTCATCATTAAGCTCTGTATTATTATATATATTACTAAATGGTGGAATACGGAATCTTACCATATAAGAAAATACTAGAACTCCAATAACTGCACTAAAATAATACTTGCAAAAGATAAATATCTCCCTAAGTATCATCCTTATTGCATTTACTCCTATCGCTATGTACTTTATAACCCTTTCTTTACTCATCTTTGTATTTATCCTTTCTCTTTTCTATTTACATCTATGTTCCTATGTGATATATTATTAATATCATAGTAGACTATGCGGATTGAAATATTATGTTTTTTATTGAAATAAAAGAGATTGGCTATACAACCAATCTCTTTTACTTTCTTGTCATTTATGATTTACAAGGCTCTCAAATGTTCATCTGAAAACTTCGACAAGCTAATTTATTCCCAATGTCCTACTTCATCGTGGTGTATATATCCAACTACTTCAGTTGCTCCACTTGGATCCGGAACTCTTTCTCCATTTCCCCAAGAATGTGGAATACCATTATCATCGTAGTCGTTATGTGCATTAATCCATTCATTTTTATTGTAATAAGTCTTAATGGTTCCATCAATTAATTTTATCCACCATGTATTTACATAAACAGGTTGTCTGACTTCCTCATCCCACGCAGGTTTATCTACTACCCAGCGTTTAGGTTTTGGTGCTGGTGCTGGAGCCGAACCTGAACTTGAGGAACTGCTATGTGAAGGCGCATTTATAGAAGATGAACTTGACTTTGCACTTGATGATGCTTTGGAACCTTTATTTTCGCTTTTAACAGCTTTTTCTGTGCCATCATCTTTTTTCTCGTCTTCAGACTTAGCATCGCTCTTGGCGTTAGTTTTTTCGTCTTTAGCCTTACTTGCTTTATCTCCTGCTGTCTTTACTTTATTTTTGTCTTCTTTCTTTTTTATTTTCTCGATTTTCTTTGGCTCATCAGTCTTGCTACCTGACTTACTTAGTCCATATGCGATGCCGATAGCTATTATTAAGACCGTAGCAACGATGCCAATTATAAGTTCTTTCTTCTTAATCTTCATAACTATCACTTTCTCCTTTACTTTTAATATAATTTGCTAAAGCTAAAAATTATCCTCTTTTCATAATGATTCAATACAATTCATCTTTCTTATATTATACCATTATCAAGCTCATTTAGTATATTATCTATAGTTTTAACTATCTCATCTACATTTCCACCATGCTCTATTAGATGTTTTCTTTGCATTTTGAGCTGCTGAACCGTCATATTACCACCTTGTGCTTTTGTAATTCCTGTATATACCCTTGCTGGGATCCTTAATTTATCAAGATACTTTTGTAAATCCTGATGAAAACTTTGAAGGTCAGCTTTATTAATAACATCTTTAGCTGAAAGCTTTTCATACTTTATATCATTATCCGTGCAATTCCTATATCTTCTTACAGTCTTTCTGCTTATTCCAAGCTCATTAGCTGCTTTTGTGTTATTTGCATCTGGATTTTTTTTAAGGTAATTAATTACTTTTACCATATTTTCATTAGGTGTGTTTTGCGCCACTGGCACAAAACAAAAATGTAAATGCGGTTCTCCTGATTCATCCTTATGTACATCAGCGCTTATAATATTTTTATCTCCGCCATATCTGTTGGAAAGAAAATCATAGCAAGCTTTAAAAAACTTTTCTTCGTATTCATCTGGTAATTCTTTAGGTTTAGTTATAACCCATCCGCTCATATAATTGACATCTTGCCTATTGCTATGTATATGTATTTCTTCAAGCCTTTTCTTTAGATATTCAAACTCCGTCATATTTCTCTGTGGAGCTAAAGAATAATTTAAGTGACTTCTGTTTTTATCTATATCAATATTTTTAGGATATTTAAGTTCTCTTGATACATGCTTGAGCTGATTATATACAGCCTGCTTATTAAACTTTTGATTGGATGCCATGCTTACCTCAATCTATATATTTTTTCAAAAGATATTTGCTTTTTATTAATAGTAATATTTTCCCC
>ERZ772779.236-NODE-236-length-27271-cov-3.867982_pt1 | contig 27271 bp, 19 predicted proteins | sample MGYA00511360_ERZ772779 | MGnify/ENA primary metagenome ERZ772779 (study PRJEB29015, sample SAMEA2738112) | human oral metagenome | biome: human oral; feature: human-associated habitat; material: saliva | place: China | collected 2231 ...
GAGCTATATCGGCAATTTTAAGGTCGAAGGCTATACCACTTTGCTGTGTACCTTCTAAATCACCTGGACCTCTTAGCTTCAAATCGGCTTCTGCGATCTCGAAACCATCATTCGTATCACACATAATGTCAATTCGCTTACTCGTTTCCTTTGTGAGTTTGCGATTAGTAACAAGTATACAATAACTCTGTTCGGCACCTCTTCCGACACGTCCACGCAACTGATGGAGCTGAGAAAGCCCAAAACGCTGTGCATCAAGAATAATCATTACACTCGCATTCGGTACGTTCACACCCACTTCTATCACTGTTGTAGCAACAAGGATTTGCGTTTCTCCACTGACAAACATCTGCATTTCTGCCTCTTTCTCCTTGTCCTTCATCTTACCATGAATCTTACTTAACTTGAATTCAGGGAATATCTCACACATAGCAGCGTATCCGTCCTCAAGGTTCTTGAGGTCACTTCGCTCGCTCTCTTTGATGAGTGGATAAACAATATACACCTGTCTGCCCAGCTTTATCTGCTGTCTTATGCCTTGATAGAGGCTCGTCATCTGGTCATCATACTTGTGTATCGTCTGTATGGGCTTGCGTCCTGGAGGCAACTCATCGATGATACTCACGTCTAAGTCACCATATATCGTCATGGCAAGGGTACGTGGAATAGGAGTAGCAGTCATTACGAGGATGTGAGGAGGGTTGTCGCTCTTGCTCCAGAGTTTAGCTCTTTGCTCCACACCGAAGCGATGCTGCTCATCAACAACAGCCATTCCGAGGTTTTGGAATTGCACCTTATCCTCTATGATAGCATGCGTTCCGACAACAATATGTACACTTCCATCCAAAAGCCCAGCAAGTACTTCCTTACGTTTCTTGCCTTTCACAATACCAGTCAGCAGTTCTATGCGTAAGTTCATACCCTTGAGAAACTCCTTGATAGTCTGCAGGTGCTGTTCAGCAAGTATCTCCGTCGGTGCCATCATGCATGCTTGATAGCCGTTATCGATGGCTATGAGCATAGACATAAGGGCTACGAGTGTCTTACCCGAGCCTACATCGCCTTGCAAGAGGCGGTTCATTTGCTTGCCAGACATCATGTCTGCGCGTATTTCATGCATCACTCTCTTCTGTGCACCAGTAAGTTCAAAGGGTAAGTTATGCGTGTAGAACCAATTAAATTGTGCTCCAATGCGATTGAAGATATAGCCCCGATACTTGCGCCGATGGTCACTTGCATAGCGAAGAATATTGAGTTGAACATAGAAAAGTTCCTCAAATTTAAGGCGGATACGTGCCCGCTGCGTGTCATCAACCGACTTCGGATAATGTATCTTACGCATGGCAGCATCGTGAGAGATGAGGTGTAAGCGAGTAGTAATATATGGTGGAAGGGTCTCATCAAGCGGAGTTGTGAGCTTACTAATCAATGTTTTCGTCAGCTTCTCCATTGCTCTTGAGGTGATACCAGCCTTCTTCATCTTCTCAGTCGTTATATAGAAAGGTTGCATACCCATGTCGTTGAGCTGCAACTGACTGGCATCGTCGATGTCAGGATGGCTGAATTGGAAGCGTCCGTTATAGTAGGTTGGCTTCCCAAAGATGATGTATTCCTTATTAATTTGATAGTTCTGATAAACGTACTTAGTGCCGTTGAACCATACTATATCACATATTCCATGCCCATCCGTAGCGTGTGCCACGATTCGTTTCCGACGCTTCCCGACCTCGAACTCCTCGTAGCTTAGTATCTTACACTTCACTTGTACGAAGGGCATATCAGCCGACAACTCAGAGAGAAGATATACCTTTGTGCGGTCAACATACTTGTAGGGGTAGTACTCCAAGAGGTCACGATAAGTCTGGATGCCAAGCTCTTTGCTTAGAATCTCTTTCCTTCTCGGACCTACACCCGGTAGGTACATGATGTCTTGTGATAGTATATCCATGTGTTACAACAACTTTTGAGGGTCTCAATACAGCCACCGAAAGCCTCCCCAAGCCCCTCCAAAGGAGGGGATGTAGCCTAACGGAAGCTAACAAGAGAGGCTCTCTCATAATTCAAAATTCATAATTCATAATTCAAAATTGTGATTAGGTAGAGTTGAGAAAGGTACCCCCTGCATTGAAGAAAGAGCTTCTTCCTTACCCCTTCTCAGAATGAAGAGGGGGAGTAAATAGCGTTGTTTGAAAACAAAGAGGGCGTTTCTTTGTTGCAAGGAAAGGCTCTCTTCGATGCGAAGAAACGCCCTCTTCACGTTAAAGAGAGGCTCTTGTTAAATGGACATAATGAACCCAACTGGCTCCCGTGAGGCTCTCCTCCCCTTGGGGGAGGCTGGGTGGGGTGCCGGAATAGGACCTTTTTATACCAAAACCTCCGCTACTTTCAGATCGAAGGGAGTAGTGATTTTGATGTTCTCACGATTCCCTTCCACCATAGTGACTGCCTGTCCAATGCTTTCAACAACGCTGGCATCATCAGTAAAGCTGGTACTCTCGGGTTGATTATATGCTTTTTTGAGGAGTTGGATATCAAACACTTGTGGCGTCTGAACCACTCTGTAATCACTTCTCAACACATTCCTTCCCTTATCGGAATCGCCCACAAAGCGCAAGGTGTCTGTTACGGGCAATACAGGAATCACTGCCTTCTCCTCCTCTGCAGCGTCATAACAACGTGAGATAGCCTCGATAGAAACGAAAGGACGCACACCATCGTGAATACCAACGAGCCCTTCTGCATCATTGGGTATCATTGATAAGCCATTACGGCACGACTGGAAGCGACTTTCGCCACCATCCGCAAGCTGGTAATCTTCGGTGAAATGATATTCTGCACATAGTTCACGCCAATACTCCTGTTGCTCTTTTGGAAGAACGAGGATGACTTTTAAGTGCTCATCATAGGCGTGAAACCTACTGATAGTGTGCATCAGAACAGGCTTACCAGCGATGGGAAGGAATTGTTTCGGCACCTCCGTTCCCATTCGCAAGCCCTTTCCTCCAGCAACGATAATAGCGTATCTTGTCATCTTCTGACGATGTTTTAATGCAGAGCAATGAGTTCGTTGATCAACATACCCTCCCTGATTTCATTTGCTTTATCAACTGATACGAGTTGTTCTAATAGCTTGAAACCATAAACGAAGGCAGCAGCAGGACCTTTACCTGTTGTTACATTGCCATCAATAGTGCATAATTCCTTGGTGTATTCTGCGCCAGTAAGAAACTTCTCAAAGCCCGGATAGCATGTAGCACGCTTGCCCTTGAGGATTCCCAAAGCACCGAGAACCATCGGTCCAGCACAGATTGCGCCTACACGTTTACCACTCTCCACCTGATGAAGCAGTGCTTTTCCAACACGCGCATCGTCCTTCAAGTTCTGTGCACCAGGCATTCCACCTGGTATCAAGAGCATATCTGCATCATCAATAACGCCTAAGTCTTCCATTTGTAAGTCGGCTTTCACCATCACCCCATGCGATGATTCAACGAGCGGGGAGCCTGTTATGCTCACAGTCTTAACCTCCACGCCACCTCGACGTAGGATATCTACGGGTGCTAATGCCTCTACCTCTTCGAAACCATTAGCCAGAAACTCATACACTTTAGCCATAATTTATTTCGTATTTAAGTCTACAAATCCAATTAAAAACCTTACTTTTGCAGAAGTAAAGTACTTGCAAATATACTAATTATTCGTCGTTTAGTACCGTTTGCAAGGCTAAAAGATATTTAAAAAGGTATGTTTTTATGACTGAGAGGAAACTGAGCTTTGCCATTTTTGGTAGTGCTTCTAAAGCTTTAGAGTCTATTCGGATAAAAGAACTGTTGGGTTATTTGGCTCAACACGAGGCTGATATTTACTTAGAGCAAGGCTTCTTTCATGCTTTAGAGAATAAACTTCAGGAGGATTTAAAGATAGCTGGTGTGTTTGAGGGAGTGAACTTTGATGTCGATTACGTTATCTCTCTCGGGGGCGATGGGACGTTCTTAAAGGCGGCAAGTAAGGTTGGTCCGAAGCAAACACCCATCATTGGAGTGAACATGGGACGCTTGGGATTTCTTGCAAATGTGGTTCCTGATGAGGCTCGATCTATCTTAGATGATGTCTTTGCAGGTGATGTTGAGATAGAGGAACGTGCCGTTATGCAATTAGAAGCACTTGGCGAACCATTGGAGGGATGCCCATACGCACTGAATGATATTGCGATCTTGAAAAGAGATAACGCTGCGATGATTTCTATTAAGGCAACTATTAATGGTGAATACCTCACCACTTATCTTGCAGATGGACTCGTTATCAGTACGCCAACAGGCTCAACAGCTTACTCATTGTCCGTCGGTGGACCTATTATAGTCCCTCAATCGGACATCTTTAGCATGACACCTGTTGCGCCACACAGCCTTAACATTCGTCCAATCGTTATCAGTGACAAGGCCGAGATAACCCTAGAAGTAGAGAGCCGAAGCCACAACTTCTTGGCAGCAGTTGATGGACGATCAGAGAAACTACGTGAGGGTGTGACGCTAAAGATAAGGAAAGCCTCTCATAAAGTGCGTATCGTAAAGCGAAAGGAACAGCATTTCTTCTCCACACTACGCGAGAAACTCATGTGGGGAGCAGATACTCGTAAGTTCTAACGGATTGTTATCATGTCCTAACCACTAACTCTCTTTGTTTGATAAAGACCGAGACATAAACCACAGCTAACGAAAGATTATACAATGATTGATAAGGTAAGAAGGCTCTTCCAGATACCTAACACACGCTATACTACTAAGGAGATATTTCATTGGTTATGGCTTGCATGGCGCGGAAACCATAAGCAAGCAATCCTCAATGCATTGATTGGTCTACTCAGTGTGGGCGTTTCTTTGGCTACTGTATGGGCTGTCCAAAATGCCATTGACGTTGCTTCTCATGTTAAACCAGGCAGTATTTACATCGCTGTTAGTACTATGGGAGGCTTGATTCTATGTGACTTTGCATTGAGTATCGCCTCTGTCTGGGTGCGAAACTTGCTGGGAATAAAGGCGCAGAATAGGATGCAACAGAACATGCTAGACCGTATCTTGCGCTCAGAGTGGCATGGGCGGGAACGTTACCACAGCGGAGATGTATTGAACCGATTGGAACTTGACGTTGCAAATGTCGTCACTTTCCTCACCGAAACCATCCCTAGTTCTATCTCAACATTGGCTATGTTCCTCGGAGCTTTCTGTTACCTCTTAACGATGGATTGGCGACTTGCACTCTTGATTGTCGTCATCATACCATTGTTTGTATTGGTTAGTAAGGTCTATGTTCGTCAAATGAGACGACTCACAAGGGAGGTTCGTAACTCTGATTCTAAGGTACAAAGTGTACTCCAAGAGACCATCCAACACCGTATGTTGATTAAGACTCTTGAGAGCGACGAGATGATAGTTGGCAAGCTAGAAGGTACACAGAAAGAACTGCGACAAAAGGTTATTAGCAAGACAAAGTTCTCTGTTTTCTCTAACTTAGTATTGAACTTTGGCTTCGCATTTGGGTATCTTGTCGCCTTCACATGGGCGGCTATTCGCATGTCACTTCATACATTGTCATTTGGCGGAATGACGGCTTTCTTGCAGTTAGTGAATAAGATTCAAAGCCCTGCCCGACAACTAACAAAGCTTGTCCCAGCCTTTGTCTCTGTCTTTACAGCAGCCGAACGACTGATGGAATTAGAGGAGAATCCACTCGAAGAACAGGGCGACCCGATAGAGTTATCATCGCCTTGTGGCATCCGATTGAAGGGTATTAACTATCGTTACGAGGATGGTGATCGAGAGATACTAAGGGACTTGAACTTCGATTTCTACCCTTGTTCGTGTACCGCCATATTAGGTGAAACGGGAGCAGGAAAGACTACTCTCATCAGGATGTTACTAGCATTATTGAAGCCAACAAAGGGCAAGGTCGAGATTTATAATGCGCAGGAAAGTAGAGAACTATCCCCTCTCATGCGTACAAACTTCGTCTATGTACCACAGGGGAACACGCTCTTGAGTGGTACAATACGTGAGAACCTCCTACTTGGAAAGGTAGATGCTACACAAGAAGAGATGGAAGAAGTGTTATGCAAGAGTTGTGCTGATTTCGTGTTCCACTTGCCTCTTGGACTTGATACTCCATGCTCCGAGCAAGGCGGCGGATTGAGTGAAGGACAGGCACAACGCATTGCCATTGCCCGTTCCCTACTACGTAATCGAAGTATAATGATATTCGATGAGGCCACTTCTGCACTAGACCCTGAGACCGAAAAGAAGCTCCTCAAGAACATACTCTCTACACATGATAAGACGGTGATATTCATCACGCACCGTCCAGCAGTTGTGGAGTATTGCGACCAAACACTGACAATTGAAAAAATACAATAGGTCTTGTGTTATTGAAAATAAGATAGTATATTTGCAAAATAACCAACAGACCTAATACAAATAACGTGAAGTAAGAAAACAGCAAGTAGATAAGTAACGATATGAAAAAGATTTTCCTAACAGCTGCATGTGCGTTCTTTATGGCGGTTCCAGCTGCTCTCGCACAAACAAATGATACCATTCAAGCTGCAATAGACTTGGATGCAAAGTATGCAACTAACATGTTGAAACCAGGTACGAAAGCCCCAGAGTTTACCTTGAGAACCTATGATGGTAGGGATATCAAGCTGAGCCAGTACCGAGGAAGTTATGTTGTTTTAGACTTCTGGGCGAGTTGGTGCCCCGATTGTCGGCGTGATATTCCAGCCATGAAAGCACTCTATGAGCAGTTCCGTGACTATGGTGTGCAATTCGTTGGTATCTCTTTTGATACCGACCGAGAGGCTTGGGCAAAGACATACTGGAATCGTTATCAGATGAATTGGACGCAGGTAAGCGAGCTGAAGAAGTTTAGGAAGAATACATTTATCGACAAGTTATATAAGATTGATTGGATTCCTTCGATGTACCTCATCGACCCTAACGGCAAAGTAGTTATGGGAACGGTAGAGATCAACAAGTTAAAAGCAAAGCTAGAGTCCATCGACTTGCAACCAAAAGTTAGTAAGGCGGATGTTCTCCCGACGTTTGAAGGAGGGCAGGAAGCCATCGCCAACTATTTTGCACGCAATCAATACCATAGCATTCAGGCTATTCGTTCGAAGGTACATGCCGAAATGACCGTCTTATTTAACGTCGAAATGGATGGTTCCGTGACGGGTGCTCGTGTCGTAGAGGTTAAGAATGTGCAGGGCACAAGTAAGCATTTTATGAAGTTGGATGCGGCTAAGCAGAAGCAAGTACTTGCTAATTGCGTTGAGTTCTATAAGGAACAAGCGGTTCGATTAACCAATCGCATGGTGGGATGGAAGCCCGCTATGCAGAACGACCGCCCAATACAAGCACGCGTAACAGTGCCTATCATCTTTCAACCCTAACGGCTTTTCAATTCAAGATACAAGCCTCACCCCAACCCCCTCTCCTACAGAGAGGGGCTTTTTTTACCCTTATCTCACCAGTTAAAAGGCGTAGAGTAAGGATTAATAAAAATCATTTTCTATTCTTACTAATACTCATCTCGTATCTTCTTAACCACAATCTTGGTCTTTAAAAGAGCCTTTTTGGAATCTTCCTGAAGTCTTACAGAAATATTACAAAGGGCTTGTAATACTATTACAGAAGCCTTGGAGAAGTATTACAGAAGCCTTGTAATAATCCTGGAGAGCATGAAGTGCCTCAAAGATTGTCGTGAACTCTGATGGAACTATCAGTTAATAGCAACTTAAAAGACGATTATTTGGAGGCAAACACATTATTGTGTATCTTTGCAACAGGCATATAAAGGAATAGTTATGGATGGTAATTACACATTAAATAGTGGGCGGATTCCGTATTGGAATATCCTTAAAAACCTAAGTGATAACGTTAAGTTGGAACTGATTTCTTTGTTAAGTGACTCGTTACTTCATAGGGAAGTAAAGGCGAAGGATGAGCATTGGGCAGACCAGTTTGCTGGTCTTTGGCGTGATGATAGGACTACAGAAAGCATTATAAAGGACATCCGGACGAGTAGAACTAAGAATAGAGTGATAGAATCATTATAATCTCCTATTAGATAATTATCATTTTTTTGCTTATTAGAACAGATGAGGAAACCCGTTTATTTATGTATTGTAATAGCCTTGATAGCCATTAGCTGTTCCAAAGGAAACCGAGTGTTGACGGCGAAGAATACGTCAGAAGCGTATGACTCAGTCGTTATTGAGTCACTTCCAGGCTATGTTTTCAATTCTAAATACATTACTTGGATAGTAGATAAACAGGGTCGTTCGTGTAAGTATATACAGCATAATGTATCGGTGAAGGGCAAGGTGAAAGACACAACAGACATAGTTCAGGTTAGTGACGAGCGCAGTTTTCGAGTCAAAGAACTCGTGGATGACATGTATGTCACAGGCTCTGCTAAGGATGTGATAGCCGTTAAGAATAACGATTTTTGTACAGATCAAGGGAGCTTATTTGTGACTATCTATTATCCAGGAAAGAATATTCGTCATGAGTACGAATGGGGTAAGACGGGTGTAAAATACTCCCCAGAGTTCAAAGAATTAGTACAGTTAATAGGTCTGCAAAAGTTTGAGTCGAACAAAGAAGATAAATAAACAAACAGCGAGAAGAGCTTGATTGCCTTCTCGCTGTTTGTTGTTTATGGGCTTAGAAACTGAGTATCATCGTCTGACGATGCCCCAGTGGGATGTCCTTTGTGAGGTCGATTGTCTTGCCAGTTGTGATGTCTGTGGCTGTAGTATGTTGACCAATCACCTCTGCATAACGTGCTACCTCCACCTTATTATCAGCCTTTTTGCCATTGAGAATGGTGAGAACAGTCTTGCCATCAAGCTGTCTTGCGAGCACATAAACACCATGCCAAGGGATGAATTGGGTTTGTTTTCCCTTGCTAATCACCTCATTGTTTTGTCGCCAATGTAGTATTTTTGAAGTCCAATCGAACATGGCGTTCTCTGCAGTTGTGCGCCCTTCACGTGTGAACTTATCGGCTTTATCACCTGGAAAACCACCTGGGAAGTCCTTACGAACATTGCCATCTGTGATCTCCTTCGTACCATTCATGAGTACTTCCGTACCATAGTAAAGTTGCGGAATACGATTCATTGTGAGCAACAAAGCGTAAGCCTGCTTCAGAGCCGTTGTGTCCTTGCCATTGCCAAGGAACCTGTCTGTATCGTGATTCTCAATGAATGCCATCACAGAAGATGGGTTCGTATAGAGGTAATCATAGCACAATGAGTTGTAAATACGGTTCAGTCCCTTCCACCAATCATCGGTTTCTTCGTTCTTCGCAAGCGTTAGCTTATCAAAGAAAGAGAAGTCCATCACCGTCTTCAGATAGCTGTTAATATCAGAGAGCTTGCTGTCCTTCTGCCAAGCAGCTGTGTAAGCAGGTTCTGTAACCCATGTTTCTCCAACGGTATTAAAGTTTGGGTATTCTGCATCCAATGCCTTCATCCATTCAGCCATAGCCTTTCGATCAGCGTAAGGATAGGTATCCATGCGTATTCCATCTATACCCACTGTCTCTATCCACCACATTGAGTTCTGTATAAGATACTTCATAACGTGAGGGTTGCGTTGGTTCAAATCGGGCATGGAAGCGACGAACCAGCCATCAACAGTCTCCCTCATGTCCACCTTACTGGCGTATGGATCGAGCACAGGAGTTAGTTTATAACTTGTTTGCAAACCATAGTTTGGGTAATTAAACCAGTCCTTTGAGGGCATATCTCGGTTCCATGTGTGATAGTCACCACAATGGTTAAAGATCATATCCATGACTACCTTCAGTCCTTTCTGATGACATTCAGCAATGAGTTTCTTGTACTCATCGTTTGTACCAAAGCGTGGATCCACCTTATAATAATCGGTTGTTGCATAGCCATGATACGTACTATTCTTCCCGTTATCGGCTGGTCTATCGTTCTCCAAAACGGGTGTGAACCATAGAGCTGTTACCCCTAAACGAGTGAAATAATCGAGATGCTGGCGTATACCTTCTAGGTCTCCTCCATGTCTGAGGCTCGGTTCGTTGCGGTTGCATAGTTGGTCTTGCATACCCTTGACAATATCATTCTTCGGGTTACCATTTGCGAATCTGTCGGGCATAAGCATGTAGAGTACATCCGAGTTATCGAATCCCTTGTGGTCAGCACCAGCCATAGAACGAGCCAAAAGTTGGTACTTTCGTTTGATAACTTTACCATCCTTGCCCTTAAACGATAGCGTCATCTCACCTGGTTTAGCGTCTTTTAGATTGAGATAAACCAGTAAGTAATTAGGCGAATCAAGCCTAACAAGTGAGTCAATGCGCACATTCTGATAATCAGTCGAGACGTCACAGAACTTGATACCCTTACCATAAACCATCAACTGAAGTGTTGGATCTTTCATACCGACAAACCAGTTCTCTGGTTCAATGCGTGTGATATCCACTTTCGATACCGATTGACTTTTAGGTACGGATGTACTGTTATGAGCTGTCATAGCTGTTGGAACGATGAATAAAGATAATAAGAATAAGCTGCTCCATAGCCTTCTTGCAGAACAAAGAGCTGCTTTGTTGATTGTTTGTTTTAGGTTCATTGTTATTCGGAAAGCTCCCCAATCCATTGGAAGGATGGGGAGACTTGTTGAAAAGTTATACTTTTACTTCTTCTTACTAGCCTCTTTTTGCTATCTATTTAACCCTTGTAAGGAAGGGAGGAGACGTGTTTAATCATGTAAGATCAATGCTGATTGCGCATCAACCATTACTTCTCCGCCTTCCATCTGACCAAGTCCTGCTTCGTTGATATCGCCATTTGCACATACAATCGTGTAGTTCCCTTTAGGGATGTTGACGGTTCTTAGACTTGAATTAGCATTGAGTATGACGTAAATATTGTTCCACTTATCACCACCGGCATGGTCTTTTAGACGGAAAGCAACCAAGCAGTCCTGTACTGGAAGGAACTCCAAATGCTTGCGGACAAGGTCTGCATTGCCTAAACGGAAGGCTGGGTGGTTCTTACGAAGTCGGATGAGACGACTGTAATAATGGAACACTTGTGGGTAAGCTGTTAGGTTATTCCAATCCAAGTGATTGATACTGTCAGGTGAATTAAACGAATTGTGGACACCCTTCTTATCGCGTAACATCTCCTCACCAGATAGCATGAAAGGTACGCCTTGAGATGTGAATACAGCCGTTTGAGCCAATTCGTCCAATCTAATTAACGCATCCTTATCATATACCACTTCGGGTATTGAGGCCTTTAAACGGTCTACTAAGCACAAGTCATCATGGCAACTTACATAAGAGATCATCTGTGTTGGCTCTATTGCGTATGGTTTCTTCGAATAGTTCACCTTGTTGTAATCAACCTGCGGGTGGGCTATCATACCTGCAATACCAGCCTTTATGCTCTCTTCCAAACCTTTCACACCACCCAAGAAGCCTGCTTGGTGATCATCAGAGAATGGTCCGCGCAAAGCGTCGCGGATGTCATCAGAGAATGCTGCAATGCCTGGCATTTGTGGAATAGCAGCCTTCATCGCCAGCTTATCATGCGGATAAGCACAAGTTCCAGCGCTCCATCCCTCGCCATAAACGAATATCTCGGGGTCAATAGCATTGAGTTCACGACGGATATCATTCATAGTTTGAATGTCATGAACGCCCATGAGGTCTACACGGAAGCCGTCGATGTGATACTCTTTGACCCAGTATTTCATTGACTCAAGCATAAACTCGTGCATAAGCGACTTCTCACTTGCAGTCTCGTTACCACAACCTGTACCATCCGAAGGCGTTCCGTCAGCCTTATAACGATAGTAGACTTTTGGGAAAGTACGCTCGAAGTTGCTGTTAGCAAGGTCGTAAGTGTGATTATAAACAACGTCAAGAATCACCCTAATACCAGCTTTGTGCAATGCTTGTACCATCTGTTTGAACTCCATGATACGACGAGTTGGCAGACTGGCATCGTATGAGTAACTCCCTTCGGGGACGTTATAATTCAACGGATCATAGCCCCAGTTGTATTGAGGAACATCAGGCTTCGACTCGTCGATAGAGGCAAAGTCGAAGGAAGGAAGAATGTGAATAGCATTCACCCCCAACTTCTTTAGATAGTCAATAGCCTTCTGCTCCGTCAGAGCAAGGTACTTCCCTTTGTTTACCAAACCAGATGACTTATCTATAGAAAAGTCCCGATGATGTAGCTCATATATAATAAGGTCGGCTGGACTCTTCGTCGGAACGCGTCTATCTGAGTCCCATCCAACAGGGTTAGTGTCCCTCATGTCCACCACAGCTCCACGACTACCATTGCATCCAACAGCCTTTGCGAACACACCAGGAGTTTCTCCCTTACCAATATCAAAAGTATAGAATTTCCCTTTTAAGTCGCCTTTCACGACCACAGACCATGTATTATCACCACTCTGTGTGAGCTTCACCTTCTTATAAGCCTTACCACCAAGTCCCTCATCATATAGCCTTAGTACAGGTTTTGATGGTGCATTGAGACGGAAGGTTGTAGCCGATGGTGTGTAAGACACCTCATCGAATTTCTCTTGTGCAGAAACCCCTTGTGAGAGCATTAAGGTAGCGATAGAAGCAGCCAAATAATACTTTATCTTCATTGTTACGTTAGTATTCTTAATGAATAGTTATAGATGGTTTTATTGATAATAGGCGATTATAACCGCTTGTCAAAGCATCATAATCGCCTAATAGAATTATCTTCCAGCTTGGTTAATCAAGTCAATTACTTGTCCATTAAAGTCCTTGTTCTTCATTAACTCTTCGATACTTACATGCATACGATAGCGCCAGTAGTGCTTAGGATTAGCCGGGATGTTAATGCGTTCGGCGTCAGGATCAGCCAATCGGAGCGTTTCGTCAATACTCATCCAGTCTTGAATGCCTAAGATGCAGAGCATACTTGGTGATGTCAAATGGCGACTAACGATGTCACGAGCAAGCCATCCAGGTAATGGGTGAGGTGCTGGACCACCACGATGAAGCATACTATTGAAGTAATCCTGCGCCCTTGCCCAGTCTTCATCCCACCATTGTCGAAGTGTAGCCATGTCATGTGTGGAGATAGTACTTACACTTCTGTAGGGGTTCTGACCCAAGTGTCCGAATCGAACATGCGGGTCTTTCGGCATACTCTGTATCTCCAAACTAAGGATACGAAGCTCATTCATTACCCAAGCAACGCAATCTGGCACCATACCTAAGTCTTCGGCACATACCAACATACGTGTTGCATTCACCAACTTAGGCAACTTCTTCATTGCTTCCTGATACCAGAACTGGTTATTGCGACGATAGTAATAATCATTATAAAGCCTGTTGAATACTGCTTTATCACTATCGTAAAGGCTCTCATAGATGAATGCGAACTGCACACTAATGCGTGGATGGAAGCGGTTAGGATCCTTATGATCACGCACAAAGAGCACATCGCTAATCAGAGAATATAGACCATCACGTATCCAAACATCAGTATCTGAGGTCTTACCAGCAAATGCCTTTTCCACCTTGCGTTGCGTATCGAAGGCTGGACGCATCTTGTATCTGTCACCCCAAATATGCTCAACATACTTTTGACGAACCTCATCTGCATGCTCTCTGAATACACGATCTAGTATCCAATCAGTGATGAATGGCTCGGTAAATAACTCCTCTTGCCAGTGTAAACCATAGCCCTCAATCTCCTCACGACTCATTCCTAACGATGGAGCAAACTGTCCTAACAGACCATGAACAGCACTTATTGGAATCTCCCATATACGGAAGAAGCCTAAGACATGATCGATTCGGTAGGCATCAAAATACTTCGACATATTCTGGAAACGACGTATCCACCACTTGCAACCATCGCTTATCATCTCCTCCCAGTTGTATGTTGGAAAGCCCCAATTCTGCCCATTTACAGAGAAATCATCAGGTGGCGCGCCTGCCTGACCATTAAGGTTGAAGTATCGAGGTTGCGTCCACACGTCACATCCATAACGGTTTACTCCGATAGGAATATCGCCTTTCAGGACCACTTTATGCGCTTGTGCATACTCATGGACAGCCTTTAGTTGACTGCTGAGGATATATTGCACGTAATAGAAGAAAGCGACCTCCTTGTATGCTTTCTCCTTTGGTGACGATAGCTGTTTACGCTCTGCTTCATCCCATTGGTTATGATCCGACCAACGTGAGAAGTCAGCTGTTCCATTCTTATCACGCATGTAGCAATATTGAGCATACGGCACTAACCAGCTCTCTGTATCGATGAAGAAGGCTTTAAAAGCATCACTCGTGAGTACCTTCTGACCCTCTTGTTCGAATAGTAAACGTAGATATTCTGTCTTCGCATCATTGACTCTTTCATAGTCAATCTGCGGTAAGGCATTAAGTTCTTTACGCAAGGCTTCAAACTTATCACGCTGCTCTTTATCCTTTAAAGCAGGTAAGGCGTTGAGATCAACATACTGCGGATGAAGTGCAAAGATGGATATACAGCTATAAGGATAGGAATCCGTCCATGTGTGAGTGATGGTTGTATCGTTGATTGGAAGAATCTGTAGCGCACGTTGTTGCGTCAGACTTACCCAGTCAACCATCTTCTTTAGGTCACCAAAGTCGCCTATTCCGAAGCTAGACTCCGAACGGAGAGAGAAGACAGGGACTAATGTTCCGGCTATGCGAACGGCTGGAAGTGGGAAAAAAGCCTCATCCAACTCATAGACCATGACATCACCTTCATCCATTGCAGGCAGTTCAATGATACGATTATCGCTGTATTCCCACACGATAGCATCGTTATCTGCTTTGTTCTTAATGAAGAACTTCACTTCTAAACGGCTGCTTGCCAACTTTGCACCATCAATGGTTACTATCCACTCATTGATGTTGTGCTGTGTCATCTTCAGTGCTTTCTTTTCGTTCCAAGCGCCTAATGCAGGTTCAGCACCAATGAGATAAAGTTGATCTTCAGCCCTCAACTGTGGTGCACGCACCTTGAGTGTGACCGATTTGTTGAAGTTGTTGAGTTTAACCTTCTCTTGTTTCTTACCGACAACACAATCAGCAATAGCAGAAGAGTATAGGTATGAATCCTCAGGAATATCATTCCAGTGGTCGTAAACACGATAGTTTAAACCGCGTTCAGCATCGAAGTTCAATCGATGACACATGACACTCCATTCCTTTCGCTCCTCGTTATCACCACAAAGAACGCTATAGAAGTAATCAATCTGCGTCCCTGGCTTCACGTCCTTACGCACTTCTACGCTCCAGTGATAGCCGTCTAAAGTGTGCATTCTGTACTGTGAGGTCTCATTCACCCCGTTGTGTCTCCCTGTAATTATGCTCAAGACAAGTTCTTGACCATAGTAGGTTTGATAGTCTATGTTAAACTGTATGTTCATAGAGTTGGGTAGTTATTTTTCGTCAAAGTTAATAATAATAATGTGAATAAGCAATAGCTCTTTGCATGATTTATATCAATTTATGCGTAATCGTTTGCACTTTCGACCCTAACTTATAGGTTATCACTTGCTTAATCTCTCATTATTAAGCCTTTACAAGGTATTCTTTGAAAGACAAAGAGGGTGAGAGAAGCACCCCAAAAAACAAAGAACAGCACAAAAGAAGGGATGATTGTGAGAGATAAAGAAGGTTCACTTCTTTAGTTACAAACAAGGAGGTGCAAGAAAGTAAATATTCTTCTCCATTTAAAGAGAGCCTTTCCTTGCCATGAAGAGAGCCTTTCCTTGATACAAAGAGAGGCTCTCTTCCTCCTTAAAAGAGCCTCTTTTAATTTATAACAACAGCTTGTCACAATTAAAGAAAAATATTTGTATCTTTGCACATAACCAATGGATCCATCATAGCCTATGCACAATCTGAGCTATTATATTGCTTATTTAGACCTTTACAAGGCTGAAATTATAAAAGTAATTCTCTATGTTTTGGTTGGTTATGCATTCTTCTACGATTGCTTAAGGGACACTCGTTCAGAGTACATAGCGTATCTTAAGGAGCAAACCTTCGACTTCAAAGTGGTGTCCTTTAAGTCTTCTAGGGAATATCAAGTAGAGGGTGTCGACCGAGACGGACGCACACGTGTACATGAAATAACGAAGTTCTGGGCAATAACCGATAAAGACCTAAGGGCTGGAAACAGGATTGTGAAGCAGAAAGGAAATACAACTCTTACGATCATCCAACCCGATACTATCCGTCGCTTCCCACTGTCGTTTAGTGATGGAGATGAGGTTTGGTAGGATTGAAAAGTTGTACATTCAAACAAGAAGAAACGACGAGTAATAAAGAACCAGCAATAGGGTTTCTATGCAAGAGACCCAACCTAAAAACCTATTAATATGATTTCTAAAATTGTAAAAACGCTTTTGCCCATCACAGCTTTCAGTTGTGTGCAAGGCAATGCCACAACTCCTAAGAAGCAACAGAAGCCTAACATTATATATATAATGTGTGACGATATGGGCTATGGCGACCTCGGTTGCTATGGTCAAAAGTATATCCTTACGCCTAACATAGACCGAATGGCAAAGGAAGGAATGCGTTTCACGCAGGCTTATGCAGGTGCTCCTGTGAGTGCACCATCACGTGCTTGCCTAATGACAGGGCAGCACTCGGGACATACGGAGGTGCGTGGTAACAAGGAATATTGGCAGAATAGCAAGCCTGTTTACTATGGGGAAAACAAAGACTTCAGCGTTGTTGGACAGCATCCATACGACCCTAATCACATTATCTTACCAGAGATAATGAAGGACAATGGCTATCGAACGGGGATGTTCGGTAAGTGGGCAGGAGGTTACGAAGGCTCTGTTTCAACACCTGATAAGCGAGGGGTGGATGATTTCTATGGCTATATATGCCAATTCCAAGCCCATCTCTATTATCCAAACTTCCTCAACGAATACTATAAAGAACGAGGAGATACGGCGGTGAAACGTGTTATCTTGACAGAAAACATCAATCATCCAATGTTTGGAGACGAATACTTTAAACGCACGCAATACTCAGCTGACCTCATCCACCAGCATGCCATGGACTGGCTGAAGGCTCAAACGAAGGATAAACCATTCTTTGGAGTGTTCACCTATACGCTTCCTCATGCAGAACTTACACAACCAGACGACTCGTTAGTGGCGTTTTATAAGAAGCAGTTCTTCACTGATAAGACGTGGGGAGGGCAAGAAGGCTCACGATATAACGCCGTTGTTCACACGCACGCACAGTTTGCTGCAATGATAACACGCCTTGATTCATACGTAGGAGAGATTCTCAAGCTATTGGATGAGAGGGGACTTGCGGACAACACGCTCGTTATCTTTACCAGTGACAATGGTCCTCATGAGGAAGGTGGGGCTGACCCTTCGTTCTTCAACCGCGATGGAAAGCTAAGAGGTATTAAACGACAATGTTACGAAGGAGGCATCAGAATACCTTTCATAGCACGATGGAATGGACATATTAAAGCTGGTGTAGAGAGTAATTTGCCCTTTGCCTTCTATGATCTCATGCCTACTTTCGCTGAAATGGTAGGCGTAAAGGATTATGTACGATGCTATCGTAATAAGAAAAAGACTATCGATTACTTCGATGGAATATCAATTCTTCCTACGCTCATAAACGATGGAATCGGACAAAAGAAGCACCCTTATCTTTATTGGGAGTTCGCTGAAACGGACCAAACAGCCGTTCGCATGGGCGATTGGAAACTGATTACTATTCACGGAATGCCACATCTTTACAATCTAGCAAACGACCTTCATGAGGATCATGACATAGCAAAGGAGCATCCAGATATCGTACAGAAGATGATAGAAATTGCTCTGAAAGAGCATACGAATAGTGAACTTTTCCCTGTTACAATGCCTTCATTGGATAAAAGATGACAATTAAGCAAATGTAGATAAGGATAAGTAAGATAAGAAAAGACACATAGACATGAACACAATAGCGCCATTTTCGCACCCCTTATACATCATGTTAAAGCCCGTCGGGGCTTCCTGTAACCTCAGATGTGAGTATTGTTATTATCTTGAAAAGGCGAATCTCTATAAGAACACACCAACTCGCATACTGACAGAAGAGCTATTAGAACGATTCACAAAGGAATATATCAATGCCCAAACCATGAATGAAGTGCTCTTTACATGGCATGGGGGAGAGACGATGATGCGCCCACTATCCTTCTTCAAAAAGGCAGTTGACCTGCAACGGAAGTATGCTAATGGGCGCAGAATAAGCAATACTATACAAACAAATGGTACTTTATTGACTGATGAATGGTGTGAGTTCCTACGTGAGAACAACTGGCTTGTTGGTGTATCGATTGATGGTCCACAGGAATTTCACGATGAATACCGACGCACAGCACGCAATGGTCCATCATGGTCAAAGGTTATGAAGGGGATTAAACAGCTCCAGAAACACCACGTGGAATGGAATGCTATGGCGGTAGTAAACGATTTTAATGCTGATTACCCGCTCGACTTCTATCACTTCTTCAAGGAGATTGGATGCCAGTTCATACAGATTTCACCCATTGTAGAGCGCATCATACAACATAAGGATGGGCGACATCTAGCGACTCTAACCGATAAGGAAGAGTTGCCAATAGCGGACTTCTCGGTTACACCAGAGCAATGGGGAGACTTCTTGTGTGCTGTCTTTGATGAGTGGGTACGCAATGATGTGGGGCAAACCTACGTGGAGATATTCGATTGTATATTGGCTAACTGGGTGGGACAAACACCTGGTATCTGTGTGTATGCAAAGGAGTGTGGACATGCAGGAGTAATGGAGTTCAATGGAGATGTGTACTCTTGTGACCACTTTGTGTTCCCTGAATACAAACTTGGTAATATAAAAGATAAGACATTGATTGATATGCTTTATGGGGAGAAACAACGGCAGTTTAGCAAACTCAAGCATGCCTCGCTCCCACTTCAATGTCGTGAGTGTGAATGGGAATTTGCCTGTCATGGAGAGTGTCCAAAGAACCGATTTATAAAGGATAAGTATGGTAATCCTGGTCTTAACTACCTCTGCAAAGGGTATAAGAAGTTCTTCCAACACATTGCTCCATATATGGACTACATGAAGAACGAACTACTGAATCAACGTCCACCAGCCAATGTCATGAAGTTTGCTGATCAATTGGGTAGAGAGTAAACACACGCATCCCTTAAGACAGAAGAGCTGATACTCTTAACGAGTACCAGCTCTTCTACGTTAGTATTTATGAAAAATTTGAGAGAATATTGAGACCTCACGGCCTCGAGTTGTTTTACTTTTAAATGATTATTTATTGAGAAAGCATAGAAATTGTCTTACTTTGTTATGGATGACACAGATGTCTGTATCTTATGTTGCAAAGTGTCTACCTTTACAGAATCAGCCTTAGCAACGGAAGGACCTTCATGGGGTTTGTCTACGGCAGCAGTACTTGATACTGCACGTGAGGCGTCTTCATCAGAGAAAGCAACTTGCATTGCGTTCCCCAACGTGAGGATAATTGCTACTATAGCAGCAGCCTTAAAGAGTGGCATAAGACGATGACGCATCGTGATGATACGTGCCTTCACAGGCTCATCCTTCTCTATGATCCCCAATACCCTTTGGTCAAAGTCACTGCCCAGTACGCTCTCTTCCTTCTCGTTCTTACTATATGTAAAAAGGTCGCGATAAGGTAGTAAAGCTGCTGGAATGTCCTCTTGAGAGAAGTTTCACAGCGCCAATAGCGCTCCAGTAACTGTTCAATGTACTTATAATCCATAATTATCTAGTTTCAAATATCTTTGTTTGACCGCCTGTCTTGCTCGGAAGATATTAACCTTCACTTGCTCTTCAGTAATATCCAATATGACAGCTATCTCTTTATAAGATTTACCTTCGAAGTCTCTTAGCTGCATACAGCTTCGTTGTTTCTCAGGAAGTGAATCTACTATTTGTCTAATTAGATTCACCCTGTCAGCTTGAATCATTCGGTCTTGTGGATTAGATGAAGATAATGGCTCTACTCCTTTTACATCTTCTAAAGAGTTGTTATCATTCTCTTTTTTCTTGATGCGATCGAGTGAGAGATTACGACATATCGTCAAGCTAAAAGCTTCAATAGAGTCTATGTCCTCCCAATCAGAGCGACGATTCCAAACCTTTATCAGCGTATCTTGCACTATATCTTCAGCCTCAAACCTGTTGAGTGTGATACGAAGTGCAAGCCGGAAGAGTTGATTCTTCAACGGCAAGATATCATCTCGAAAACTGATATTTTTCATCTTCTCACTATTTAAATGACGATTATATATGACTAAAAGTTACAAAGAATAGCACAAAAGGAACTTTATTTAACCTTTAATAACACACCATTTATAATTATCACCTCATTGTTTACGACAACACAATCTCAATAATTAAGGATATATTATATTAATAAATCAAAGATTGCAGAGCATTCCTTTTGTTTCCAACTAAGTATTAAGATTGCATAAAATCGCATTTCTCATTAATTCGCCAAGTATGCTCTACCTCCTCTAGGAAATCATAATCTATTCCAAGTATGTGTAACCATAAAGTCCACTACGATAATTGCTAAGGAATTCCTTACCTTCTTCTAGAGAGATCTTACCTTGTTTAACACTCTTTGTTACCCATATTTCCAATTGGCGAACAAGCTTCTTCGGATTGTACTGAACATATTCCAGAACTTCTTCGACAGTCTCACCATCAAAGATCTGATCGATATGATACCCCCCATCTTTCACTGAAATATGTACAGCATTGGTATCGCCAAAGAGATTATGCATATCACCAAGAATCTCTTGATAAGCTCCGACAAGGAATACACCAAGATAATAAGGCTCATTTGACTTTAACGGATGAACTGGTAGTACATGACTGCTACGCCCCATAGCAACAAAATTTGAGATCTTTCCGTCACTATCACAGGTTATATCTTGCAATGTCGCATTACGGCTTGGACGCTCATTGAGACGCTGAATAGGCATCACTGGGAATAATTGGTCTATAGCCCAACTATCTGGAAGAGACTGGAAAAGGGAGAAGTTACAGAAATACTTATCTGCAAGAAGTTTATCCATGTTACGTAACTCATCAGGAACATGCTTCATGTTCTTTGCCAAATTATTGATTTCATGGCATACACTCCAATACATTGCTTCTATCTCCGCACGAGTACGAAGGTCAACCAAACCATGAGAGAATAATTCTAAGGCTTCTTCACGAATCTGTTCTGCATCATGCCAATCCTCTAACATATTACGAGCATCAAGATTATCCCATATATCATAAAGGTCTTTTACTAGCTGGTGATCGGTCTCTTTTGCTTCAAATTCCTCAGACAATCGATGAAAAATAACCCTCGAAACGTTTGTCACTTCAAAAAAAGGGTGTACCTTTGCATCGTAATCAAGATACAATACGTATTTAATTACCAATGAGGTCTTAGTGTCTTTATAGGTACATAAGGTTGCTCAGGATTACAATTTGAATAAGAAGATTTGTTTAGGTTAGTAATAGATTTAGGTTTTTAGTTATATTTTAGGTAAAGATTGTAGAAACATCAACGTCGTGAGACGGAGGTTATTCGGAGGTAACGGAAGAGCGGATGCTCTGCCGTTTTCTTTTTTATATAGGGCTTATGAAGAACGTTGAAGTGCAATTTGATTTATTTTATTAGGTGTTTTTTCAAGAACAGAAGAACGATTGCCTCTGATGCTACCAAGGTTTCAAAGGACTTCGGGAAAGCTGGTTGTCAAAAGGAATTAGGGCGATATTGTGAGGTTAGTAACAATCGAGAAAAGAGAAAAGCTAGTCGCCTTAAGATTCCTAAGACAACTAGCTTTTTTATTTCTAAGAGCTTGTAAGGTTCTTTTCTATACCTTATCCTATAAATAAACAGCCCACTTGGAAGACCACCGCACTGACCACCCACGCCAGAGCTGTGGTGTAACTGGCTGCGAAGAGAGCCCATCCCCAACTGCCCGTCTCACCTTTTATCGCCGCAATCGTGGCTATACAAGGGAAATAAAGCAGCACAAAAAGGAGGAAGCAGAAGGCTGTCAGCGTTGCTATTGGCTGCGCTTTCTCATAAGAAATACCATGTAATTGCGCTACATCTTGCGTTATCAGTTCGTGTAACTTCACATACTTCCCTGATTCGGAACTGAAGTTACTATCGTCCTTAAAGCTATCGTCGTTAGAATAAAGCACTCCCATCGTGGAGGCAACAATCTCTTTTGCACCCACACCAGCCAACAGTCCGACATCTAACTTCCAGTTGAATCCCATCGGGCGGAACACCGGTTCGACTGCACGACCTACTCTTCCGATATAGCTCTGCTCCTGTTGTTGCTGATTGGAAACGCTCGGATCATCCGTATGAGGGAAGTAACCGAGTGCCCAAACGATGATGGATGCAACCAAGATTATGCCTCCCATCTTCTTCAAATACTGCTTTCCCTTCTCCCAAGTATGCCTTCCAATCGCCTTCCAAGTAGGGAATCGATAAGGAGGAAGCTCCATCACGAAGGGCGTATCTTCGCCTTTTACAACGAAGGCAGAGAACAATCGACTCATTACAATAGCCATTAACACACCGATGACATAGAGTGACAACATGGCTAATGACCGATATTTAAGGGCGAAGAACGAACCTGTTATCATAACATAAATAGGTAGTCTTGCCGAACAACTCATCAATGGAAGGATTAACATTGTTATGAGTCTACTGCGCTGACTCTCAATGGTTCGGGTAGACATCACCGCTGGTACGTTACAGCCAAAGCCCATGATCAATGGAATGAAGGACTTTCCATGCAGCCCCATCTTATGCATTAAGCGGTCCATAATGAATGCCGCGCGTGCCATGTAACCGCTATCTTCCATGTAAGAGATGAAGAAGTAGAGGATAAGAATCTGTGGTAAGAACACGATAACAGCCCCTACTCCACCGATAACTCCGTCTACTAACATCGCTTTAACAGGTCCGTCAGGCATATTCTGGCTGATGAAGTCGCCTAACCAGGCTACTCCTGCATCGATCCAGTCCATCGGGTACTGTCCAATAACGAATGTTGCGGTGAACATCAAGAGCAAGATAAGGAAGAAGATAGGGAACCCTAAGTACTTATTCGTTAGTATCTTGTCGATGAGATGGGTTGTTTGATAGGTGTCTTTCTTATCCCCTGTGGTATAACCCGACTCTTCCAAGGCTCCATGAATGAACCCGTATTTAGCGTCCATGATGGCTGTTTCGCAATCGTTGTGCGTTTCTTCTTTCACACGTTGCGCTGCTCTGTCACGGTGCTGGAATATTTCTAGGGAATCGCCAAGCGGTTGGACGAGTCGTTCCACATCCTTATCGCTCTCAAGGAGTTTGATGGCAAGATAGCGGGTAGAATACTTTTGGCGTAAATCAGGGTAGTTCTTCAAATGTTCCTGAATATCTCTTATACCCTGTTCTATCTCATGTCCGTGGTTAATATGGATGTGTCTGAACTGCAAACTCTCATCTTCTTTGCCCTCATAGACGGCTATCACCTGATGAAAAAGCTCTTTCACACCACGTCCAGAGGTAAAGACAGTGGGCACCATAGGCGTTCCGAAGAGTTCAGATAACTTCTCGTAATCAATATGGTCGCCCCTTTCTTCGGTCTCATCATACATATTTAAGGCACAGACCATGCGCACGTGCATGTCAATGAGCTGTGTGGTGAGGTAAAGGTTACGCTCTAAATTGGACGCATCGATGACGTTGATGACAATATCGGGCGTCTCCTCGACCAACTGTTTACGCACATATAGCTCCTCAGGACTATATGCTGACAGGCTATAAGTGCCTGGTAAGTCGACGAGATGGAACTCATATCCTTCATACTCAGCACGTCCCACCTTCGCATCTACGGTCACCCCGGAGTAGTTACCCACCCTTTCATGCGCTCCAGAAGCGAAGTTGAACAAGGAAGTCTTCCCACAGTTAGGGTTGCCAACGAGTGCTACATTGATAGTCTTAGTGCGTCGTTTCGCCTCTTCCGATGGTTCCGAAGGCATCAAGGCATGGTCTTCTTTATCATGCGGATCCGCCATTGTAGCCGTATTCAGGTTCCGTTTCTTGTCCTGGGAATCGCCTTTTTGCACATCATCAAGGCGCACAACCTCTATTTGGTCAGCCTCGCTATGTCGCAAACTGACCTCATATCCCATAATCTTATACTTCACTGGGTCACGAAGCGGCGCATTCAAAAGCACCTCCACTTGCTTTCCTTCGATAAAGCCCATCTCTATTATGCGCTTACGGAAACCGCCATGTCCGGACACCTTAACGATGATTCCGACCTCACCCGTTTGTAATGATGATAGTTTCATATCTATTCCTTTGTTTGCATTCTTCGATTAGGTGCATCAAAAGTAATACTTGTTCGCTTTCCTTCTAACGCTCCTAACACAATAAGCAAAGGTAGTGAAAAAAACTGATAAGACGCTGATTATTGGCGCTTCTAAGTAGTAAATACCTACTAGTAGGTATCTATTCAGACGAAATAACACGATGTCATGGTATTTATTTGACAGTTTCCTTTCATCCAAATCAGCCCTATCGTGAAGAACTGCCGATAGGCTCTCTTTCCTCCTCGAATAGGCAGGGAAGAAAGGAGGCGGTGCTGATGGCGTTGGAAAGAGACGCCTTCTTCCCTTCTAAAAGGGCGTTTCCTTCACGCCAAGAGAGGCTCTCTTTCAGGCAAGAAGGGCGTTTCCTTCAATCCACCTAACGCCCTCCAATAACTCTACTAACATCCCTATGTAGCTCTTACTTGCTTTCCCTCGCTTTGAATTGTACCTTTGCAATGTGTTCAGAAAGCATCTGTTCACATAAACAAGTTATAATATAAATATATAAGTACATGAATGTAAAGAATCGAAATCCAACCCCCGTTGACCTCGAGCAACGCCTTTCTCCCCACTTCACACTCGGTGAGATGTTGCGATCGGGCACGGCTATTCAATTAAATATTGATAATATGCCGGGGAAGAATCCATCGCCTTTTGAACCTTCGTATGACGATGTCATAGAAAACTTAAAGGCATTGGCTATGAATGTGTTAGAACCTCTCAGACAACAAGTAGGACGAGTGATTATCACGAGCGGATACCGATGTCAACAACTCAACGAGGCTGTTGGAGGCGTAGCTAACTCACAACACTTGCGAGGTGAGGCGGCTGATATACATTTCACAACGCCCGAAATAAGGGATAAATATATCCGTGTGTTGCTCAAAACGAACTTTGATCAAATCATTCTGGAACCTGTCAACCAACCTGTAAAGCGTTGGATACACGTCAGTTACAAACGCTCTGGAGTGAATCGACACAAGTTTATCAATCACAGATAAGGCTTCGAATGAATCAAAAGTACGCTTTTATAGTATTATATCTTTATATATTTACATTTTCAATCATTTGTTATTTACATCATTAATTATTCACTTTTTAAATCATTAAAACTATGTCTATTAAGTATCGTTTGTATCAAGACAACCGCACAAACAGTAAGCACAAGGGTGCATGGTACGCCCGCGCCTTCTCTCCCGAACTAGTGGATATGAAGGAGTTAGCCAATCGCATCAACAATTCCTGTACGGTGACTCACTCGGATGTGATTGCTGTCATCACTGCACTAGTGGGCGAGATGAACTACGCACTGCGTGAGGGTAAGCGTGTGAAACTCGACAGTTTAGGTACGTTCCGAGTAGGAATTCACTCACAAGGGGTGACGAATATCAAGGATTTTAACGTCCAAAAGCACATCTCCCGACCTCATGTTATCTTCACACCAGCCGTTAGCGTTGGGGCAGACCGACGTCGCACACCTCTCTTATTGACGGGCTTAAAGGTGCAGGAATCACTTATTTATAAGGGTTCCACTAAGAAGAAAGGGGGCAAGAAAAACGCTAATCCCGCTTCATCTGAGGGCTCTGAGGAACATGGCCCAATAGCTGCTGGATAATAGAATGTCTATTGGAAGGAAGAGAGTTAAGTACTAATTTTTTCATTATTAAAGTCGTATAATCATGATCAAACCATCTACATGGAGAACAATTCTCCAATTAGCTGTGACCATCATCACCGCTATTGCCACCACTTTGGGTGTAACGTCTTGTAGGTAATTAACCTACTTCTATAACGCAGCCTGCGAACACCAGAGTACTGGTTGTCCGCAGGCTGTATCGTTTCTAATACCTTGCTCCCCTACTCCAGTGAGTTTCATACGCACTAAAAAAACGTAAGCTATTTTGCAATAGATGGTCAATAGTAACACTAAAAAACGTAACATAGCTTTGTATTGACAATCAATAATAACACAAGAAAACGTAAATTGTCTCGGGATAGATAGTCAATAGTAGTCTAATTAGTAGACTTTATTACGCCTATGTATCGTGTTGATTCTTAAAGAATTACGCTGGTAATAGCCGACAAATACGTAAGTTTCAACCGACCAAAGGGGAACTTCAATGCGACAAATTGGTAGGCTCCTTGCGACAAAAGGGGAAGTTATTTTGAAAGAAGGCGACAGAAAGGGAGGAAGAGGGCGACAAATTAGTAGTTTGTAGTGCTTTTCTTACCTTTTTCTTTACATTATCTCGATTATAGCGAACGTTTATCTCTTTTCAAGCTCGGTTTCTTCTTTTATGAAATGGATTATCTTTAATAATCCAAACGTGCAACTCTCACGTTATCAGTGACATGTAGTTATGTGCGACAGATTAGTAAGTTTATATCCTAACAAGCATGAGTAAGAATGCGACAGATACGGAGTTTATTGAAAATAATTAAACTTTACACTTTTTTGTCGCCGTTTATATAAATATATAATAGAATGTTTATGTTTAAAGATAGCACACAACTGGAGTATTGAAAACAAATATCTAGGGCATTGGAAATCCGTTTTTATGACAGAATAACAGGCTTTTTAGACAAAAGGACATAGTGACATATTGTTTTAATGACAAATATTTAAGACATAGTAACATAGGAACAAAGATGTAAGTAACACGTGTTTAGACAGAAGGACATAGTGACATGTTGTTTTAATGACAGACTTTTATGATAGAGGAACATAGGAATATAAGACTTGAAAAACATATTT
>ERZ772779.237-NODE-237-length-27259-cov-14.558741_pt1 | contig 27259 bp, 15 predicted proteins | sample MGYA00511360_ERZ772779 | MGnify/ENA primary metagenome ERZ772779 (study PRJEB29015, sample SAMEA2738112) | human oral metagenome | biome: human oral; feature: human-associated habitat; material: saliva | place: China | collected 2231 ...
GCGCGGCGAGAAGTGCCGCGCGAACTATCTACCGTCCCTATACCCCAGAAACTCTCCGTCAAACATTCGTTCGGAAAATTTCCGACTTTTATTCAAATCCTACAAATCACCCCTTGGAGAGAAACCACATCTACTCCTCACATTTCTTGGGTAGAATAGAGGCGTACCATCAGCAGCTGGTTTTAGCGCAGCTCAGCGGTTGTCTACAACGTAATCGTCCGACGGAGCTCCAGCAAAACCATCGGCTGCAACCCAACAAAACACCAGGTACAACGCCTGGACAGAATAGAGGCATCATGATCGACGGAACATACAAGATTCAAACGGACTCTCCCGTTGGAGCCAAAGAGGGTACCGCTGTTCTCATTACCTCTGGCGAGAAACTCACTGGCTCTCTGACCGCCATGGGTGTCCAAATTGACATTGAGAACGGCAAGGTTACCGACAACTCGTTTACCTTTGGCGGCAAGCTTGATTCTTTTGTGGGCCCCGTCATCTTTGCTGTTGGTGGCTCCGTTGAAGGCGACACCATTCAAGGTATCGCCCACATTGCTAACCGCGACTTTGTGTTTACAGGTACAAGGGAGAGTTAAGGTAGCTGCATCATCCCTGTTAGCAGTACAATCAATTTATTAACTTATCGGTTAATAGTTTTATATGAGTTACTAAACTACAGAAAATAGAGTTCTTATTTCTATAAATATTAAAGGAATGAGGAATGATGGATCTAAATCTTCAGGTTAATGACGATGATCGCAAAAAGGCCGTAAGAGAGCAACTTTCATCAACACAGTTCCATCTTTCTTCGACCGAACAGTCTGTAGACGTTACGAATGCAATTAAGATTCCTTTGGATTATCTTCCATCCCTAGGAGTAGCTTTTGGTTCCATTCCTACTATGTTTCGTTCGATCACAACGACAATAAATATACCCACTTTACTGACCGTAACAGACAAACTTGGAAATCCTTTGGACCCAAACGTATTACAAACTTTTAAAGATGGATCAGGCCTGCTTGGCTCATTTAGAGATGCTGCGACAGGATTTGGTCAAGCCAGGTTTCATGTTCAGCAAGGGATGTCTCTTACAAATGTCACAACAATGCCCTATAATCCAGCATTTTTAGCTATGGCTATTGCACTTGCTCAAATTAATAAGAAGTTGGATTCAATTCAGTCTTCTGTTGACCAAATATTTAAATATATGCGTCAGCGTGATAAGGCTGACATGCAAGGAAATCTAAAAACACTTGCTGATATTCTTAATGAGTATGGGTTTAATTATGGTAATGCAGTATATATGTCTAATGCTCACATGAAAGTTTTAGACATCAAACAAAAGTCTGAGCAAGATATGGAATTATTCCGATTTCAAGTGCAGGAAAAACTACATAAGAAAAGTTTTATTGAGATTCGTGAAAGTGTTTCTAAACGCCTAGATACAGTCCTAGATTATCTTAAGGACTATCAGCTTTCGGCATATATTTATTGCTTTGCACTATTTCTCGAGCCAATGCTCTCTGAAAATTTTGAGAGCGGTAAGTTGAACGCTATTACTAAACGAATCGAGGAAGAATCTATTCGATACTTAGAGTTATATTCTGAGTGCTATGAAGTCCTTGAGACTAGTACTCACAAATCAATTGATACAATCGTTTTTGGTGGGCTTGCACTCGCTGGACAAAAGGCTGGGAAGGCTATAGCGTCAACAAAGGTCGGAGATCATACACTTATCGATGAGGCATTGGAAGGTGCTGGAAAGGGTATTGAGGGATTTAACGATAAGTATTCAAATAGTCTGACTGAGAAATTGCTTAGTGCTAAAAGTTTGGATGTACTTCCATTTAAAGAAAACGTGGAAAATATCAATGTGCTTTACAACCAACCATCTCATCTGGCAATTGATGACAAAAATATTTATGTTCTTCCATGTTAGTGAGCATACTGCTTAGAATTAAACCATCAATTAATAAATTGGACTTGCTCTGAAAGAGCAGACAGAAGTCTTTTTGATAAGGACATCTATTATCTAGATGTCCTTATTTGTTCACACCTTATTATTAAATATAGAAAAACAGGTCAAAGAATGAAATTCTTACCGCAGTAGCTCTTCCGCGCGCATTATATGAATAGTCAATAGTGTGCAAATTTATGTACATGATAATTCTTCTTGTGCTGATAGCATTTTATTGTCAGACATTAGCTCTTATTTATGCCTTGTAAAACAACAGGAAGTAAGACAAGCATAAGAGAGTAAGCTCCATGTTTGGCCAAAGTAGAAAGAAGTTAAGTTGTAGTCGAAAGGACAAATGATGCTTTCATCCGTATTTGAAACTCTTACACCAGAGGAAACTTTTGCAATCTTCCTGCAGAAGTACTATCACGTGCAATACGTGGAGGAAACTACTCGTCATCAGAGGAAGAAGACTGGCGATCTGCTTGAAAAGCACAGTCGTTCTTTTATCACTCCTCATGATCCTGCAGGTTTTATGTCTACAGAAGAATATGATCGTCTTGTAGAAATTGCAGGATGTGACCCATCAAGCTATGTGGGTGAGACTCTCTATACAATTAACAATGAGTCGTATATTCCATTTCCTAATCGTTTTGAGGAAATGATGGAGAATGACGATTGGATTTATGATTTTGTTTTAACTGGCACTTATTCAGCAGCCGACGATTTTGGAGACAATATCTATAAAGATTATTACTTCAGAACTCCTGAGGATGACAACGATGAGTACTTTTCATCAATTGTAGAAATCAGGCGCTATTTTAGAAGAATTGATCGAGTACGTAAGCAATTTGATGAAATGGAACGTTTAAATTCAAAGTAATATCGCTTGCGTCAAGAGACTTAAATGAGCGTTACATCAAGAAAATACCGTAACTATGTAAACAATCTTGATGATATTCTCGTAGTATTAAAGTCTCATATTTAGTAATGATAAGTGGAACAAACCGACTCTAAAAGAATTTCAGAGTCGGTTTGTTTTGTTTGTTTTGTATGTGCTGTTAGATAAGTGGAATGTCTTTACTTAATAACAACCTCTAGTGAGCTTCCGTTTAAATCTTTAGACACTACAATTTGCTGAGGAATTCGGTTCTTTAATTCCTCAACGTGAGAAATTATTCCAACAAGAGTGTTGCTGTTTGTAGAAAGCTGGTCAAGGAGTCGCAATGCCTGCTCAAGGGTTTCTGAATCCAAAGTTCCAAATCCTTCGTCAATAAACATTGAATCTAATTGAATTCCTCCGGCATCTTGCTGAATAACATCTGAAAAACCAAGTGCTAGCGCTAACGACGTCATGAATTTCTCGCCGCCGGATAATGATTTAACGTCTCGGTCCTTGCCGGTATATAAATCGGTAACCTCCAGATCAAGATACTCTTTCTTTTTATATTTTTTGTCACCCTTGGTTTTAAGTACAAACTGTGAATCAGTCATGACTGCGAGGCGATCATTGGCTGCCCCAACTACTCTTTGCAGATAGGTTCTTTGAACGTAGTTCTCAAGTGAAATACATCCAGACTCACTATTACTCGACTTCCCACTAACAAAGTCATAGAGTGCCTTAGTAGTGTTGTATTTTTTCTCAGTAGTAATTGCATCGGGATAGATACGCTTTATTATGTTTAAAGGAGATTCGTTGATGTTAATCATACGATTGATCTCAGTAATCTTGTTTCTAATTTCTTGTTGCTCGATGTCTATTTCTTGGATTTGATCTTTAAGATTGCTGGGGTCAATACAAAGAGTGTTATCAAATTGACTTTCCAGTTTCTGGCGTGCATATTTTTGTTTTTCAAATTCAGCAGACTCTTTGTCAAACTCCTCTTTTGACTGATGGAGTTGATTTGACAAGATATCCAATCTAGTCACAGAATTTTCGAGGCTGATTTTGATTTTATTGATGTCAATCAAATCACCTGAGTTTTTAATTGATGACAGTTCACCATGACGCCGATTAAGATGATTAGTTAATTCTTGAATGGAATTGTTTGTCTCTGCCTTACTTTTCTCGATGTTTTTTAAATCTATATCGGTTTTATCAATTCTTGATTCAAGAATTTCTTTCTCTTTATTTTGAAATTCAATAGCAGATTTCTGTTGAATGAGAATCTCGTTGGCATGTACAAGCTCCTCGAACGAGTCAACATTTTTAAATTCATCTATCAGATGAACTAGTGATAGAACATGAGTGAATGATTGCTTGAACTCATTATTTTCAAAATCAAGCTTCGTTTCAGAGGCTGTAACTGCTGCTGATTGTTTTTGCTTTTTTTGATGGATAGATTCCATCGTGTCTTTTAGCTCTTTAATTTTCGTTTCAGATGGAACGTCGTTGGACAAAGATGCTATCTGTGGATGATGTATTGATCCACAGACAGGACACGGACTACCTTCAATAAGTTTAGAAGCAAGAATTCCCGCCTGTGCAGCACTAAATTTTTGCTCTGCAGATAGATACTCCTCTTTGGAATGATTGTGTTTGATAGACAGCTCCTCTAGAGCAGCCTGTTCTTCTTTTAGTTCTTTTAAGTAAGCGTCTGTGTTCTTTTTTCGTTTAACAGTTTGTTCTATTTCGGAGATCAACCTATCTATTTCAGTTAATTTGTTTGAGTTTTCCTCTAGACGCTGTTTCTTTTCTTTAAACCCGTTTTGTAGTGTTTGAGTTTCTGTAGATTTTTTATCTAATAGTTCAATCTTCTGCTTGCGTTCTAGCAGTTGAGAATCTAACTTGCTTATCTCTAATTTAATACTTTCCACTTTCTTTGACGCTAAATCATATCTATGTATCTTATCTTCGAGTTTTGGAATATCAAAACGAAGTCTTTCAATCTCACTCTCATTTTTCTGAGCTTCAAGATAAGCGCTCTCTTTTTGAGCAAGAATAGGCTTATGTAAATCTAGATATTCATTACAGGCACTAATTTGATCCTTTATTTTTTGGTTTGATTCCAACTGAGCAAGATATCCTGTTAAATCATCCTTTCTATTGTTTAACTTGATAGTCTTTGAGTCTAGAGATTGAACTTCTTCATTGAGAGTGCTGTTTTGTTCTTCGATAAAAGTGTGTATTTCACCAAGGTGGGATAAAATCGTTTTCTCATTGTTGAGATATTCAAGGACTTTGCCGGACTGCTCTTGATCATTAAGATTTATATCTTGTAGCGCATTTTTAGCAGTAGTGAGATTATTCTCGTGCTCTTTTTCAAGCTGCGACGTGTCTGCCTTAAGCCTTTCTTGTAATTGTTGATAAATTTCTGTGTTGAAGATATTTCGCAGTAACTTTTCGCGATCATTACCATCGGCTGTGAGAATTTTAGAAAAATCTCCTTGTGCAATCATAACAATTTGAGAAAATTGGTTCTTATCAATTCCCAGTAAATTTTGAACTTCTTCATTAACTTTTCTAGTATTACTTGCGAGTAGTTTTTCTTCTCCATCAATCAATTGGTAGAAGTTTACTGTTGTCTTTTGATTAGCTGTCTTTTTATCAGCTTCAAGGTTTTTATCCTTTTTAGAAACTTGGTAGGAAGAAATTCTTTCGATTCGATATTTAACTCCGCGGTGTAGAAATTCGAAGGTTACAGTGGATGGAGATCCTAGATTAGCAAAGTCACTAAAATTAGAAATGTTCTTTCGATCTACTCCGCTTGCCTCTCCATACAAGGCATATTTTATGGCATCGAAGATAGTTGTTTTTCCTGAGCCGGTTGGGCCTGTAATAAGAAAGATTCCGTTAGAGCTAAAATCTTCAAAATCAATTGAAGTTTTATTTGCATATGAATTGAACGACTCAAAGCTTAGTTTTAGTGGTCGCATTAGTTGTCCTCCTCGTTTGAATTGTTGAGCTCAGCAATAATTGAAAGTAGTATGTTGCGCTGATCTTCATTTAGTTCTGAGCCTTGTTGGGTTTCGATGAAATTTGTAATAACTTCCAACAGATTATTGTGAGTAGAGGGACGTTCATACGTGGTAGTTACCTTTTTTGATTTTCCACTTGGGGATTCAAAGGTAAGTTTTAATAAGTTGGGAAATTGCTCTTTTACATAATAGATTGCATTAACAAAAGATTCATCGGCAAGAGTAACGTATACATAATCATTACGGATAATGCTCTCATTGGTTATTTTATCGATGGAGTTTTTTGTGCACGTAATTTTTCTAAATGTTTTAGAGGTATGAATTGGTATTGATTGTGTTTGAATATTTCCGTTAGTGATGTCTACCAATTCCACTGTTTTCTCGGCATAGTATGCTGTGACATCGGTTGTAGCGGAGCTTAAGACTTGATCTTTCTTTTTAATTTCACTATCAGAATAGGGGAGAATACTTCCGCTATAACAGACGGTGTCTCTTCCGATTGTTTGACGTATATGAAGGTGTCCTAAAGCTACGTAAGAAAAGTCTTCAAAAAGAGAATAATCTACACTATCAACTCCACCAACGATGATATTTTCTGAATCGCTTTGTTCGGGCAGCTGCTGTCCGTCGATTACAAATTGATGTGCGATAAGAATATTAGGAGCATTCTGAAGAAGAGGCTGTTGGCTTAAGGCAAATTTTACTGCATCAGAATAGGATGAGATTTCTTCAGAATGTTCTGGATATTCTTGTCTGACAATCGCAGGGGTTATATAAGGTAGAAAGTGGATTCGGACGGTTTCTTTTCCAACTTTTAAGTCGTCATATTGCGGCGTGGAAGAAAACGGTTTTGCAAATTTGATGGGGCTGTTTGTAAAAAATTGTGTATAGCATGATATACGAGATGCATCATCGTGGTTTCCGGCGATGATGTATACAGGTATGTCCGATTTCTTACAGTTTTCCAAGAAAGTTTGAAATAGATTTAAGGCATTTACTGATGGAACTCCTTTATCAAAGATGTCACCAGCAAGAATCATTGCGTCTATGTTATTAGTCTTTGCAATAGACAGAATGCTGGAGAGTGCTTCCTCTTGATCTTCCAAAAGAGAGATATTTTTTATCTTCTTTCCTAGGTGTAAATCTGACGTATGAAGAAGTTTCACTTGTTGTCCTTTACGTTAGGGTCTGAAAAAGTGTCTTACAAGTATTTGTATGTGCGTTAGTAAGGCAGAATTAAAAATTGGCAAGCAGTTTGGATGCTTGCCAATTTAAAGTCATTCAGCTGAACTAAAGAACCTCGAACTTACCCTCTTTGAGCTCAATCTCTTTACCATTGATATTTACAGTAAAGGTGTTAAGCCATGAATTGATTTTTGTAATGACTCCAGTTGAACCCTTTTTGGTCCAGCTAACATCCTCGGTAAGAATAATTCGGTCTCCGACTTCTGGTCTCTTCATAATGTTCTCCTTTCGTATTTGAGATATGAAGATTTCTGCCTATGACATTGGACGTTGAGAACATAGCTCATTGTGCACGTGAACGCCTGAAAAACTATCTTCTTAACATCTTTACTTGTAATTATTTATCTATTTTTGAATAAGACGTGTACATAAAATTGTATATGCAGAAGAATCTATCAAAAGCTAAATAAAGAGGGGAGATGAGCTTCTAAGTTTTGATTGTAAGGTAAGTTTTTACAGAAGCGGAGGTCGAGGTTCTGTACGTGTGCGTGGTAATGTGATGATGACCGTCGTGGTGCGTAATGGCAGCCGAGAGACGTCGTTGTGGGCACAGAGCTGGATTAAATAGCTGAGCTTCAGTAAAAAACTGGCGAGTAGTTGTAATACTCGCCAGTTATAGAAGCATATAAGAATGAGCTAGAGAATTTCGTAAGTTCCTTCTCTTAGGTCAATTTCTTTACCGTCAACATTTGCTTTTGCGGCCCAGCTCCAATTGGATACCTGTGTAATTACACCAGTTGAGCCCTTCTTAATTGTAGAAAACATATATCCAACGTCCTCTGTAAGGATAATACGGTCTCCGACTTCTGGCTTTCTCATAATGATTTTTCCCTTCTAATACTAATGATAAAGAACTTAATTGCTTACTTTGCTATTTCGAACATACTTGTAAATGAATTAAGTCACCCCCTCTTTCTGTTAATTGAGCATATAGTGTTCAGAGACTAAGAATTATCGACCTTAAATAACTCTATGGCTCTCAATAACTTCAGAGGTACCGTCACTATAGAACACGATCGTCTTTTCAAAGAGTCCACCAGGAGTGGCTTTTCCGGCCCTTGCTAGACGGTCTTTAACAGCCGCAAGTGCCTCATCATAACTGCTAAATTCACCGTTATATCCATAGCTCGAAGTATATTCCACATTATCAACTGCAGAGGTGCCGTAAAAAACATGCTGTTCGCCAAGTTTAACAGGCTCAGCAGGTGCTTTAGGTTGCTCAATAGCTGGCTCCTGTGGTGCTGCTGGTGCTGTAGGGGCCGGAGCAGATTGAGCTGGAGCCTCTACATTACTTTTGGATTCTTCTGGCTTGGTCTCTTCTTTGCTTTCTTCGGCTGGCTTGGTCTCTTCAACCTTCTCCTCTGGTTTGGTCTCCTCAGCCTTTGGCTGTGTGATAGCTGGAGTGGATGGCTGAGTAGGAGCTGGAGCTGGTTGGTGAGTTGCTACGATACCTGCTGCTGTACCACCTGCAACTGCGACGGTTGCAACTGCCATACCGACTTTCTGTACGACAGGAGCAGCCTTAATTGCGGCAGCGACCTTAGTGGCAGCCTTAGAAACCTTAGCAACGCCCATACGCTCGGCGAAAGCATTTTCGGCTTCAAGTGCCTTTCCAGTAAGTTCCTTGGGCTTACCGAAAACCTGGCGAATTGCTCCCGTAAACTTGTTAATCCTATAAATTCTCATAACGGCTTCCTCTTTGTGTTTGTTTTGTTGTTAATAATTAAGTCCAGTTAATATCTTAAAACATTCATTTCAAATCCATTTTTTGAAGAATAGCTTTACATAAAATCTCTAATTTCTATTCATTCTTCAGATCTAACTTATTAAGCTTGCCCATAGAAATAGTATCTATCTCTCTATTACTTAAATATGTAATAGAGAGATAGAGAAGAAATAGAACAACTACTTAAGAAGGAGCAAAGGTGAATCAGATTTTTCAACTATGATATTAATCATCTCGTTGATTTTTCTTATATATTCATCAATTTGTTCTTTAGAATTAAAGAAGAATAGATTATCATCGGGCGATACGTTGTTATACCACTCATACCACTTATACACACCACCGTCAGAGTCTTCATGAGGCTCCGCATCCTTACCAATTTTACCGCACCCACATTCTGCTGCCTTTGTAACAAAAAGGTCTAATAAATTATCTTCTTTGTATAAAAAATATGAATCGTTGAAATTTTTTTCATCAAAAAAATCAATAACCTCTTTAGAGATTTTATTTCCAAATCTCAGTGACCAATATTTTTTGAAGAAAAGATGCCAGTCAATACCTGATAAATCAGCAAGATAGTCATATTCCTCTTTTGATTGAAAGCCAATCCAAGGAGAATAAATACCACCATCTAGAATAATAACCGATTCTTTATATTCGACAATTTTTTTAGGAAGGGGGTACTCAAGTACATAATAATTAAATTCGAATCTGTCTCTGAAGTAATATTTTTGCAGCCAAATAGCCCTTGCATCTTCTTTTGATAGTTCCATTTTTTTCCTTTCAATATGAATTTTATATAGATGAAATCGTATGTATTCAAAGTTCTATTACATTAGTTGCCGTAAGCGCTGTCATAGATAGAGATTTTGGTCTTGGTGATACCAAGACTAGCCTACCCATGCGTTATAGAACTTTACAGTACTCTATCAATCTGTACCGGCTTTACAGGTAACCTGCTTTACAGCTTCTGTAGTCTTGTTTACGCAAAATACCTTCATACAACATCCTTTCGTTTATAAATCCAATAAATGAACGCTTTCAATTCATAGAGAATGTGAACACATCCACTTATTAAATTTCGATAAAAGAAATTTTGGGATTTAAGCGCTAACTATCCAGGCATAAATTCCAAACTTCTTTTTAGAGCTTGATAAGTATTTCATAAGGGATAAACTTCATATCTACTCTATATTGTCTTTACAATTGTTGTTAAATATGATAAGGAGTTGCCAAATCGATTATCGATTGAAAATATGCTCTGAGAGAGGAATCATCTGCTTCAGAGCATATCTTTATCAAATTTGTATTTAACCTATTGTTGATCAAGGAGCTCATCTAATCTTGATGCGCGCTCAACTTGTCTAGTAAGTCCTTGTTCCAACACTTCTTCAGAACCAATTACGGTAACTTTTTGTTTTGCTCTTGATACTCCCGTATAAATCAATTCTCGCAGATTCAAAGGAGAGTCAGCTTCTTTAGTAAGCATTACCAACGCATGTTTATATTCAGATCCCTGGCTTGTATGTATGGAAATAGCATAACCAAGTTCCGCAGCTTCAATCTGTGGACGAGAAACATAGCGGACGGTCCCCCTTTCTTTTCCTGGGAGAACTAATTTAAAAGAACTTCTTCCCTCTTGAGTAACTCGTTTAACTAAAAGACCTGTATCACCATTTTGGATGTCTAAAGTACTTTGATTCTTTCTTACCACCAGTACTGAACCAATGCGTTCTTCATACGCATCAATATCACTTTTTGTAGAACCAAATTCTTTTTCAATTTCTTTAGATATAACGGTATTCCATTCTTGCACGCTGTTAGTGTCTGCTTTTGTACCTCGTTTTTTGGCGCAGAGTAATCGTAGATTATTCATTTCATCAAGTAATGTTGCGTATTGTTGATCAAGTTTTTTTGGGGAAATTTGATCGTCTTTCTCTTGTTTATAAAGCTCACTCACTTTTTGACTCAAGTCCTTATAGTGTTGTATGAGCTCTTCTTTATAAGAGGAATTTTCTCTTGAATTAAGTGAATCAATCAGAGTGACGTCCTTCTCGTCAGATTTAAGCAGATCAATGGCCTTTTGTGTATCCTGATCTTTGATTAGCTTTATTAAGGTGCTAACTCCACCTGTATTGCGATGACCTTGAGTAAGCGCTACAAGTCCGTTATGCAATTGAATAAATGAGGTTTCAGAGTGATCATTTGGCCACTGTTCTTCTGTAGATGTAGCTGTCTTCTCCCATAATTTTTTCAGCGTGTTGTCAAGTTTGATACTTGCGGATAAATCTATTGAGGTGTCGCGGCGTGCCTGGTTTTGCATGCCCTTTACGATATCTGCCAGTACAGTTCCAACTTCTACAGACGCAAGTTGATCTGGGTCACCGATTACAATGACCTTTGCGTCTTGAGGAATTGCTTCTAGGAATTTTTTAAACATGAGAAGGGGAACCATTGACGCCTCGTCAATGATAAATACATCTCCTGACAGTTTGTTCTTTGCGTCATATGTGAAGTTTTCAATAACGGTGGGCTTAGCTCCAAGGAGTTTGTGAAGTGTAACCGCTTCAAGTTTGTCGTAGAAATCACTCTCAGAAGATGGAGCTTCGTTTTGGATTGATTCCTTAAGGCGATTAGCTGCTTTTCCTGTTGGTGCAGCAAGTTTGATATCAAGTCTTTTTTCAGGGTTGGTTTGGCGAAGGATTTCAATCATTCGTGCAACTGTTGTTGTTTTTCCCGTACCAGGTCCACCAGTGAGCACAACAAAGTTCTTTTGAGTTATTGCTCCAAGTGCTCTAACTTGCATAGGGCTTAAACAGCCCTTCTCGCCAATTTTTAACAAATCATGAGATTGAATAACATTACTAATTTGCTCAATGGAAGGAGTTTGATCAGTAAGGTTTCTTGTTTGTCGCAAGATGATCTGTTTAGCAATAACCTTTTCTGCATACCAATATTTGTTTAGATAGAGCCATGGTGTTTCACTACTTGAAATTTCAAGTTGAAGAGGAAGAATGTTTTGTTGGTTTTCTGTTGTGGTTTGTTGATTTTTGGATACATTGCAATATGGGCTCTTAATCAATGCTTCAACAACGTTTTTTGTTGAAAAGGAATCAGGCCATATAACCTCATTAAGATTAAGACAGGTTGCGCCTTCATCAATTGCCTTGAAACAGTAGGCGGCTGCTTCTTCTACTAAGAAAGCATCGCCTTGTCCAGGATATAAAATGCTAAGTTCTTTTACATCTTGGTTTGATGGACGAAGAAGACGGCGAGCAAGTATCCGGAATGATTCCATTTTTCTCTCTTCGGGGTCTTCAATCTCAAGGTTTTTAGGTTTTGTATAGGTAAAACTATTCATGAGATGAATCTCCTTCAAGAATTGCATTTGTTTCAATTACTAGATCTTCAGGGATTGCCCAGGTAAATACTCCAGGAGCCTCTTCTGTATTGTTTAGTGGTTGATCGCCCATGCCTCTGACAAAGAGATATGCAACGCCTTTGGGTACCTTTCCTGTAATTCTATATACGGCAACTGCATAGATAAGTGCTTGTAGAAGGTAAGTTGCATCCTTCATTTCTTTTACAACAAATTCATGCCTATAGTCATTACGGCGTGGTGTGAGGACGGTTATTGTTGAATCTGTATCATCTGGATCTTCAATTTCTTCAGTTTTTCCAAATAGCCTTGTAAGGTTGTTTGTTTTCCAGTCAGCGATAAAGTAATTTCCCTGGTCATCGCGTAGAAGAACGTCAATACTTCCTGTAAGAATGCCTTTCATTGATATTGCATTGCCCAGTCGCTCAGCAAAGTCTAATAGCTCATCAGAGTGGACATGTTCTTTCCAACAGCAAAGCATAGATTTACTATTTGGGGCTAAATTGAAATCAAACTCCAGTTCTGCGCGAATATTTTGAGGATTAATATCTACAAAAGATTTACCCTCAAATGGCCCATTTAAGCTAATACTAAAGACCTGCTTTAGTGCTTGTGTCAGCCTTTCATGGGATTCTTCAAACGATAGAGGCTCGTGATCTTTGGAGTTTAAGTTCTTTTCTATAAGCGTTTGTTTTGCTGCGTATGAACAAGCTTCATCAAGACTCAGTGATGGATTTGACCTGCGAACATTAATGAGGTTTTCAAATGCTGAGTGAATTTGAGTACCAAAATCTGTTCCCGCTTCTAAATCTACCAGTGGGTGAGTGTCAGCAGTGAGTTCTTTGTTGAACCATTCTTCATTTGGAGATGTTTTTTTGATTTCATTTATGAGGTTCTCATCATTTTTACCGTTTGAAGCGTCCGAAATTTCTTCAATTTCATCATCATCATTTCCGCCTCCGCTGGTTGTAACGTCTGATTTCAGGTTAGCGGAGATACTGGAGTAAGAGGTTCTGTATTTCAGTTCTGGTAAATCGGCAGTAGCAATCTGCTTATAGGCATATAGGTCAGGTATGCTTGACCGAGCCCTGTCATTGGAGACGTCTTCTCCGCTATTTAGCACATCATCAGTAAGCTCGAAAGTTTTGCTACTTAATTTGGACTTTGCATTAGCCAAAGCTCGCCCTAAAGGAGGAAGGGTGGCGGTGTCTTTACTTGAATTATCTTCTGGAAGGGGATCGGTCCAGACAACGTTCAGCAACTCTGCTCGAGTGAAGGCAACATAGGCTATACGTGCATTTTCTTCTGATTCCTTTTCAATCTTTTTTTGTTTAAGCTCTTCTACGGAACATGATTGTAAATCTTGAGATGAAGGAAAAGCGTAGAGGTAGCAAGGCTTAGTTTGTTTCCTAGGATCTTTATTAATAAAGCCATTTCGTTCTTGCGTGGCTAAATAAGGTAAGAGAACTATTGGAAATTGAAGTCCTTTAGAACCATGGTATGTGTATATTTGTACAGATGGCTCATCGGTAGGTATATTAAGTTTTTCTTCATCTTCTGCAGTTCTTGGATTTTTGGCTGCAGCTTTGATTTTCATACTTAGCTTTTCTACAAGATAGTTCAAACTAGGATTTTCATGCCATAGTTTTTGCAGCCAATTCTTGACTTGAAGAGCGTTGATATAATAATCTTCACCGTACCAATTAGTAAAAACTCTTTGGCTGAAGTTAGATTTAGCCTCTATGTTTTCCCATAAAAGATTAAACCCACCTTTTTGGGTGTGATTTTTGTACTCTTGCCACCGTGTAATAATTTCATCAAGTGCAGAATCATTCATTAAATCATTAACTTCAAAGATGCCAAAAGGTCCAATGGCAACTCTCTTGAGGAGATTGTGGTCAGAGAGACTTACTAAAGATTCAAGTAAGTCCAACCAGTCCTTTGCAGCCTGTTCATCAAAGACACTTGTCGTATTAGTGAATACAGCTGGAATGCGAGAATCTTTGAGAGTACTTAAAATTTCTTTAGCTTCTTTTGTCTTGTCTACTAAAACAGCTATATCGCTTGGTTTAACAGGTCTAGGTGCATTTTGATGCTCTTTAATGTTGTAGGTCTTTAACAGATAATTGATTACAGGTACCACATCGCCTGGAGTATTACCTTTATTAAAACGAATAAACAATCCTTCATTTGCTGGGTTAAGATTGCCATTAAGAAGCCTTCTGTCATTGATATGTGCATGCACATCCATTACCGACTCAGAATCAAAAGAATCATTGTCTGGTGACTTAAAAAGCTCTTTTGTTATTGCATTTACAGCATCTACCACACAACTATCGCTTCTATAGTTGGTATTTAAAACATATGTCTTATTGTTATTTTTTTCGGCTAATTTGCGGGCAGAACGGAAATTCTTAACATCTGCTCCACGGAAAGAGTAGATAGATTGTTTATCGTCACCAACAGTAATCACTTTGACTGGTGAATTTTCGTTGGAACTGCTTAGGAAAGCTTTTTTGATGATATTCCACTGATTGATGTCAGTATCTTGGAACTCATCAACCATCACTAATTTCCAACGCTTTTGAAGTAACTTTACAACCGCTTCGAAGCTAACCGCTTCGTTGGTAAGAGCTAAAAGACTATTGTTTGACATTACGGAGTGTGTCCGCTCCAAAAGCCCATAAAGTTTAGCGAGATCTTTTGTCCATCTTTGCCATGCGAGAAGTTCGCTGTTAGGCTGAATAGAAGTACATTTAGCTTCATCCTCTGTAGAATCAGATTCTGTACTTGATTTATCTTCTTTAGGTTCAAGTAAACCTTTTAGATCAGCAAAAAATATATCTCTATTAAAAGAACTCTGAACTTCTTTAAGTGTTTTCTGATAGTACTCGCTGTTAAAAACGTGAGCAAAAGATTTTGATTGAGAGTACTTTGTCAGATTTGCATTATTGGTCAATTCAAGTAAATCGCTTGTGTCTTGTGTTAAAGTACGCCCTGCATCAAAGTCGGCCAAAGTGCCAACAATCCCTAAAATTTCAGTGCAGAAGTGATGGATTGTACCGATAGAAGCTTCATTAAGGTGTGCAATAGCGTATGCGCGGTTTTTCTCAAATTGTTCCTTGTTAAGAGATTTTCCAAAAGATTTTTTAAGGTCAGCAACTTCTTCCTCGTTTGTTAAAAAGGTTTGAATGCGAGTTTTGAGTTCTCTTGCAGCGTTATTGGTAAACGTGATGACTGCAACTTCTTCTGGTTTTATACGATTCTCTTCGTTTGAGTCAATAAATAGATAACAAAGCTTCTTACAAATAGAATACGTTTTACCAGTTCCAGCACTTGCATTAAGGAATGTGAGAGGAGAGCCGAGTTCAGATTCTGCTTTAAATTCATTTAAATTACTCATGTTACTTTCCTTTTTTTGAATCTGATGGGCTGTCTATTACATCTGACCAATCAATTTGATCTGCAAGAAGTTTGAAGATTGATCCGTTAGATTCTTGTTCGTTTGTGATTTCATCATCATTTGAGCGGCTACAAATAAGACTAAGTGCGGTCTCATAATTTTCTAGCTGGTCTATTGGAATATTAATTAGCTCTTGCCAATTAGCATTTTCGCCCCAAAGCACTCGGTCATATTCCTCATGATGTTCGCGATTCCCTTTATCAAATTTATATAGATTCTTTTTATCAACGGGGGTATTGCTAGGTACTGCATCTGTTTCAGATTTATAGGGCTTAATGGTATTGATGTCTAGTGGAAGTGGGAGCTGCTGACCAATGAGATAAATTTTGATGAGCTTCACAAGCCAGTCAGAAAGTATCTGGTTGTTTTGCACAGTGACAGTATTTAGGATATCACTCATTAATTTTTTCGATTTTGAATATCTAAGCTTTCCAAATTCAATTTTATTTTTATGTTGGGATAGAAGCAAAATTGCTGCCTTAATGGTTATCACTAAGGAATCTCTATCTTTAATCAACTTATTATCCATATTTGTAAGAGTGTTGCTCTCAATTTCAACAACGCATGATTCACTTACAAGACAGTTCTTGATTGTGCCAGAAATTTTATATTCGTCTACGTTGATTTGCATGGGGAGATTTGGAACAAAAGAACAATCGTCAGTAAATCTTCTCTTGGAGGTTTCTTCTTTAGCGTCATCCATAAATAAGTATTGTAATTTTGCAAAAACAGTCATCACCTGCTCCTCAATAGCGGGATTAGGTTTTTTGATAGTCTTGGATAGAGCCTCTACTCCTGCATAGTTTCTTGTGCTTGAGTCAAGTTGTTTAAAGACATCACTAATTACAGGACTATATAAATCCTTCTCATAATTGCCCGGCTCATATCGGAGACCATTTGGTGCTTCAAGTTCTGTTAAAGCACTTGCTTTTGCGCGAGCGGTAACAAGATTGCTTGGTTCAGTTTCATCGAACAGCCCGTAAGTTTTTGTTTCATCGTCGGAAATGAATATGCCAAGTTTTTTCTTGACAAAATAATCAGTCGGATCTTTATAGAAGTTAAGTAAATCAGAGAGATCAATTTCTTTTTGTGAATCAAATTGATCTTTTGAGAATGACCACTGAGAAAGTTTTTTAGAGTAACGATCAGTTGATTTGTTTCGATAATCGATATAGGCGGCACACATTTTAGAACGGTCTTTGTAAGAATGAACATCTGTAAGATTTGTGTCTGGTTTGGAAAAAGGCTGCAAACCGTATGTTATTGAGTGAACAGGAGAAAGTTCTTGTTCAAGTTCTTGTTCAATATCTGCAATTACAGTTGGAGTATCTAAAACTTTGCCGGTATATTCACTTCGACTGCTATAGACAATATCAACTTGTTCAGCACTTGTGAGTAGTGCATAGAGTTGCTTGAATGATTCTCTTGTTTCGTTTCTTAGTTTGTTGATTTTCTCGCTCCCAATATTTAACAGCGCATCATCTCCATATACTTTATTTGCAAGAGGGAAGTTTTTATCGGTAAAGCCTGCGAGAATAACGTGTTTATAAGGCGTACAGTGCAATTCATTTGTAGCACAAACAACAGGAGCACCTGGAAGCATATTTTCTGGAATTCGCTGTTTAGAAATACGACTTTCAGCAAGTTTTTTTACTTCATCTAAGGTAAGTGTAATTTGGTTTTCTTCAGGGTTAAGAGAAAGAATTTGTCCAGTTTTATCTAACCATTTACGCGCTATCGCACGAGCTTTTTTCTCGTCAACAATTGCCGGCTTGAAGAAGACGTCATCCAATGATTCTTGAAGAAACGCTGACCAGTTATCAATTGTGAGGTCAATTGCCTTATAGCTTTCTTTTGGATTTATCGAGCAAATAAGGTTTCTAAGTTGTTCAAGATATTGAATTGCCTTTGCGGCAACTGAGACAGTTATTGAGCTATTGATTTTTGGGGTGTAAACCGAGGTATCAGAATCATTTGAATTCCAACAAATAGCTTCTTTAGTATCAACTGAAACAGCAGAAGCGATACAACGGAGGACGTATTCAATTGTGCCTGTTCGGTTAGGTAATATCTCTCTACGTAACTGTGAATTGTAGTCCCATCCCCAGGCAGCTTGTGCATCTTGCATTAACACAATGAGATTCTGTCCATCATCATAAGATAGACCCGCTGCGTTTAATACTCCTTGTAGAGAAAAGAGCTGTGCAATATCTTGGAAATTAACAGGGCCATCTAAAAGAGAAAATAACGTTAGAAGGTACTGGTTTGTTTCTGAAGATTGGTCATTACGAGCTTCATGAGAGAACCAAAGTTTAATGTGTTTAGAGGGATGATCGGTATCTGGATTGTATTTCCGTTGATTATCATGTTTGAAGGCAAAAGAAAGCAGTGGGAAAAGAGTATCCAATTCAGGGGTTAGAATAAGAATCTCTTCTGGATTGATATTTTCTTCTTGTGAATTAACTAGCTTAACTACAAGATCTTGAATGACCTGAACCTGTCTGTTGATTCCAATACACTTATGAAGTGTGGTTTGTGGTAAAGAATAGCTTTCATTTTTCTTTATCTCTTTTTCTGAGGGCATCCAATTTTCTAATTTTGAACCAAGGTTGCCAGAATCGGAAAGCTGGTATTCTTTGACTTTGATATTTGAGTTTTTGAGGCCTGAAATTAGGTCAAGCTCAGATTGAGAATAGAAGAGAAAACCATAAACAAAGATTGACTTTGGTAAGCGTTTGATTGAAGCATTTATATTTTTTGTGACACCAAGAGACGTGATAAATTGAGCTGGATTACCATACTCAGGGTTCAGTTGAATAAGTTTTCTCCAAAGAGTGATTTGCCATTGGGAGATTTGATTGTTAGGAAGTTCTAACAGAAGTTCAGGCATTTGATCAAGATATCTTAGATAATTTTCAGCTGTTGTCTGCGCAAGAGTTAACCTACGGGCTTTTCTCTTACGATAGTCAATCGTAGATGTTGAAAGTCCTTCAGTAGTAAAGCGTGCGCGTGCAGAAGAAATTGTTTTGTTTAAAAAGTCTATAGCTTCAGGGGTATCAATTTTATTGAGGGCTGTATTAAATGCCTCTGTAAGCTCAGCCTGGAATTGCTGGCTAAGCTCTTCGTTTTTAATTGCACATAGAAATGCAACAGGTGCTTCCTGTTTTTTAGTTTTACCACCTTTTTCTTCCCATTTTTTTATTTTTTCTTTATAGTTTTCGATAGTTGTTAGATCTCTGCCAGTAGGTTCAAGTCCAGTGATTTGATACTGTTGAATACAGTCGAACAATAGATTTTTATTTTGTTTGAGAGCAGAGTTGATATTTTGAACAGTTATAGTCTTTGGAAAATTATTGCATATAGAATTAGTAATGATTTCTGTAAACGATGTTTCTAAATCACTCAGATTACGTTCAATAATTTTATACTTAGGATTTTTTGTTGGAATGGAAATTTGAATAAATCTTTTACCTTGAGGAACTTCATCAAATATCCAGTCAAAAAGTTCTGCTGCGACATCGGAAACAATGAGTCTATAAGTGTCTTGATCAATGTCTATGGAAGTCTCTTCATCTGTGGATTCTTGTGAAGTTTTATCTGCTCCAATCCAGTATTTAAAGTTATCTGGGAATTCATCGGCATAGTTGTTAAAAACTTGGAGGATTCTCCAGGTTAGGTTTTCTTTTGACCAGGGATCACCGTATAGAAGAGCGTCTAGGTTGTTTTCTTTAATGGAATTACAACGAATTTCAGAGATAAGATCTTGTGCTGTTATTATACGGGTACCTGCATAGATTCCCTGTTCAGCAATCTTTAGCCTGAGGTATGTAGCGGTTTGTTGAGTGGGTACAAGAATAACTTGATCGTTGTCCATGATGTCATGATGTGACATCTCGGATAGAAAATCTTTTATGAAATTATTAAAAACTTTATCGATACCTGAGGTTTCTTTGTGGGTTTTCTCATTCATGTTATTTGCTTTCTATGTTAAGTGGACAACGAAGAGGCGTTTAGTAGAAATGGCGACTATTCGTATTTCTCGTGAAGTACTTTAAGCGCCTTTTTCAAATTTAATTGAAATAACAGAGGTCCCTCTACCGTTGCAATATCGTAGTTATGAAGAGCCCACTGAGTCATTGCAATTTCGTTAGCTTCAACCTTTGCATCAAAAGTTTCATGTGTTTTGTTGTAGATTTCTTTTACATGTCCAAAATCGTTGAAGAATGAATTTCTTGCGCTTCGCTCATTCTTCACGTGGATTGTAAATGTTTCTAGTGGATCTGAATACATATAAAGATAATCAAGAGGATACGTTTCCGGTATTTGTTCAGCTGGCTGGATTTTCTCGCCATCTTTTTTATCACGATAGATAATGTTGATGTTGAGCATGTATTCGAGAGAGAAATGATACAACTTGCCGCTGTCAGCAAAGCGGGCTAATAAATAGTACTGTCCTCTTCGGGCCACAATTTTAACTGGATAGACTTTGTATTTATTTCTCTTATGATCTAATCCCGAAGGTGTGGAAGTGAGCTTTAGCTCTGTGTTGTATCCTCCGAGTTCAAAAGTGACCTGAAGCTTTTCTTGAATAGCTGAAGTAAGTTTTTTGATATTTGAATAGAGCTGATTGTTGGTAAGACGTTCATGTTTATCGTCTTCAATAGTTATGTTGGATAGAAGGTTGAGTGCATCGTAACCACCAAGTAGGCTTACCGTACTAAAAAGGTTTTTAAGTTGCTCGGAAGACAGTCTGCTATCTGGTGTGATACCCAGAGCAATATATTCAACAAGTTCTGGGTCCAGCGGAGGGACTACATACCAGTTATATCCCGCATTAGGTAAATCTGATTTCTCTATTTTTTCAACAGTAAAAAGGCTTTCAGGATATTTTTGAGAATAGCTATAAAAAAGTTCAAGAATATCTTTAACTCGACGGCGATCAGGAAAGATGTTGTACTGCTGAAGCTTCTCCAAAATATCAGAGATAGTTAGCGGATGCTCCTCAGAACTTTCTCTTAAAAGAATTTTTTGGACGAGAAGAGCGATCTCTGCACTAGCTAAAAATGAATCATCTGCCATATCTATTCCCCTTAGCTGTATGGTTATTTTATTTTATATAGAGTTTTCCAATATTGTTATGTTTGAAATAATTTTCATAATCATTTCAGAATATTCATGTACCAATTTCTGTACATGAATTGAAATCTCTTTTTTATACCATCTTGATACTCGCTTGAGCAGGATTCGTTATTTAAAGCCAGACGATTTTTGATAGACAGAAACAGATTTGATCTACGCGTAGTTTTGAGCTGTTTGAGTTACTAGCGAGCCAAACGAAGGGGAATGAATTGTTATTTTACAAGGCTTACATTAAATCGGAATTGAATGTAGGGAGTTTTGCTCCAGCTAACCCAAGACCACTTTACGAGGAGCTTGGACAAAAGATTCTTTTGTATCCCACATCACTCAGAGAAAAGAGTGACCGTGCTCTGGAATTATTTAGTACTAATCCTGAAGAAAGAAAGGAGAGATATATTTATGGAGATAACTTGGATACAAATCAGTATTTTGAAGTTATCGCAGTCATTATTGATGAAAACATCACAAAAGATGAACTTACTCTAGAGATTAAAAAAGCTGTTGAGACCTGGGGTTTTGGTGTTGTACGCGACATTCAGGTTGATGAATGTACCGCTATGGAGGTTGGTGACAAAATACGTCTTTCTCATTTAAGCGACAACCGTGAAAATTGGGCTGCAAGACTTCATCTAGTTAGCTTGTTTGAAGTTCTTAAGGCTGGAGACGCCTTTTATGAAAATATACTGGGTAATCCTAAAAAGACAAAAGATATCCTTAGTGATATTAAATACAATGCTTCGCGTGAGTACAGTGATTCTCTTCTAGAGGAGCTAAAAAGAGTTTGCGCTGGTAAAAGACATAGAGAGGCACTACAAAGCCTTAAACTCCCAGTGCATTATGTACTTGAGGGAAATTCTTCAAAGCAGTTGAACTCAGTAACAAAAGATTTGATTGACTGTCTTTATGAGAAGGGCCGTGTAAAAAGTCGTCTAATTTTTACGTATGATATAGATAAGATTCAAAATTTTCCTTTCTATAGAACAATCCGGCTAGAGCTTGGTGACATTAACAACGAAATTGCCGAGGCTATTTCCGGCCATGTGATTGTTATAAATTACGGTAGGTTTGATAGTAAAGAAAAATATAATCTCGGTTTGTATGAAGCGCTTACAAATTTTATTACACTACTTAGGCCGTACTTGAGTAATACGCAGCTTATTTTTGTAGTTCCTGAGGGGTCTTCGGAGATTAGACGTCTGCTACAAAACCTTTTTGAGGTTCCACTGGTACTTATTAAGAAGAATAAGGAAACAAAGGTATCTCTTGAAGCTCGTAGTATGTTGATTGAACAGGCTGAGTGTCTTGCTAAGGAAAACGGCGAAACACTGGACGATTCATTTGAAGCATTTCTTGATGAGTGCTTAGAGACGGGTGTCTTCTCTGATGTTAAAGATATCTATAGCAAGTGGAGTTTCAAGAAATTAATCAAAACCAAGTATCCACAGTATCAGCCTTTTTTAGAGACTTTGGAGTCAAAAAGAAATTCAATTGGTCAGAGCGATGCATTGGGAGAGCTTGATAGCTTAATTGGGTTGTCAAGTGTTAAGCAGAGCATTCATCGAGTAATTGATAGAGCAAAGATGGAGAAAGAGCTTGAGCGTAGAGGTATTTCTCATCAGAACTACTCCATGCACATGGTCTTTTCCGGTTCTCCTGGTACTGGAAAGACAGTTGTCGCAAAGCTCTTTGGTCAGATTATGAAAGATAGCGGAATTCTTAAGGAAGGTAGAGTTATTTCTATTTCCGCAAGCTCAGTTAAGTCAATGACTAATTTTTCTAATATTATTGAGTCTGCCTATGGTTCTGTTTTATTTATCGATGAGGCTTATACTTTGGGTCCTGATGCTGTTGCAGAACTTATTGCACAAATGGAGAATCATCGTGATGAGCTTATTGTTATTCTTGCTGGATACTCTAGGCATATGCAGGCATTGCTCGGTTCTAACCCAGGTTTTAAGTCAAGAATTGGAGAAGAGATTTATTTTCCTGACTACTCTGAAGAGGAGCTGTTAGAGATTTTTAAATACATGGTTATTCATAGAGGAATGACTATTGATGACGAAGCTCTCTCTTGTGCTCGAGATATTTTTGCACGTATCGGAAAAGCTGGCGATCAGGGAAATGCTCGCTATGTACGACAGATTTTTGAGAAGGTTGAGGGTAATCAAAAGATTCGCCTGTTTAATTCTTTTGATGATGTAAGCACAATTCCTGATGAGGAACTTATAAAAATTAATGTCTCTGATTTTAATGACGTTGCCCCCTTGGCTCCATTGGCTCAGGGGACTAAAGACAGTGCGTATTATCAAAAATCATCAGCTGAGCAGCTGATGGAACTGATTGGTCTTTCCGATGTAAAGAAGGTAATTCTAAAGCGAATTGACTTTATGAGGGCACAAAAAATTCAGCGTGACCGAGGAAAATCAACTTCTTTTGTTCCTGCTCATATGGCATTTTTGGGAAATCCCGGTACAGGTAAAACTGAGGTAGCTAATTTACTTGCCCATATTTTGGTTGAGAAGAATTTGCTTTCTGTTGGAAAGGTAATTCAGGTACCAGCTGTTTCGCTCATTTCACTACCTTCTGCAATTCCTTCTTTATTTGAAAATGCTCGAGGTTCCATTATTTTTATCGATGAGGCTTATACGTTACTTTCTTCTCCAGCAGCTATTTCGAGTATGGTTGAGTCAATGGACCGTTATAAAAATGAAGTAGTTGTCATCATGGCTGGTTATTCTGAGGAAATGAATGAACTGTTTTATTCTAACCCAGGTTTGGTGTCAAGAATTCGCAGTCAGATTTATTTTCCAGACTACTCTGATGACGAGCTTGTTCAAATTTTTGAGCTCATGTGTTTGCAACGTGAGTATCAATATGATTCAGAAATGCCTAAGCTGGTAAAAGAATTTATATCTATTCAGGACAAAGATAGATATTTTGGCAATGCTCGTTTTGTAAGAAATCTTGTTGAAGAGATGATGCTTAATGAAGGAGCAAGGACAGTCCGTCTTTGTGATTCAGAAGGCGAAGATGCCATTAATGATAAGAATCTTAAATTCTTTACGAAAGATGACTTTGAAGAGGCATGTGTTTCTATTCAGCAAGAGATTAAAAGAAGCAAAAGACTTACCCTTGGATTTAAGTAAGGTGCTTAATTTGATCTTTTAATAGTAGGAGAATCGATATCTAGCCAGTTTTATGAATTTGGTATGAAGATATGCATGTACGTTTTTATGTACATGCTAAATATTTCTTATCTACTAACCTATACATAGTTCAAGAAATTGATGTTTCTAAACAAAGGAGGAATATGAATACATCAACTACACTCAATAAAAAGACGATGATTAGCAGGGAAGCATTTATCGCAGGTATTGCGGCTCTATTCATTGCAATGGTGATGATTACTGGCTGTAGTTCTGCAAAGTCAAAGGTTGTTGGTGCATGGAGTGGTTCATTTTCTAGCGGAGTAGTACAGGCTTCTGTGACACTTGATTTAAAATCTGACGGAACAGGTACATATACCTCTACGGGTGGCGCTCTCGGAATTAATTCTAACCAATCTGGAAAGCTTACTTGGGAGCTTAAGGATAATACTTGTGTCATTACGGATGACGAGGGTAAAAGCATGACTTTCCAGCTTTCTGAGGACGGAAGTACCATGATGGATACTTCGAGTGGATTGACGCTTACTAAGAATTAAGAAGAGTGCATGTGGTCTAACGTTGGATGACCTTCTCGTCTTCTCCAGGTCGCATCACAAAAAGTGATGTAAGAGAAGCACTCCAGTAATGTAAAAGAAATGCGGTTATTTCCTAGAATATAGTCACCATAACAGATTCAGAAAGGAAATAACCGCAATGCGAGCTTTACATGAATCTGAGCTTTTATACACTCCAAGATCACAAATTAGATTTCAATAGTACTGCACGAGTACCGCTTAAAGACTTAGTAAATACCGTAATGGTCAAGCAAGTAGAAGAGTTTGGACGCGTTCGTAATGGATGCCGTGAGTGAAGTTTGTAACTGTAGTCGGTACTCTTACTTTAAAAATATTTAAGCTCCGTGAAGGAATCTACTTTTCTGACGAAATCGTAAGCAAATGGAGTAGATGTAACACAATCCCTACACCACTTTTAGGGATGTAATAAATCAAAGCCTAGACGGGCTTAACAAAAGGGAGAAACAATGAGAGTACGAATGATTGACAATATTACTGGAAAGGTCGTTAGGGTTGCAAAGCAATTTTCTAAGGCTGCTGCAAATGCACCAAAGACGGTAGCAACCGTAGCAAAGACCGGCACTATTGCGCAAAAGGTTGCTATGGGAGTTGCAACAACTGGTCTTGTCGCAGGCGGTGTAACTGGTATTGTTCTTAACATCCCAACGCAGGCGCCTGCTCCAGAACAGAAGCCTGCTATTACACAGCCAACAAAGACTGAGGAGACAAAAACCGAGGAGACAAAAACCGAGGATACTAAGCCTGCAGAGGAGACAAAAACCGAGGATGCTAAGCCTGCAGAGGAGACAAAAACCGAGGAAGCTAAGCCTACTGAGGAGACAAAAACCGAGGACACTAAGTCCGCTGCACCTGCAGGACATTACGAGTCTGTTCAGAAGAGTAAATATGTTGAGGATGGTACTTATACTGTAGTTACCCTGACTGATGATGATGGTGATCCTATTACCTTTACTACATCTTTTGGTACTTCTTCAGACGCACAGTTTAGTACTCAGGCAGAGGCAGAGGCGTACCTAAACTCGCAGCACCAAGCGCTCACTCAACGTACTGGTCGTAAGAGTGTTCTTCCTGGCAATACTGGTCGTGGTTTTAATGTCGGTGAAACTCAGACTAAAGGTCATACAGAGTATTGGACTGAACAGGTTTGGGTTTCAGACAACTAATTAAAAGCATTTAGCTAGCTAGAAAATACGGAGATTGTTTATACAATCCCCGTATTGCTTTATATATCACGTCAACCATTACGATATTTACTACATCTTCAAGCAGTACTTGTGCAATACTATTGAGATCTAATTTGTGATCTTGGGTGTATAAAAATTCAGAGTCGTGTAAAGTTTGCATTGCGGTTGTTTCCTTTCTGAATTGGTTGTGGTGACTATATTCTAGGAAATAACCGCACTTCTTTTACATCACTGGAGTGCTTCTCTTACACTACTTTTTGGGATATGGTTCTTCTCCACCCACCGATAAAACGACACCGTTTATGTGAACCCCATCTGTTTGGACAGGTGGGGTTTCTCGTCAGTCGTATAGTCAAAATGATGCGGTTTTGACGTGCGGCGCCATTGGACGTGCGGTACCATTGGACGAGCGCCGCCATTGGGTGCGCATGGTCTTTTAACCTGCGGCATCATGGGGCGTGTACGGCCTTTTGACGTGCGACATCATGTTGCGCGCGGCATCGGCAGAATCGGGGCGAGAAATGCAACAGTTACAGAAACGTTTTACGACAGCTTTGAGCATGTTTATGACGTTGGCGCTCTCGTTTGCGCTGGTTGGGTGTAACGTGTTCCCGTTCCTGCAGAACAACCCTACTCAGCAGACAACGCAGTCGTCAATCACAACGGGGGAAATCGAGGCAATACACGAGCCCAAGTTTGGTGGCAGCTACCTGGATATCACCATCGACGATTTTAATAACCTGGGCTTTGAGTACGGCGACAGCGTGGACGTTACGTTTAGTAACGGATATAAGCTCTCCGATATTCCGTACTACAACGGCTATTACACCAAAACTAACGAGCCTTTGGTTGTCGCATATCCGGGCTATCCTTACATCGATGTGTGCGTAAATAATGGCGAGCCTCTGTGGGAAACCGCTGGTCTTAAGCATGGAGATACGGCCACGGTGACGCTCCACGAGAAGCAAAAGTACACAACGGTTCAGAAGGCCCTGGATGCAACGTACACCAATAATCGCTCCGACTACGCAAGTGACGAGGTCTTTGCCAACTTCCGTCCCATGAAGGGCGGAAATCTTGCCGAGGGCGTGATGTATCGCTCGGCGTCGCCTATTGATAATCGGAACAATCGCGCACCTTACGCGGCAGATCTTGCCCAGAGGTGTGGCGTGCAGTTTATCCTGGACCTCGCGGACACCAATGAAGAGATTCAGGGCTATTACCAGAATGCGGACTACGACATTACGTGGCACAAAAGCTTGTACGACGCAGGGAATGTTGCGGCGCTTGACCTCAACGCCAATTATCGGGGCGGCCAATATGCTTATCGCCTGGTAGCGGGTCTGCGCGAGATAATTCTGCATAAGGGGCCCTACCTTATTCACTGCACCGAGGGTAAGGATCGTACGGGCTTTGTCTGCGCCCTTCTCGAGGCACTTTGCGGCGCATCCTACGACGAGATGCGCGACGACTACATGATTACCTACGACAACTATTACGGCATTAACG
>ERZ772779.239-NODE-239-length-27139-cov-9.487003_pt1 | contig 27139 bp, 33 predicted proteins | sample MGYA00511360_ERZ772779 | MGnify/ENA primary metagenome ERZ772779 (study PRJEB29015, sample SAMEA2738112) | human oral metagenome | biome: human oral; feature: human-associated habitat; material: saliva | place: China | collected 2231 ...
TTGTCGCGAAGAAATCCTATCATTTCTTTAAACAACAATCGGAAATTCGTGGCGACCAAACGGCCTATATGAATGAAATGATTGAGGGAACAAGAGTAGTCACGGCCTTTCATCAACAAGAGAAAGTCATCGAGGACTTCTCGGTCATTAATAAGAAGTTAACGGATGTATCGCTCAAGGCTATCTTCTTCTCGAGCATTACGAATCCAGCAACTCGTTTTGTCAATAGTATCGTCTATACGAGTGTGGGCGTGTTTGGGGCGTTCTTCGTAATGAGCGGAGGCGTGACGGTGGGACAACTATCTGCCTTCTTAAGTTACGCAAACCAATATACGAAACCATTTAATGAAATCTCAGGAGTCATTACCGAGTTGCAAAATGCGATAGCCTGTGCCAACCGCGTGTTTGAACTGTTGGAACAACCTTCTGAACGTCCAGAGCGCAAAAATGCTGCATCTCCTGAAAGCTTTGACGGGGCAGTGGAATTTAGCCATGTGGACTTCTCTTATGTGAAAGACCAACCGCTCATAGAAGACTTCTCGCTCGATGTCAAACCTGGGCAACGTGTGGCGATTGTCGGTCCAACCGGAAGTGGGAAGACGACATTGATTAATTTATTAATGCGTTTCTACGATATTAATAGTGGAAAATTAGCGATTGATGGGCATTTGATTGAAGATATCACCCGCCATTCGTTGCGAAATGGATTTGGAATGGTGCTTCAAGAAACATGGCTTCAAACGGGGACGGTCCGTGAAAATATCACGATGGGAAATCCGACGATTAGCGAAGAAGAGATGATTCGCATTGCAAAACTCTGTCATATTCATGGGTTTGTGAGTCGCCTGCCGCAAGGGTATGATACGGTGATTTCTGATGATGGTGGGGACTTCTCGCAAGGGCAAAAACAATTGCTTTGCATCGCGCGTGTGATGATGGGACAACCCAATATGCTCATTCTCGATGAGGCAACGTCTTCCATCGATACGCGTACCGAGTTAAAAATTCAAGAAGCTTTCCAACATCTGATGGAAGGGCGCACGAGCTTTATCGTAGCGCACCGCTTGTCGACGATTCGTACCGCGGATGTGATTCTTGTCTTAAAAGACGGACATGTCATTGAAAAAGGAAATCATGCCAGCTTGATGCAGCAACGTGGATTTTACTACAATCTCTATCAAAGTCAGTGGCAACATTAACAATAAAAAGAAGCGTAGGCTCTATAAAAAGAGTCTACGCTTTTTGAATTGCTGAAAGTGCAAAATTATCATATATGATAATTTCAAAAGATTATTGCTTGAATTCTTCTAGAGCTAGAGACGCTTCTTCCCACTCAGCGAGAAGGTTTTCTTGGCGTTCAAGAAGGGCACCTTCTTCGGTTGAGAGGGCAGCAGATTTATCTGGATCAGAATAGTTTTCTTCCAGTGTCATTGCCTCATGCACTTGTTCGAGCGCCGTTTCGATATCGTGCATCTCAGCTTCTAGTTGCTCGATGCGACGAGTGAGCGTACGGATTTGACGTTGCTCTTCCTTAGAGGCATGGTAGCTGGCTTTGGCTTCTGTCATCGGTTCAGCTGTTGTTGCTTCGACACTCTTGGCTTCTTGCAATGCGGCGAGTTCTTCTTTCTCTTGTTTTTTCTCGAGATAGTAGTCGTAGTCGCCTAAATACAATGTGCTTCCAGTTTCTTCAATCTCCAAAATGGCCGTTGCGACCTTGTTGATAAAGAAACGGTCATGCGATACGAAGCAAATCGTGCCGTCGTAGTCGATAAGGGCATCCTCGAGCACTTCTTTGCTATCGATGTCCAAGTGGTTGGTTGGTTCGTCGAGCAGTAGGAAATTGTCATGTTCCAGAGACAGTTTGCAAAGCGCCAAACGGGCCTTTTCACCCCCGCTGAGTTGAGCGGTTGTTTTCTCTACGTCGTTTCCTGAGAAAAGGAAACTGCCAAGAATCGAACGAACGTCTTTTTCAGGCATGGTAGAGTGACGAGACCATAGTTCTTCTAGAACCGTTTGATTCGAAGAGAGGCCGGTCAAGTTTTGGTCATAGTACCCGACTTGAACGCCAGCGCCTAACTCAATTGCGCCTTCGATTAAAGGTAATTCACCCGTAATCGACTTCAAGAGGGTAGATTTTCCAATACCATTAGGCCCCACAATCGCGATGGCTTCACGCTTACGAAGCTGGAAGGAAATCGGACCACTCAAGGCTTCGTGGTCGTAGCCGATATACGCATCGGTTACTTGCAGTACTTGGTTTCCGGATTCGCGTTCCACTGTGAATTCAAATCGAGCAGAGCGCTGATCGCCTTTTGGTTTCTCTAAGCGTTCCATTTTCTCGAGTTTCTTCCGGCGTGATTGCGCACGTTTTGTAGTTGAGGCGCGCACCAAGTTTTTCGCGATGAATTCTTCCAAGTCGTGAATCTCTTGTTGCTGCTTCTCGTAGGCTTTTTGTTTGAGTAAATAGCGTTGCTCGCGTTCCTCTAAGTAGTGCGAGTAGTTTCCTTTGTAATATTCACAGGCCTTATGACTGATTTCATAGACTTCGTTACACACACGGTCCAAGAAGTATTGGTCGTGGGATACGATGACAAGAGCGCTACTTGAAGAGCGTAAGTAGTCTTCAAGCCATGTCAAAGTCTCGATATCCAAGTGGTTGGTCGGTTCGTCTAAGATAAGTAAGTCGTGTTTTTCTAATAAAATACGAGCCAGTGCCAAACGAGTACGTTGGCCTCCAGAAAGTGCTTGAATCGGTTGGTCGTAGTCTTCTGGATAGAAACGGAATCCGTGAAGCACGGTACGAATCTCAGACTCGTACCCATACGCATTCTTCTGGTTCAATTCTTCTTGCAGCTGGTCGTATCGTTTTAAGGCGAGTTCGTACGCCACGGGGTCACTTAGAAGGTCTGGGTCACCGAGTTGTTCAGCTGCTTTTTGCGCTTGTTTCTTCAAGGTTTCCACATCTTCGAAGAGATGCACCATTTCTTCCCAAACGGTGCGAGAAGATTGAATGGCAGCGTATTGGTCTAAGTAGCCAATCGAGAGGTCTTTCTTTTTTGACACAGCGCCAAGAGAAGGTTCTTCGATACCAGCCAACATTTTTAAGAGCGTGGATTTTCCAGTCCCATTTCGCCCAACGATGGCAATGCGAGAATTTTCTTGAATATGAATCGTAATATTTTCAAATAGGACTTCATCCGCAAACGTACGCGCGAGTCCTTGTCCTTGTAATAAAATCATGACGGGTCCTTTCAAAGTGGTTTCAGTTTATTTTAGCATAAAAAAGAGAGGGACAATATTGAAAAGCGCTCGGATTTGCATTCACATTCACAATAGGGAGGTTGTGAAGAAAAAAGCACAAAGCCTTCTGTATATAAGCGGAATTGATGAATGTTCGTGAGGTGCAAGCATACTGTTTGTGAAATGAAATGTCGTTGTGATAGAATACGCATGGATAAAAAAGAATAAGGGAGTCTTATCAATGAAAGATTTAAACGAATTAAAAGAAATCGAAGTGCCACGCGCAACTGCGAAACGTTTGGCCATTTATCATCGTTACTTACGTTTCTTGCATGACGCAGGAAAACGTCGCATCTCATCAACTGAATTAAGTGAAGCTGTAAAAGTAGATAGCGCAACAATCCGTCGTGACTTTTCATACTTTGGAGCTTTAGGAAAACGTGGATATGGATATGATGTAGAATACTTATTAGAATTCTTCAGCCATACTTTAAACCAAGATCGCTTAACAAACGTCGCTTTAGTAGGGGTTGGTAAATTAGGACAAGCGCTCTTAAACTACAACTTCCACCAAAGCAACAACGTACGTATTAGCGCAGCGTTTGACGTAAACGAAGACATCGTTGGAACTATCCAAACAGGTGTGCCAGTTTACAGCATGGATGAAATGGTAGAACAATTGAAAGTTCAACAAATCCAAGTGGCCATATTAACAGTGCCTCAAGATGTGGCTCAAGAAACAGCGGATCGCTTAGTGGAAGCAAATGTTCGCGGAATCTTGAACTTCACACCAATCCGCTTAGACGTACCAGAAGACGTTCGAGTTCAAAACGTGGACTTAACAAACGAACTACAAACTCTAATTTATTTCTTGGACAACCAAAAATAATTTGTTGAAAGGCATCCTTATAGGGTGCCTTTTTTGTGTGGAAAAATAAGTGATAAAACTTGAATACGTATTTATACGTGCTAAAATAAATGCAGGAGGTATAGCACATGTTATTAACGTATCCAGCATTAATTTATTTTACAGTAGAGGAAGAGGATAGCTCCTATTTTGTTCACTTCCCAGACTTTGAGAACTCAGCAACACAAGGACGTACGATTTCTGAAGCGATGAGCAATGCCAGTGAGTATCTAGGAATGATGGCAGCGAGCCTTATTGAAGAAGGAGAAAAACTACCAAAAGCCTCCGCAATCAATGATTTGACACTTGAAGAAGATTTTCCGTTTAAAGACGATGAAGATGTAGCCTCAGAATATAATCTGGATCAGTCTTTTAAATCAATGGTGATGGTGGATGTTGAGAATTATTTAGATGCAACAAAACTCGTCAAGAAAACATTGACGATACCAAAATGGGCCAATGACTTGGCGGTTAAACGCAACATTAACTTCTCTCAATTGCTGACAACGGCGATTGTGAATGAAGTGCGGATGTAAAAACGCTTCTGTGAGGGCGTTTGAAAATATATTATCTGTTAAATCTTCACAAAATCTAAAAAAATGATATACTTATAAAAAGGTTTTGTGTAATTTATAGTAGAGGAGAACTAGTAATGAAAAAAACAATAATAATCTTACTTAGTTTATTAATGACCATCGGATTAGTTTTAGGAGGATGTAAAATAATGACACAATCTGAAAACGATAAAATAGAAGAAATCGTTAAGAGTGAAGAAGTTGAACAGATATATTTGAAAGAATTAACATGGATTGACCCCGATGCTTTAACTGAAAAAGGGTTCATCCAAAAATATACAATTTACTCATTTAAGAAAATACCAACAGGCGGAATCTTTGTTTATCTTTATGTTAATGACAATAAAGATTATACAGTCTCCTTTAACCTTTATAAGGATTATAATACTGGTAAGATTGAATATGGTGGAGGAAGTTTGTCACCGGAGTTGAATGAATTTGTAAAAGGAAAAAAAGATGAATAGAACTTATACTGATTTACAAAACAAAAAAATTGCTGAAGCAGAGTATGATGAATCATTAAAAGTAGGTTCTCCAATGATAATCCAAGATGGTAATAATATACTTACTGTCGGTATAGTTCGTGAGAAATTTCATGATAATAGTGGCCTTGATGGCTATGTCGTTGAGAATGTTGAAACTAAAGAAGTAATAGTGTTATTTCAGGGCTCAGAACAACCTTTTTCTTCAGGAGGTTTAATAGATTGGGGATTAAATAATATTCCAATGGTATGGAACATATATCGGCAATACCAAGCAGCAACTGATCAATTACATGCTGCGGCAAATAAATTAAATCAAATACTAAGAGACTATCCAGAGGCTCAAATTAGTTTATATGCTCATTCTTTGGGTGGGATGGATGGACAGTTTGCGTTAGCAAATGTTACTGACCCTTCTCGTATTAAAGAGGCTCATATTTATCAAACTCCAAATATATACATGCAATTAACACCTGCACAAAAGAAAACGGTAGATTTATTGAAATATAGAATCCATAATTATGTCGATGATATGGATATAGTGGCTCTTGCGTATCCAAAAAGTGGAAGTGAAAATTCTGTAGGAATTGTACATCATGTGGATGCAAACGCAGTAAATAATTTTATCTCACAACATATGTGGGGAGGTTACAGTTTTGATAATTACGGAAAATTAAGAGAAAAAGAAGACACAACAGATATTGAAAGAAGATATGCAAAATCAAGAGATTTGATGAGAATGGGTATGTACCGCTTTTCGTTACTCAAGGATAAATTAGCGTTTAATGGTTTGACAGGAAGCGAAAAAATATTTTTAGATTCTGAACACGCACAGGTGCTGTTATCCTCTTTGATGAAAGCATCACAAGTAGCGGCTGAAGAATTAAAGAAAATTTACATGCAATCAATTAATGAAGCTGAAGAAATAATGACAAGCACATATATTGTACCTTTTGGATATTCCTTATCCCCTGAAGAAGTTGCAGAAGCCTATCGTCAAGGTGGTGTGAATAGACAGAATATTGTTAATGATATTGTTGAAACTATAAAACCATATGTGGACACTGGCGATATGTTATCTGCAGAGTTTAATGCGTTAGCATCGGAAATTAATTGGGGAATTCAGGAATTATTAAATCATGATGCGCAGTTAGCGGGAGAGTTTAATCAATGGAAAAAAATGAATCGATAAGTGATGCTATAATGGTGCAACAATTGAAATTAGAGCAACTTGAAGATCAATATCGGTCTAATAGTAGAGAATTAGAAAACCAGCAAAACGAACTGTTATTAAAAAAGAATAGATTACTTAGATATCTAGAAGAAATTGACCAAATGACTTATCAATATATACTACAATCGGATATTGACGTAACAGAAGATTTATCTCGGTTGAGATACTTTTCAAATGCATTGTTCGACGATATAATGGCTGCTTATACAGAAAATCGGATAAAATTAGATGAAAATAAAGTTAATCTAGATAACAATTATAAAAAGGAAAAAAAGAATATTGATACTGAGATTGAACTAATTTATTCTAAAAGACGGAATTATAGTTAAATGATGAGGGAGATTTTTCTAATGATGAGACAAAATATAAATAATTATTTTTCAGGATTGATGGAAAATGAAAAGCTAATTAAAAAGGATATGGAGAAATCAATGATTACAAATTTTCTTGCGCCATTAAAAATCAGGGAAAAGGAAGAATTGAAAAATAAACAAGTAAAAAAAATGATAAAAGAATCCAGGGTTGCAAAAAGCAACATGAAAAAAATAGTATCTGAGATAGATTCTTCCATTGAGGGGGCTTTTTCCAAAAAGGTTGTAGAAACACTTAACAATAAAATTGAAGCATATAAAACAGGATTACCTACAAATTTTAAAGGACAGGACTATAAATATAGTAAAAGAGCGGGAAAATAACAGCAGATATTAGAAAGTATTAAAGCACTAATCCAATCCGAGTTGCGGAGCGATTAGTGCTTTTTTACGAATCGAGAGAGTATTTATTACGAGTGTAGTTCATGATATACTATGAAAAATAGATTCGTATACAGTTTTAAAAGGATGGGAATTGAAATTGAAAAAGATGATAAAAGTACTTTTTGTAGTTGTGGGCTTAGTAGTTGGAGGATATACAATAATGGGAATAGTCCGCAATCATGAGATGGTCCAAATCGTTAAGAGTGATGAAGTTAAAGAAATTATTGAGAGCAATTTAAAGCAAAGACATAAGGGAGCACTTGAAGAAGGGAATATCATTCAAAGTTATGAAATTGATAAGAACTCGATTTCTTTGAATCCGATGGGGGGAATAATGTTTCGCGTTTTTATTAATAATAACAAAGAAATGTATGTCCTTTTTTTGATTAATGAAGATCCACGTTATACTGATGGTAGGTTAGTCAATGAAGGTGGGGGACAGTCTCAAGAATTTAAAAAATTAATAGAGGGATCCGAAAAATAGGATACCGTTTCAAAAGGATGGGGATTGAAATTGAAAAGGATGATAAGAGTACTTTTAGGACTCTTTGTAGTTGTGGGCTTAGTAGTTGGTGGATATACAATAATAGGAATAGTTCGCAATCATGAGATGGTCCAAATCGTTAAGAGTGATGAAGTTAAAGCAATTATTGAAAATAATTTAAAGAAAAGACATGCGGGAGCTCTTGAAGAAGGAAATATCATTCAAAGTTATGAAATTGATAATGACTCGATATTTGTGAGCCCAATGGGAGGCATAAAGTTTCGCGTTTTTATTAATAATAACAAAGAAATGTATGTTAATTTTTCGATTAATAAAGATCCCCGTTATACTGATGGTAGGTTAGTCAATGAAGGTGGGGGACCGTCTCAAGAATTTGAAGAATTAATCAGTGGATCGGGGAATGAGTAAAATTCGTAGTGACATACTGTGAACATAGATAAGTACATCAAGTGAAAAGGATGGGGATTGAAATTGAAAAAGATGATAAGAGCACTTTTAGTAGTTGTGGGCTTAGTTGTTGGTGGATACACAATAATGGGAATAGTTCGCCATAATGAGATGAATCAAATCGTTAACAGCGAAGAGGTAAAGGAAATATATTTGAAACGATTAACATCGATTGACCCTGATGCTTTTACCGAAAAAGGAGCAATACAAAAATATACAATTGACTCTTTCGAGAAAATACCAACAGGTGGAATATTTGTTTATCTCTATATTAACGATAATAGAGAATATACAGTTTCTGTAAATCTTTATATGGATCATAATACAGGTAAGATAAAAAATGGTGGAGGTAGTTGGTCACCGGAGTTGGATAAATTTGTAAAAAGTAAAAAAGCTGAGTAAAGTTTATATAGAGAACATTGTACGGTATACTATGCAAAAAGAAGGAAAGTGAACAATTAAAAGGGAGATATAACAGATGGAACTATTAAGAATTTTTGGAGATCAATTTATTAATGACTTTATCATTAATTTTGGCGTTGGGATTTTATTATGTTTGGCCTTCTTTCTAGCAGTTGTTTACACGGTTGTAAAGGTAATTATGGTGCAAGAATCGAATCACACAACGAATAGTAATCAATCATTGAATACGGATGATTCGATAAAACAAAAAACTAAAAATGAAGAATAAAAAATAAGCACTAATCCAATCCGATTTGCGGAGCGATTAGTGCTTTTCTTTTGGTTCTTTATCGTCTAGTGAATTCTCGTCATCGGGAAGATTCTCGATGAGATTAGCGAGTTTTTTCAACTCGTTATAGGTGCGAAGCATGTTGATACTTGTTACGATGCTTGTCGTTGCGAATAGACAGCAGAATAATGTGATAAAGTCAAATCCATTTCCAGGATAATGCGTCGTTGCTAGAAAGATAAAGAAGACAGCTAATATGATTTCAAAATATAGTCTTCTGAAGAAACTTTTTCGTGTCATAGCAATCATCCTTTCCTGTCAAAATCTTACAAAATTCCAGACAAATAAGCAAGTATTTATTCTTGATTTTTCCTGACCAAATGAGTATCATAAAACTATGAGTTAGCACTCCGTGTTTTTGAGTGCTAAAAAAGATGGAGGAGGATTTCATATGTTAAAGCCTTTAAAAGATAGAGTTGTTATTCAAATGGTTGAGCAAGAAGAAAAAACTGCTGGGGGATTATTCCTACCAACAACTGCTCAAGAAAAATTACAATTTGCAAAAGTAATCGCAACAAGCGAATTTACTGCTGCAGAAGACCGTCAAGTAGCGGTTGGCGATAAAGTCGTATTCGAGAAATATTCAGGAACAGAAGTTAAATTAGATGGTCAAGAATATATCATCGTGAAAGAAAAAGATATTATCGCAATTGTTGAATAAAGGAGGATACAATTATGGTGAAAGATATTAAATTTGCAGAAGACGCAAGAAGCGCCATGCTGCGTGGTGTGGACGTTTTAGCGAACACAGTAAAAGTAACATTAGGACCAAAAGGACGTAATGTGGTATTAGAAAAAGCATTCGGTTCTCCACTCATTACAAACGATGGGGTAACAATCGCAAAAGAAATCGAATTAGAAGATCACTTCGAAAACATGGGTGCAAAACTCGTGGCTGAAGTAGCTTCAAAAACAAACGATATTGCCGGTGACGGTACAACAACAGCGACTGTATTAACACAAGCTATCGTTCGTGAAGGATTGAAAAACGTTACTGCTGGCGCAAACCCAGTTGGCATCCGTCGCGGGATTGAACTTGCAACAAAAGCAGCGGTTGAAGAATTACACCGCATTTCTCGTCCAGTAGAATCAAAAGAAGCCATCGCACAAGTTGCGGCTATTTCTTCAGGTTCAGCTGAAGTCGGTGAATTAATCGCTGAAGCTATGGAAAAAGTGGGTAACGATGGTGTTATCACAATCGAAGAATCTAAAGGGATTGAAACTGAATTAGATGTTGTAGAAGGAATGCAATTTGACCGTGGTTACTTATCACAATACATGGTGACAGATAACGACAAGATGATTGCGACTTTAGACAATCCATTCATTTTAATCACAGATAAAAAAGTATCAAACATCCAAGAAATCATTCCATTATTAGAACAAATCGTTCAACAAGGACGTGCGTTATTAATCATCGCGGATGACGTGGATGGCGAAGCTTTACCAACATTAGTATTAAACAAATTACGCGGAACATTTAACGTGGTAGCTGTAAAAGCTCCAGGATTCGGTGACCGTCGTAAAGCGATGTTAGAAGATATCGCTGTGTTAACAGGTGCTCAAGTTATTACAGAAGACCTTGGCTTAGAATTAAAAGACGCAACATTAGCTCAATTAGGGACAGCTGGTAAAGTTGTGGTTTCTAAAGACAGCACTACAATTGTTGAAGGTGCAGGTTCTAAAGAATTAATCGCGAACCGTGTTGCTTTAATTCGCGCACAAGCACAAGATACAACAAGTGATTTCGACCGTGAAAAATTACATGAACGTCTTGCTAAATTATCAGGTGGGGTTGCCGTGATTAAAGTCGGTGCCGCTACTGAAACAGAATTGAAAGAGAAAAAACTTCGCATTGAAGATGCCTTAAACGCAACTCGCGCAGCAGTTGAAGAAGGTATCGTTTCAGGTGGGGGAACAGCTCTTGTGAACGTTCAAAAAGTCGTTGACGCTCTTGAATTAGAAGGCGACTTAGCGACAGGTGCGAAAATCGTATCTCGTTCATTAGAAGAACCATTACGTCAAATCGCAGAAAATGCGGGTCTTGAAGGTTCAGTCATTGTTGCTCGTTTGAAATCTGAAGAAAAAGGAATTGGATACAATGCCGCTACAGATGAATGGGTAAACATGATTGAAGCGGGTATCGTGGACCCAACGAAAGTAACACGTTCTGCCTTACAAAATGCTGCATCTGTTTCAGCATTATTATTAACAACAGAAGCTGTTGTAGCTGACAAACCAGCTCCAGTGGCACCACCAATGCCAGGGATGGATCCGGGCATGGGTATGATGTAATCCAAATGGACGAGGGGTGAAAGTTTTTCACCCCTCTTTTTCTTTTTGGAATAAAAACACCGCAAGGTGCTTACTGAAAAATGAACTTCGTTCAAAACTACGAACACTGAAGGATTTGTTTATAGTAGCTGTAAAGGGACAACGGTTCGAGCCTGTCGTCTCTCACCTCAAAAGCCTCAAAGGAGCCGTACGGAATGACTTCCTACGGCTCCTAATTCGCATTTTGTGTTATTCCCCATTACTGCTACTATAAAATCCTTCGTGTTCTCCGTTTTGAACATTTATTTTTGAGCTTCCAAAAAAAGAGGAGGAGAATGGAGATAGTAGGAGAAAGTGCGAATCTACGGAGCTCTTCGTTTTGAACATTTTTTGAGTGATACTTATAAAAAGAGAGTAGATAAGAGAAAGAAAATAAGACCAACAGAAATGTTGGTCTTATTGTTGTGCTTATTATAATAAAGTGCGGCAGTGCTCGTACTCTGGATATAAAGAGAATTCTGCGCTGAGGAAATCCTCGATAAAGGCGAAGCGTTCTTTATATAGCGAACGAATGGCTTCGGACTCTGTATGCTCCAAGGCATAGGCAGTTTGCTGCAAGAAGAGTTGTGGGTGGGTGTCTTGCAAGATTTCAAGCAGGCTCTCCAGCGTATCAGGATTCTCCTGTCCGATTTGTTGCAGCAAGGTATGGATGGAAATCCAGTCTTTCATATCATACGTTATGTCTTCGATAGTTGCCTCCAGCTGAGAGAGGAAATCGTCGAAAGAGTTTGCCACTTCGAGCCACTGATCCATTTCAATATCAATCAGACGGATGCTTGGTTCCTGGTCAGCGCCGTTTTGATAATCGAAGGCGTAGTAAACAGGTCCGTCTTGGAAAAAGACTACGAAATACTCAGGCAATCCGGTTACTTCTGGAGACCATGAAGCATCCAGAATACTTGGGAAATACGGGCCTTCTAAGTAGCCACTCAGTCCATTACAGAGGGCGTAGTCGAGGCCAAATCTCGTTGGTTCCGCCGTTGTAATCTTAGTGTTCGTGAAGAATCCGGCACCATTTTCCAAAAGAAAATCCATGTAGCTTTGTGGTAGTGGGAAACGAGAGAAATGCTCCTTCGTTTGTGGAATAGGTGAGACTAACTGATGCTGAATCATGGGGCTCCTTTCTACTGCAAAATCCGTCTTAGGATGGATGCAGAAAATTTTACGTTTTGCTACTCTATCTTTACCTACTATTTTACACACAAATAGGAAAATATGGTACAATGAGGGTATTAAATCTAAAGGAGAGTGTCAAAAAATGACAGTAGTATGGATTGTATTAGGAGTCTTAGCAGTAATTGTTCTATGGGCAATGTTTGCTTACAACGGACTTGTACAACAAAAAAACTGGGTTCAAGAAGCTTGGGCACAAATCGATGTTCAATTACAACGTCGTAACGACTTAGTTCCAAACCTTGTTGAAACAGTAAAAGGTTACGCAAAACACGAACAAGAAACATTAACTCAAGTAATTGCGATGAGAAACCAAATCGCAAACATGGGTAGCGATGTTTCACCACAAGAAAAAATGGAAGCATCTAACCAATTATCAGGTGCTTTAAAAACTATTTTCGCTTTAGCTGAAAGCTATCCTGATTTAAAAGCGAACGACAGCTTCTTAAACTTACAAGAAGAATTGACAAACACAGAGAACAAAATCTCTTACGCTCGTCAATTATACAATTCAAGTGTTGCGAGATATAACATCTCTATTCAATCAATTCCAACAAACATTATTGCTGGTTTTGGTGGATTCACTAAAGAAGAAATGTTAGAAACTCCAGTTGAAGCTCGTAAAGTTCCAGAAGTGAAATTCTAATTGACAGTTCATTAGTAGGGAGGGAGTGCTAGGATGTTATACCAACAAATTGCTTCCAACAAACGCAAAACGCTGGTCGTGATTGCGTTGTACATGGCGCTCTTCGTTGCAGTGGGTATCGGAATTGGATATTATGCTTTACGCAGTGTCGTCGCTGGGGTTATTATCGCCCTTGTTGCCGGCGGGTTGTATTCAATGATGATGATTGCAAATGCGACTAATGTAGTGATGCAATTAAACCATGCCAAAGAAATTACAGATAAAAATCAAGCACCGATGATTTGGAACATCGTCACTGATATGGCGATGATCGCAAAAGTACCAATGCCGCGTATCTTCATTATCGAGGACGAATCTCCAAACGCATTTGCGACAGGAAGTTCTCCAGAAAATGCAGCTGTGGCGGTCACAACAGGATTGTTAGAACGGTTGAATCGTGAAGAACTTGAAGGGGTAATTGCCCACGAGTTTGGACACATTCGTAACTATGACGTTCGCCTTCAAACCATTGCGATTGCGCTTGGTGCCGTAATTGCCATGCTCGTCCAATTCGGAAGTCGCATGATGTTCTGGGGTGGCGGTAGTAGAGACCGAGATGATGATGATAACGGTGGTGGCGCAAATGCCATCTTCATGGTCATCGGTTTAATCGCGATGATTCTTGGACCATTTATGTCGACCATCCTACAGTTGGCCTTGTCACGAAATCGTGAGTATTTAGCAGATGCGTCAGCGGTGGAATTCACACGAAATCCATACGGACTCATCTCTGCGCTTCAAAAGATTTCAGAAGCTCCGCCAATGACGGAAGCCGACAAGAAGAGTGCGGCGTTATATATCTCAAATCCGTTTGGGGAAGAAGGAGATTCGCTCTTCTCAACACACCCATCGACGGCCAATCGTATTAAACGATTAGAAAAAATGTAACCTGAAGACTGAGGATTCCTCAGTCTTTTTTGTTTTCTGAGAACTAGATTAGAATGTTGCTAAATTGTTACAAAAGAAAACGGTTCACACGTAAAAATGTAATCTAATATACATGTTTTAGTAGAAAGAAATCCTATATAATGGAACATGATAAACTCTATGGAGGTGAGACTGTGGCTAAACAATTGTATATCCATTACGATAGCGTATCGAACCATGTACTAACAAAGTCGATTGCGTTTCGTTTGTCTGCCTTACCACAGTCTGAGATTCCGCAAAACCTTCTTCTCTTAAACGGGAAGTCCAGCCTTGCTACACACGATCCTTATACGGGCTTCATGTGGGTGAAGGGGCGTAAAAATGTGTTAGCGTATCTCCAAGGGGTGGAAGAAGGCAAAGAGGCGCCATCGAACTGGGTGGACTTTGATTCGATTGATTTCGTTCATCAATTAACGCCGCAAGAAATTGCAGACTTGCTGTATATTTCGCACGCGAAGACGCACTTGCATTCGCCGTTCTTCTATAAATTACAAAACAACTTTATTTACTTGTCACTTGAAAATGGCTACTCGAAAGTGTACTACCGTAAAATTGAGCAATTCTTGCCTATCTTATCGGCGCAAGTCCAAATCGAGATGACAGATATCTTGAACGAGACACCGAAGTTCTTATTCTTTGGTGCCGACAAAGTGGCTTCAGCGATTTCCATCGAAGCGCTCAAAGAAATGATGCCGTTGTATCGTGAAGGAATCAGCTTGGCTTTTGATAAAGTCACAAAGAAAGAAGACAGCTACGAAGTGCCAATTTTCTTAACAGAAGACCGTTATCATTATGCCGATAAAGAAGTGACACAAAATGTCCGCATCGGACAACTCTCTTATAGCGAAACGTATCAAAACTGGAAGATTTCAGCAAAACTTCCAATGAATGACGCCATCTAAAGCACTTTTCACAGCGAATGTGAGAGGTGCTTTTTTGTGCGTTGGCCGTAACTTGTAACCGTTGGGCCGTTTTGTTATACTGAAAAGTGCAAGGTTATTTTCAAAATAACGTTCGAAGAGCCTAAATGAGGCGGTTCGCAGCACGCGAATAGTTTGGAGGATTCATATGAAAATTGTAGTGATTTACGGCGGAAAGAGTGCAGAGCACGATATTTCAATCTTAACAGCCGGTTCAATTATTAAAGAAATTTATTTCGAGTATTACGATGTGCAACCAGTGTACATTACAAAAGAAGGAACATGGTTAAAAGGAGAAGCGTTAAAAGCTCCTGTAGCCTTTGACCAAGCGCTTCGTTTAACGGAAGGGTCTGTAGCGCATTTTGCAACTACTGAAGGCGAAACATCAACAGGGGTTCGCATCCAACCATGCGATATCGCTGGACCAGATACAGTGGTATTCCCAATCTTACACGGACCAAACGGGGAAGATGGAACGATTCAAGGATTGTTCGAGATCTTAGACTTACCATATGTAGGATGTGGCGTATTAGCCAGCGCAAACGGAATGGACAAAATTGCCAGCAAGCATTTATTCCAACAAGCAGGCATTCCACAAGTGCCATTCGTACCATTTGTGAAAGCTGATTTCGAAAAATCACCAGAAGCCATCTTCACACGTATCGAAGGAACATTACGCTATCCAGTATTCGTGAAACCAGCGAATATGGGTTCAAGTGTTGGGATTTCTAAAGCGACAAACCGCGAAGAATTAACAGCAGCTATCGAAGAAGCGTTGAAATATGACCGTCGTATCGTCGTAGAACAAGGAATCGACGCGCGCGAAGTGGAAGTAGCGGTTCTTGGGAACGACGAAGTGAACACATCTGTGGTTGGGGAAGTCGTGAAACAAGCAGGCTTCTACGATTACAACGAAAAATACATTAACAACACCACAACACTTCAAATCCCAGCAGCGATTCCTGAAGAAGTCTCTGCAAAAATTCGTGAGTATGCTGAAACAGCCTTCCGTGCCATCGACGGTAGTGGTTTAACACGTTGTGATTTCTTCTTAACAGAAGCCAACGAAGTGTTTATTAACGAAGTGAATACAATGCCAGGGTTTACACAATTTAGTATGTATCCAAAACTTTGGGAAGCAATGGGCATTTCCTATAAAGATTTAGTCGAAGAACTCATTCAATTAGCGTTGAAACGCTATAACGATCGTCACGCGAGATAAGGGGTAGAAAGATGAGTATTGGAACAGTTGCTGAAATTACAAAAGCCGTCGAAGCGATTGATTATCAGTCAGCACATCGATTTGAAGTCATCGAATCTGTAGCCTTCGATACACGAAAATTAGGTCCAAACAGCCTTTTCGTGCCACTTCAAGGACAAACAGACGGACATGATTATATTGAGCAAGCCATTCAAGCCGGCGCAACAGCTGTGTTGTGGGGCAAACAAGATGTAACGCCACCAGATGGTATCTGCGCAATTTGGGTGGATGACCCACTTCAATCTTTTCAAAAATTAGCGAAATGGTACTTAGAAAAAGTTTCTCCACGCATCGTTGGAATCACAGGTAGTTCTGGAAAAACAACGACAAAAGATATGACAGCAGCCGCTCTTGGCGCACGCTACCGTGTCTATAAAACACAAGGAAACTTCAATAATGATATCGGCTTACCACAAACGATTTTAGATATGTCGGAATCAACTGAAGCACTTGTCTTAGAGATGGGAATGAGTGATTTCCACGAAATCGAGTTCTTATCAAAATTAGCACGACCAGAAGTCGTTGCGATTACGCTCATCGGTGAATCGCATATGGAACAGTTGGGAAGCAAGGAAGGTATTGCCAAGGCTAAACTTGAAATCCTTTCTGGACTTAAAGAAAATGGAACTTTCATTTATCCAGCGCATGAAGATTTAATTACAGCAGGCATTGCACAAGCTGAAAAACCTGCAAACTTCAACATCGTTACAGTTGGTGAAGGAAGCAAGGAACTTTCAGCACGTAACATCGAACTTTATTCAGACCACACAGCGTTTGAATTAGTAACACCAACTGAAACTGTGGCGGTCACTTTACCAGTCCTTGGAGCGTACAATGTTTCAAACGCGCTTTTAGCCATTGAAATTGCACGCACATTGGATGTACCACTATCAGATATCGTGTCCGCCTTAGCGAATTTCGAATTGACGAAGAACCGTACGCAATGGGTGAAAGGACAAAATGGAGTAGCCATTTTGAATGATGCTTACAACGCTAGCCCAATCGCGATGAAATCGGTCATTAAATCATTTGTTTCAGTCGAAGCAGCAGGCCGCCGCGTCCTCGTTCTTGGGGATATCCGCGAACTCGGAGAACATTCGAAAGAATTGCACGCCAGCATCTCAGAAGTCATTTCTCCAAGCGAAGTCGCACTTGTGTACTTGTATGGCGAAGAAATGGAAGCACTCTATGATGCGTTGAAAGGACAGTTCGATTCAACTGCTCTTCACCATTACATGGACAAAGAAGCCTTGATTGCTGACTTGAAGGCTGAACTCAAAGAAGGCGACCAAGTTCTTATTAAATCAAGCAACGGCACAGGCTTACTAGCAGTTGTCGATGCCCTAAAAGCAGAATAACAATTATAAAGTAAAGCGAGAGACGAACCAACGTCCCTCGCTTTTTTCGTCCCCTCATGAAGAACTACCCATTATAAAGTATCCCCATTTCTCAACCGCACCACGAGAAGCAAACCCACCCGCCTCCTCCCGCTTTTTTACTTTGGAATGCACTGTGATTACGGGCGGAAAATCTAGCGGATTCAATAGTAGCAGTAATGGGGGATAGCATTCAAAGTGAATTACGTACTCTTGAAAATTTATTTTCTAGAGTACGTTTGAATCTTGAAAGAGCTTGAGACCGTGGCTCAAGCCGTTGCCCCATTACAGCTATTATTGAAAAATCCGCAAGGATTTGAAGCCCGTAAAGTCTTATTCCTTAAGCATTTTTAAAGAATAAAAAGCAGGAGTCGGCGGTCTGTATTCTTTGCATTCTCGCGGGATGCGTGCTATACTATTCGCTGAGTTGAGAAATGTACACACATTTATAATAGATAGTTTGAAATTTAAACGATTGTAGAAGTCTGGTGCTCTTACGAAAAGCTCCAGGCTTTTGTTATGAAGGGAAATCCCTCGTGTGCTTCTCACCGAAGTATCCAAGGAGGAAAATATGAAATTTAATGAATTAGGATTGGATTCTGCCTTACTAGAATCTATCGAAAAAATGGGGTTTGAGGAAGCAACTCCCATTCAAGCACAAACCATTCCAAAAGCGCTAGCAGGCTTAGATGTGATTGGACAAGCGCAAACAGGGACTGGTAAAACAGCTGCATTTGGTTTGCCAATGCTTCAAAAAATCGACCCAAGTAAAAAAGGCGTACAAGGACTTGTTATCGCACCAACTCGTGAACTTGCGATTCAAACACAAGAAGAATTGTTCCGTCTCGGACGCGACAAAAAAATTCGTGTACAAGCTGTTTACGGTGGAGCGGACATTAACCGTCAAATTCGCCAATTAAAAGAAAATCCACAAATCGTTGTGGGAACTCCAGGTCGTCTGTTAGACCACATTTCACGCCGTACATTGAAACTAGCGACAGTGGAAACACTTGTCTTAGACGAAGCGGATGAAATGTTAAACATGGGATTCTTGGAAGATATCGAATCGATTATCAAACAAGTTCCAGAAAACCGCCAAACGCTTTTATTCTCTGCGACAATGCCAGACGATATTAAACGTATCGGTGTTCAATTTATGAAAGATCCAGAACATGTTCGTATCAAATCCAATGAGATGACGGCGACATTAATCGATCAATATTTCGTAAAATGTAAAGACTACGAGAAATTCGACATTATGACACGTTTATTAGACGTTCAAACGCCTGAATTAACCATCGTATTCGGACGTACAAAACGTCGTGTTGACGAATTAGCACGCGGACTTGAAATGCGTGGCTACCGTGCAGAAGGAATCCACGGAGACTTAAGCCAACAAAAACGTATGAGCGTTCTTCGTGACTTCAAGAACAACCATTTAGACATCTTAGTTGCTACAGACGTGGCAGCACGTGGACTAGATATCTCAGGCGTAACGCACGTATACAACTACGATATCCCACAAGACCCAGAAAGCTACGTACACCGTATCGGACGTACTGGTCGTGCGGGTCAAGAAGGAATGTCTGTAACATTCGTGACACCAAATGAAATGGATTACTTGCGTGTGATTGAAGAATTAACACGCAAACGTATGACAAGTCTTCGTCCACCAACGCAAACAGAAGCCTTGGAAGGACAAACAAAAACAGCCATCGAGTCTATCGATGAAATGATGAAGACTGTGGAACCAAGACGTTTCAAAGAAGCGGTATCTTACTTATTAGACGAGTACGAACCAGAAGAATTGGCAGCTCTATTACTCAAGAGCATGATTAAAGACCCAACTGAAATTCCAGTTAAAATCACGCCAGAACGTCCATTGCCAAGCCGCAAACGTGGCAACAGCCGTGGAAACTACAACCGTAGCGACCGTAAAGACAACCGCGGACGTAACGGAAAAGGAAGCTTCAAGCGTAAAGAAGACCGTCGTGGCCGTGGCTTAGAAGATGAATATACACGCGGATATAAAGGGAAAGATTCTCGCCGCCGTAACAACAAAAAGAAATCTGACAAAGGATTTACAATCCGCCAGAAATAATGACTGAAGCAGACTAGTGAAACGCTAGTCTGCTTTTTCTTTAGAATTTCATATTGACAGTGTCTGCTATAAAACGGTAATATAAGGAAAAATCATGTGAGGTAGAAGTAAATGGGTGCTCGAATGAAAAAACCGCTTTGGGTTCTATTCTTTTTTGTAGCGAATATTGTCATATTAGGTGGAATTAAATTTATGTTCCGCAAGAATGTGTTGAATCTAGATCGGCAAGCGAATATGTGGAAGTTCATAGTTACGATTGTTTGCGTTGGTATTTTGTTCATTTTTATGTACCATGTACACACAAAATTGTTTAAGCCAAAAGTAAAAAGAAAAATTCAACTGAAGGATTTAATTTTTGTTTTTTTAACGTATATTGCTGTTAGATTTTCAGATTATTTGATTTATAGTTTGTGGAGTTCAATGGCGTATGGGACAAATCGAACAAAACTAGTTGATTTTTTCTTTAAGGCAACTCGAACAATAACGGCAGACAAATTTGTTTTTGCTTTAGACGCACTAACGCTCGTTTGTATTGCACCTTTGATTGAAGAATTTCTTTTTAGAGGTTTTCTGAATAATTTGCTCCGAGAAAAAGTGAATGCTTTTGTTAGAATGTCTATCGTTTCAATTTTATTTACAGTTGTTCATATGCCGTATATTCATAATTGGATACAGTTTTTAGCTTATCTTATTGGCTCTATTGTTCTTTTTCTTATATATGAACGAAGAAGAAGTTTGTTTGACGCAATCCTATTACATAGCCTTTCTAATGGACTTCTTGTAATCTTGTTCATCGAAATACCGAGACGCTTCTTTTAGAAAATTAGTCAGTGACTTCTGTAAGGGAGTCACTTTTTTTGTGGAAATTTTTTGATTTTAGGTTCATTTTAGTTTTAAGGAGTATTCTCTTATTAAGGAAGACACCAAAAGAAAGAAGCGATTTTCTTTAAATAGAACAGTGTTTTGATACAATAAGGAAAAGAGGGATACAATCATGACTGTTTTAACAAAAATCAGACCAAAAGAACCATTAAAAAATTTAAAGTGGGTTGACATCCTCATCGTGACGATTATCATGTTCGGGGAATTTATCATCCGATCCACGCAACAATTTCTACAGAGTTTACAACCAGTAACAGAAGCGGTCCAACCGTATACGGAGACGACAACGTCCTATAGCGATGGGGCAGCGTATTCGAGTAACTTTACCTTACAGGTGATTTTACTAGCGATTGCACTCTTGTACTTAGTCATCCGTCATTACGACTTCAAGCAGTTGAAGATTCGTTTTCACTGGTCCGTACTCATCTGGGTACCGTTATTATTCACGATTGTCGGACTCTTCGGCGACGTCGTAACAACGCTGAGCGGCGAATACAACTACTTCGACCCAGCGCTTGTTCCGTTCATGAACCCACAGGAAATCATCAATAAGTTCTTAGCGTTATCTCCAATGGCCATCGCTTATGGGCTGTTAAATGGATTTTACGAAGAGTTCTTCTTCCTTGGCTTAATGACATCGGTGAAGGAAGAGCAACAGTGGAAGGCTTTAGCATTCTCAACACTGGTTCGTTTCTCATTCCATACGTATCAAGGAATGTTGTGGGCAATTGTTATCGGAGTCGTGTACGGATTGTTCTACTACTTCATGTACAAAAAAGTGGTCAAAAACCTATTACCATTCTTCCTCATGCACGCATTGGCAGATATGTTTGGTTCAACCTTCATCTACTTATTAATCGCATGGGCATACTAATGTTTTACAAAGCGCATCCTGTAAAGGGTGCGTTTTTTCTTGTTGAAAGGCTGCAATTACCATATATGGTAATTGCGTGTTGGAGTGGAGTAAAAACAGTGTAAAATCAAGCTTCTTTCTTATGTGTGAAGGGGAGGGTTATGGTATGATAGCGCTAGTGATATCAGTAAAAGCGAGGAGACTTTCAGATGTATTATGTAAAAAATCAACGTAATGGACAAGAAATCTACGATGCAACGACGAACTTAGCCATCGAATATTTCTTATTAAACGAAAAGAAACTCGATGAACCAATTTTGTTATTTTATATTAACGAAAATGCGATTATCATCGGGAAAAACCAAAATACCATCGAAGAAATCAATCAAGATGGTGTAGACAAGCTTGGCGTACAAGTGGTTCGTCGTTTCTCAGGTGGTGGAGCCGTGTATCACGATATGGGAAATATCTGTTTCTGCTTCATTACAGAAGATGATGGCGATAGCTTCCGTGATTTCGGAAAATTCACAGAACCCGTGATTGAAGCCCTTCATAAAATGGGAGCAACGGGAGCAGAGTTACAAGGACGTAACGACCTTCTCATCGACGGTAAGAAATTCTCTGGAAATGCGATGTATTCAAACAATGGCCGTTTAACAGCGCACGGAACATTAATGCTGGATCTAGATGTGAGCATTTTGCCTCAAATTTTACGTCCAAAACAAGAGAAAATCGCGTCAAAAGGAATCAAGTCAGTTCGTTCACGCGTGACAAATATTAAACCGTACTTAGCGCCTGAATACCAAGACTTAGACATCTTACAATTCCGCGAAGTGCTTTTGAAAAACATCTTCAATGTGGAAGATACATCTACGATTAAAGAGTATGTTCTAACGGATGAAGACTGGGTGCGTGTAGAAGAATTACGCAGCAAGTACTTCAACAACCCAGATTGGAACTACGGAAAGAATCCAAAATTCGAATTCAAACAATCAAAACGTACTCCAGCCGGACAAATCGAGTTCAGCTTGAACGTTGAAAAGAATGCCATCAAAGACATTAAGATTAACGGAGACTTCTTCGGTCTTGGTGAAATCAGCGATGTAGAAAAAGCACTTGTGGGTGTAGGATACAACCGCGAAGACTTAACGAAAGCCTTCGAAGCCATCGACATCCGCCGTTACTTCGGTAATGTGACAGTGGACATCCTAGTGAACCTATTACTAGGGGTAGAAGAATAAAATAGGGATTAAAATTTCAAAAGGATATTACGAAAGGGTATGTATTGTAATATGATGAATAATGGAACTTTACCAAATTTTAGTTTAGGAAATGATGAAGTTATCTTATATGAGGGAGAAGTTGGATTTAAGATTGATGCAAAGAAAGGTGCTACTAAGTTACTCTTAACGTTAACATCAACTAGAATGATATTTGAACAAGTACGCGGTGTTTTTAAAAAAGAGAAAGACCTTATCGATATAATTCCTTTAAATGAAATTAAAGTGTTTAATGGAGAAATCCAGTGTCAACAAAAGAATAAAGAGTTATATATTCAAACTATAGGAAAGAATTTCTTTCTAGTATTTCTTGGATATTTCCAAGCGTCAAAAGTTAGTACTAAAATTATTAACGCTGTTACTGGAACTACAGTAGCTGAACGAGGCTCAGATAAAGTTAAACAAGCATTTGATTTGGTGGATGATACGCTTGGCTTAGACACAAGAGGAATCGCTAGAGGTTTCTTAGAAAATGGCGTTAAAGGAACCATTATTAATGGATTAAAGGGTAAAAAAGAGTGATGTCTTTTTAGATAAACGTGAATAATATTAAATTGAACCTAGCAGTAATGCTGGGTTCTTTTTTTATAAAAAGAATAGTCAATGAATCTCTTACAGTATATAATGAAATAATAATGACTTTTGTTTAATTTTTTCGGGAGGATTGTCAATGAAGGCAGTTCATAAACTAGGAATAGTGCTACTCGGACTTTGTCTCTTAGCTGGGTGTTTCTTCAAACCACAAATCACGAAGGAGCAACAAAATAATGTGGCCACTCGAATTGTTAGGAACTACGATGTTCAAGAGATTGAGTTTATTAGTTTTACAAAAAATGAGAGCACGGGAAGTTATATTTTGAACGTAAAAATTAATAATGATGAGAATAAAGAAATTTCGATGCTGATTAGCGATATAAAATTTCTGGAACAACCAGATGGAGATTTGTTACTTGGGCCAATTGAGGAGTTTCAGGATATAAAACGAGCAGAACAAATAACTGGTAAGATTGATTTATCAAAAATCAAGATAAAGTACATCGGTGAAAAGTAGGAATTCGTATGAAAAAGAAAACAGCAATGATCGGAAGTGCACTGTTATTACTGACAGTCGGTGGAGTGACAGCACTTAACGTGATCAATCCGAGTTGGCGAGAAAACACCATTTTTGCGACAGCAAGAGATAAGCAATTAGCGTGGCTGAAAGAGCACGAAAAAGAAATCGTGGCATGGATTCGCTCAAGATATCCAAAGGTAGAAAAAGTACAGTTTGATTGGAAAACTCTAGAAGTCGGCCCCGTGAGCAATGGTGTAATGAATGTTGGATATAATTTGTCAGTTGAAGGAACGTTTAATGATATTCCTGAAACAGTCATTTGGGTAGATTTCTTACTGGATAAAGCGGACAGCATTCCTGACCTGTCCAAAATAAGAATGAATCATCCACCTAGAATTCATAAGGGTAACTTGTTGGATATTTATGAGTAAATGCTAGAAATGTGGGGATGTTATGAAAAGGAAATTTGTACTAATCGGTAGTACGCTTTTAGTCTTGGCGTTAGGTGGAGTGACAGCGCTCAACGTGGTCAATCCAAGCTGGAGAGAAAACACTATTTTTGCAACGGCAAGGGATAAGCAGTTAGCGTGGCTGAAAGAGCATGAGAAACAAATCGTGTCGTGGATTCAATCTAGGCATCCTAAAATTACCACTGTGAACTTCGATTGGAACACGTATCGAGTAGGAGCTATTAGCAATGGTGTTCAAATAGTTGGGTATAATTTATCCGTAAAAGGAACTTTTAACGATAATCCAGATACTGCTTTATTTATAGATTTTTCTTTAGAAACAAAAGATAGTATCCCGGAGATGGTAAATATTCGAATGAATCAACCGCCTAGAATAAAGAAAGGGAATGGTTTTTACATTTTTGACTGACTTCATTGAATTTGGGAGTGTGGGAAGAGTATGAAAAAGAAAACAGCAATTACAGTTAGCGCCCTCCTGTTACTGACAGTAGGTGGCGTCTCAGCGCTTAACGTGATCAATCCAAGTTGGAGAGAGAATACTATCTTTGCGACGGCAAGAGACAAGCAATTAGCGTGGTTGAAAGAGCATGAAAAACAAATCGTAGCATGGGTGCATTCAAGATATCCAAAAGTTGAAACTATTCAATTTGATTGGAAAACTCTAGAAGTTGGGCCCGTGAGCAATGGTGTAATGAATGTCGGATATAATTTGTCAGTTGAAGGAACGTTTAATGATATTCCAGAAACCATTATTTTTGTAGATTTTCGTATGGAAACAGCTGATAGTATTCCAAAAATGTCACAAATAAGAATGAACCAACCGCCAAGTATTAAAAAAGATGACGGTGGAGTGTATGATTTTGAGTAACCTCCAAAAAAGATGGGAGTATGGATATGAAAAAGAAAGCAGTAATTATCGGTAGTACGCTTTTAGTCTTAGCGTTAGGTGGAGTGACGGCTTTGAATGTCACGAATCCAGATTGGAGAGCTAACACCATTTTTGCGACGGCAAGAGACAAGCAATTAGCGTGGCTGAAAGAGCATGAAGAAGTGATTGTAAAGTGGATCAAGTCTAGACATCCTAAAATTACCACTGTGAACTTCGATTGGAACACGTATCGAGTGGGAGCCATTAGTAATGGCGTTCAAACAGTAGGATATAATTTGTCCGTAAAAGGAACGTTTAATGATAATCCAGATACTGTATTGGTCATTGATTTCAGTCTTAAAAATAAAGATGATATTCCAACAATGAATGATATTGGGATGAATAATCCTCCGAGCATAAAAAAAGGCAAGGGCCTATATATTTTTGAGTAGGCCAGTTGAAATGAGTGGAAAGAATATGAAAAAGAAAGCAGTAATTACAGCCAGCGCCCTGCTGTTACTGACAGTAGGTGGAGTAACAGCGCTCAACGTCATCAATCCAAGCTGGAGAGCCAACACTATCTTTGCGACAATGAAAGATAAGCGTTTGGCCTGGTTAAAAGCGCACGAAGATGAAATCGTGGGGTGGATTCAATCCCAGTATCCTAAAATTACCACTGTGAACTTTGATTGGAACACTTACCGGGTGGGCTCAGTTAGCAATGGAATTCAAGTGGTTGGGTATAATTTATCGGTAAAAGGAAAGTTTAATGATAATCCAGAAACGGTTTTATATATTGATTTTTCTCTAGAAACAAAAGACAGTATGCCAGAGATGGTAAATATCAAGATGAACCAACCGCCAAGAATTAAGCGAGGAAATGTCTTAGAAAATTTCGATTGATTTATTGAAATTGGGAGTGTGGGAAGAGTATGAAAAAGAAAGCAGCAATTACAGCTAGCGCTCTGCTGTTACTGACAGTAGGCGGCGTAACAGCGCTTAACGTAATCAATCCAAGCTGGAGAGAAAACACCATTTTTGCGACTACAAGAGACAAGCAGCTTGCCTATCTTAAAGCGCACGAGAAAGAAATTATTGCATGGATTCACTCAAAGTATCCGAAAGTAGAATCAGTACAGTTTGATTGGAACACATATCGAGTGGGAGCAGTTAGTAATGGAGTTTCCAATAATGGATACAAACTAAGTGTAAAAGGTACGTTTAATGATCTCCCAGAAACTGTTCTTTATGTCAGCTTTAGTTTAGATAATGCTGATAGTATGCCAGATATTTCAAGAATGGGGATGAATCATCCTCCGGGTATTCTTAAAAATGGAGTCCTTATTAATTATGAGTGATGGAGTTTAGGTATGAAAAAGAAAGTATTAATAACATCAAGCGTTCTGTTGTTACTGACGGTGGGCAGCGTGACGGCGCTCAACGTGATTAATCCGAGTTGGAGAGAGAACACCATTTTTGCGACGGCAAGAGACAAGCAACTCGCCTATCTTAAAGCGCACGAGAAAGAAATCGTAGCGTGGATTCACTCAAAGTATCCGAAGGTAGAAACTGTTCAGTTTGACTGGGATACTTTAAAAGTTGGCCCCATGAGCAATGGTGTTATGAATGTTGGATATAATTTATCGGTACGGGGTAAATTTAATAACATGCCGGAGACAGTATTGTACATTGATTTTAAATTAGACAAAAAAGACAGTATTCCAAGTGTTTCGAAAATGGGTATGAATAATCCACCACTTAGAAAAAGTGATGGGATTTGGGAACCATTTGAGTAATCAAAATGTTTTTTTGAAAGGTGAAATTACTAAAGGGGAATGAGGGGTATGATGAAAAAGAAAGCAGCAATTATAGCTAGCGCTCTGCTGTTACTGACAGTGGGCAGCGTGACGGCGCTCAACGTCATTAATCCAAGCTGGAGAGAGAATACGATTTTTGCGACGGCAAAAGATAAGCAATTGGCTTGGTTGAAGGAACATGAGGAAGAGATTGTAAAGTGGGTTCATTCAAGATATCCAAAAGTTGAAACTATTCAATTTGA